>ENA-ORNK01001557-ORNK01001557.1-human-gut-metagenome-genome-assembly--contig:-NODE-1557-length-17174-cov-4.563701_pt1 | contig 17174 bp, 22 predicted proteins | sample MGYA00242115_ERZ509022 | MGnify/ENA primary metagenome ERZ509022 (study PRJEB26280, sample SAMEA2338690) | human gut metagenome | biome: human gut; feature: human-associated habitat; material: faeces...
TTGAGCTTGACGGCGGTCAGGTTGGCTGCGGTGTCGAACTGCAGCACCACCCGGTCGATGCGGGGCAGGGTGCTGTCGGCGTCCGGGACGATCAGGTTGACCGCCTCCCGGCTGCAGGCCGAGACGCCCTTGAAGTCGTCGTAGTTGATCCACGCAAGGCCGGGGGCTACGGTGATCTGCCGCGCGCCGGTGACGCTGACGGCGTAGTTCGTGTCCTTAGAGTAGACGCCGGAGGTGCGGGTGCACAGATAGGTGCTCACGTCCTCGGCGTCGTAGGTCACGCCGTTCAGCGGGTAAGTGATGATGCTCATTGTTTCCTCCTGAGGATTGGTGTGCCGATCTCGGTGGTGACCGTGTTCTCGCCCTTCTGGGAACTCAGGGTCACGCTGGTGATGCGGGCGGCCGCCTGGATGTCGGTGCCGGGCAGGCTGGCTGCCACCACCTTGCCCACCGTGACGCTGCCCGTTGGCGTGAAGCGGAAGTTTTCGATGCGGGTGTGCTTGGCGAGTTCCTGCTCGCCCAGAGCCCGCAGGGCGGCCAGATATTCCTCCTGCGTCTGGCCGTCCTCCTTCTTTTTGCTGGAGGCGTCCAGATACAGTTCCCGCCGGGCCGCGCCGGTGTTGCCGGTGGCACCCACGGTGACGGTGCCGTCCGCGCCCGCCACGGTCACGATGTTCTTGTAGTCGGTGATGCTCTCAGTGTAGGTCAGGCCGGTCAGGTTGCCGTACTGCGGGGCGTACCGGGCGTTGGGATCCAGCTTTGGGCGGTACAGCTCAAACAGCAGCTTTTTGGCCTGCTGGTCGAACCGCACCCGGAACCCGATGTCCAGCTCCTGGCACACCTGTTCGGCGATGCTGAGCAGGCTGCCGGGCTTTACCTCGCCGGTGTAGGTGTCGGCAAGATCTGCAAGCACGCCCAGCTCCAGCCCCGGCCATGCAGCCGCACCGGACACAAGGCTGCGCAGGGTGCTTTCCACCGCAAAGCCGCTCAGGGTCTGGGTGCTGATGCGCTCGTCCAGGATGCAGGCGGCGTCCTTGGCCGAGATCACGAGCTTGTATTCGGAGCGGTCGGTCTGCGCCGAGCAGATGCGCATGATGCGGTCGGAGCCGGTGAGCCAGAGGTACCGGTCCGGGCGGCACAGCGCCTGCAGGTCGGTGGAGGCGTGCAGCTCCAGCTGCGCACCCTGCACCCCGCTGTACACGTTGTAGCGCTCCGGCCAGACCAGCGACACCCAACTTTCCAGCCGGGCCAGCAGGTTCAGCTGGCCGTCATAGACGCAGATGCTCTTGTGCCCGCCTGCGGTCAGGGCGCTTGTCCGTTCAGCCATTGCCGCCCACCTCCAGGACCACGGTGGAGAACGCCGTGCTGCAGGTCAGGGTCAGGAACAGCCATTCCGTGCCGGAATCCGCTGTGCGCTGCCATGCCTGCGTCCCGTGGCGCAAAGTCCACAGGGTGCTGCTCCCGTCCAGCGTGGACATGATGTTGTAGCCGGTGCCGTCGATGATCTGTTCCAGTTTCAGCTGGCCGCTCTCGCGGTACAGCCGGAGCTTGTCGCCGTCCTGCAGGGTGGTGACAAAGCGCAGGAACTCGCCGGTCTCCGGGTCCTTGACGCCGGGGTTGACCACCGGGCCGCGGGCCTCCAACGTCAGCTGCCAGTCCTGGGTGTCCAGCCCGGTGTTGGCGATGCGGAGGTAGTTTGCCTGTTCCCGCACGCCGTAGCTGTGCACATCGTAGCACACCGGCAGGCGGAAGGTGGGTGTTACGCTCAAGGTCGAGACGGTGAGCTCCTTCACGCTGTGCCAGTAAGGGTCCGGGCAGTAGAGCTGAAACGAGAAGGTGGGCCACAGGCCCAGCACGCTGATGTCCGGGGTGCGCTGCACCTCGGCGTCGCACCAATAAGCCCCGGCAATGGTCAGCCGGCCGGTGACGTAGGGCGCGAACACATCCCGCAGCTGGCGCTTGCAGTAGTCCTGATTGCGCAGGATGCGCCCGGTGACCGTGCGGGTCACGCCGGAAATGCTCCGGCTCTCCACGGTGGCACCCACTTGCTGGTAACCCTGGCTGGTCTCCAGATCCACGGGCAGGTCGCCCAGCGGGGTGATGCTCCACAGCACCCCGGCGGCGTAGCCGAAGGAAAAGGTCAGGCCGTTGCTGGCCTTGAAGATCGCGTCAAACACCCTGCAGCACCGCCCTTTCCTGCTCGTACTGTGCCTCGCGCATCAGGTCGGCAGCCGTCTGCGCCTTGGAATAAATGTACTGGTTGACCTCGATGTTGGGGCGCTGGGTGCGCTGCGGCAGCGGGGCACGCTTCTCGTAGTCCCACAAAGAACCGGAGACCGTGGAGGTCGTACTACCGGAAGTGCTACCGGAGATGCCGGGCGTGGTCTTGCGCTTGAACGCGCCGCCGACGCTGGCCACGATGGCCGCAATGGCAGCGGTCAGGGCCACGCCTGCCGCGATCATGAGCAGCGCCTGCGGGGCACCGAATCCGGTGGGGAACAGTGCCGCCGCGACGGCTTCCAGCATCCCCACAAAGGCGCTGCCGATGGAGCCGATCAGGGTGCCCATGGAGGCCAAAATCTCCGGGAAGCTGGAGATCAGCCCGCCCTTCAGGCCGGTGCTGATGGCAGCCGCAGTGAGCGGGCCTTTGAGTCCCTGAAAGATGCCGGTGAGGGTGGAACCAAGGCCCTGCGCCTGCGTGATCACGTCTGCAAAGCCGCTGGTCAGGCCCTTGGCAAGGTCGCCGCCCATATCCCACAGGCCGTTGGAGACGGCACTGACCCCCTTGCCCAGCGCGTTGTTGACCTGCTGGATCAGGTTCTTGCCGAAGTCGTCAATGAGCTGCTTTGCCTGCGGGGCAAGGCCGTTGTACAGGGTGGACAGCACCCATTCGCCGACAGACTGCCAGTCCTGCTTCTTCACAGCGTTCACCAGCGTGTTAAAGGTGCCCACCACGCCCTTGTCGGCCTCGTCCTGCCAGCCCTTGACGAGGCCGTCAAAGCTGTTGGCGGAGGCTTCCTTGATCTCCTCGGTGATCTGCGGGACACCATCGGCGGCAATGGTCTTGACCCGCTCCACCGTGACCAGCGCCCCGTCCACGATGTCGTTGTAGGTCTCGGTGATGACCTGCTTCTGGGTCGTGGTTTTGTCGGTCAGGGTCTCGGTGACCGTCTTGGTGCTGGTGGCAATGCCGTTGACGACGGAATCCGTTGTAGACGTAACGGTCTTGGCTACAGTGGCGGCAATTTCCTCGTAGACCTTCTGGGTCTGGGCGGTGGTCTTGCCGTTTTCGGTCACATACTTGGTGACGGTCTTGTAGTTCTTGGCCACACCGTTGACCATTTCCTTACCGGATTCGGTCACGGTGCGGGTCAGCCGGTCATACTCCTCGCTGCCCTTGCGCAGGTGCTCGGTGAGCTCGGTGGTCTGGATGGTCACCTTGCCCAGGGCGTTGGTGGTGTCGGTGTGGCCTGCGTCCTGCAGGGACCACAGCAGGGTCTCGGCGGCCTGTGCGGCGGCCTTGGTCTTTTTGGCCGCCTTGGTGGCGGCGTCCCCGGACTTGGTATAGGCCGGGACGACCACCTCCGCCATGGACTGGGCGCTGTCGGCCACGTCGGCGTTGGCGTCCGCCCAGACGGAGGACCAGTCGTTCCCGCTGGCGGTTTTAGCAATGGTGGCACCGGCGGTGGCTGCGATGGCTCCTGCACCAACCGCACCGCCTTTGCCGGTGAGGCCGTTGATAAAGCTCTGGATCAGGTTCTTGCCCCACTGCACCGCCTGCGAAGGCAGGCTCTTGATCCAGGCAAGCGCACTGGAAAAGCCGCCCTTGAAGGCGTTCAGCATGCTTGTGCCCATGCTCTTGACGCCGTTTGCCACGCCGGTGAGGATGTTCTTGCCGATGTTCAGCCAGTTGATGGCCGAGATGACCGACAACACGGCCTGCAGGATCTTCTTCCAGTTGGCCAGCAGATCCGGCACCGCCTTGACGATGCCCACGACCAGCTGCACGATGATGGCCACGCCCTCGCCGAGGATCTTGGGCATGTTGTCGTTGATGATGCCGCAGATGTTGATGATGATATCCGGCACATAGGCGATCAGATCCGGCAGACCGGCGATCAGACCGTTGAGCAGCTGGGTGATAAGGTTCAGACCGGCGTCCACAAAGCTGGCCGCGTTGTCCCGCAGCTGGTCCGTAAAGGCCAGCAGCTGCGGCAGAGCAGTGGAGAAGAACTCCGGGATGCCCTCGGTGAAGCCCTGTGCCAGGGAACTTAGCAGCTCGGTGCCGGTCTGCAGGAGCTCCGGCACAAGGCTGTAAACGATTTCCGGAATGCCTGCCAGTACATTGCCGATCATGGGCAGCAGGTTATCCACAAGAAAGGTCTGTGCCGTGTCGGCCAGCGCCTGCAGCGGTTCCGTCAGATCGGCACCGGTGGACCAGTTGCCCATCACGTTTTCCGCCGCTGCCTTCATGGCGGCAAAGCTGCCGGTCAGGGTGGTGGCGGCTTCCTTGGCGGTGGTTCCGGTGATGTCCATCTCCTGCTGGATGATGTGGATGGCGCTGTACATGTCGGCCAGATTGCCCAGATCGTACTTCACGCCGGAGATCTTGGTGGCGTCGTTCAACAGCCGCTGCATCTCGGCCTGTGTGCCGCCGTAGCCGAGCTTGAGGTTATCCAGCATGGTGTAATTCTGCTTGGCAAAGCCCTGATAGGCGTTCTGGATATCCTGCATATCCGTGCCCATCTTGTTGGCGTTGTCGGCCATATCCACCATGGCCATGTTGGCAAGCTGGGCGGCGGCGTTGGTGTCCTGGCTGACGCTGGACAGCAGGCTGGCCGCAAAGCTGGTGGTCTGCTCCATGTAGTCGTTGGCCGAAAGCCCCACGGTCCGGTATGCCTGCGCGGCGTACTCCTTGACCGTGTCGGCACTGTCCTTGAACAGCGTTTCCACGCCGCCAAGGCTCTGCTGCAGGGCACCGCCCATGTTGATGGAATCCGAGATGATCTTGCCGATGCCGGCCGCCGCGATCACTTTCTTCAGGGTGCCCACCAGCTGGGCACCGAGGGACTGTCCGGCGGCGTCACCGGCTGCCGCAGGCTCCCCGCCCAGGGCTTCGGTGATCTTGCCCTGGATGCCCTCTGCCGAGGGCACGATCTGCACATACGCTTTTGCCAGCTCAATGCCGTCCGGCATGGTCATCCACCTCCTTTCAGGGCCGCAAGGGCGGCCTCAAACTCTTCCGGGCTGTCGTAGCTCTGCACGTCGGTATCGCTGTCCGCGGACAGGCCGTGCAGGTCTGCCAGCACAGAGGGCACCGTCCGGGTGTCGTTGCTCAGGCCCCACAGGATCTGCGTCAGGCGGTCGGCGGTGTAGGCTTGCAGCTCGATGTGCAGCGGCACGGTCTTGCCGCTGGCCTTCATCATGCTGCGGCTGTCCTCCGGCAGGCCGGCAGCAAGGGTAGCCACCAGACGCAGCGGCAGGCTGCGCCAGTTCAGCACATGGTAATATTGCGCGAAATCGCAGATGAGCGCGTCCTCGTCCGATGCGATCAGTTCGGCGAGGATGCAGAGTTTTTTCCGGCGGAAAAGCTGGTCAGCAGCTCATTCAGGGCCTGGGCCACCGCCTGGGGCGGCACACGGCCCTTGTCGTTGCGCAGATGGTCATAGAGCTTCTTGCGGCCCTCGGTGCCCAGCAGGCGCTCGGTCAGGTGGCTCATGCTGAACACATTGCCGTCCTGCATCCCGGAAATGGCGTCGAACAGCTCCTGGTCCTCCAGAGCGTCGTCCTCCAGCTCGATGGAAAAACCGGATTCAGTCTTTGCAGTGATCATGCCTGCACCTCCTTGGTCTTGGCAGCGGCCTGGGTGGCGGCGGTGCCGCCCAGAATGTACTCGTAATGGGTGTTGCCCTGGGCATCCGGCACGGCGGTCAGGGTGGTGTTGTAACCCACGGCGCTCTTGGCGTAGGTGATATCGCCCACGGCGGTGACGGCGGCATCCGGGATGACGATGCGCTTGACCGCCTTGTTCTTCATCACCATCTCAATGACCCAGCTGCAGTCGGCCTGCTCCTGGCTGTTGGCCTGCACGGTGATGCCGGTCTCCAGCGTGCCGGTGACGTTGCTGTCACCATACACGGACTTGAGCACCTCCACGTTCAGGGCCTCCAGCAGGGTGTACTGGAAAGTGTCGGGCTTCTCGGTCTGCTGGGTCAGCACGGTGTCGCCGCCCCAGGCAGTGGTGTTCTCGCTGGAGGGCGAGTTGCTGTTGGTCACGCCGTCCTCGGAGGCGTAGCCCAGGCACTTAAAAGCCTTGTCCAGTTCGGTCTTGGCGTCGGTGGGCAGCGGGGTGCCCAGCGGGGCACGCCAGATGGCACCGCCCACTTTGGGCTTGGCGGCGGTTACTTTGGTTGCGTCTGCCATGTGTAGTTCTCCTTTCACAGGTCAGTAATGAGTGATAGAAAAAACGGCCTGATAGCGGGGCCGTTTGCGGGTGATGTCCGGGAAATTGTAGTCGGTGATAAGGTCGCAGGAGACCACTTCCGGCAGGGTGTCGGCAGCCTGCATGGCGGCCTTGATCTGCTCGTTGAGCTGGGCAGCACCTAAGGTGCCGTCATGGTCGCAGGCATTGTGGCCGTAGGACTGCACCGCCAGTGTGGCCGTGTAAATGCCCTCGTCGCAGTCGGAGCCGGTCTTTTCCAGGACACAAAAATTGCCGGAGGGGTTCTCCGGCACGGACATAAAGCAGGGAAAACCGTTTTCCCGCAGGTAATTCAGGATGATTTCTTCGATCATTTCAGGGCCTTTAAAATGGAATTGGTGTCGGCGTTCTCCTTGCGGGCGGCATAGCTTTCCGCCCGGACTTCCGCCACGGCACGGGTGGGTGCGGTGTAGTACACGGCTTCGTACCCGTCGCCCAGGCGGCTCTGGGCCGCAAAGGCAAGGCGGTTCAGGCCGTCGGCCAGTTCCTTGCTTTTCAGCAGCTTGCCGACGCCTTTCTTGTTCAGCCTGACCTTGACGTTATTCAATCCGTTCCACCTGCACTTTCTTGTTCCAGGCCAGAGGCACCATGGATCCGATGCCCTGCACGGCCCCGCCCACGGTGCAGAAAGTCTGGCCCCAGAACGCCACCCGGACATTGTTCCAGTCGTGGGCGTCGCCCTTGGGGAGGGCCAGCGTGTAGGCGATGCGCCGCCCGGTGAGCTGCAGTTCGGTGACCACCGCCTCGGAAGAGGGCTCGCCCACCAGCACATTGTGCACGGTGACGGGCGTTTCCTCATAGATCGGGGCATGGAAACGGTCCTCACCGGTCTGGGTCTTGGTGTACAGGGTGATGTCAATTCCTTTCAGCATAAGTCCTCCAGCGGGCTGCGGGCTCCGATCTTGCTCCCGACGCCCAGCAGTTTCTTTTCCAGCTTGGAAAGATACAGTTCTCCGGAGGATCCGCTGCCCATGGTCCAGCTCTGGCTGTAGCCCAGGGCGGTGGCGGTGCCCTGCGTGGCCCCCATAGGGAAACTCACGCCGTCCTCACCGTCACCCAGCGGGCGGCGCACCATCCGGCAGGACACCACACGCTTGGTGTCGGCATCCGCGTCCGGGTTGTAGTGGTCGATGATCACGGCCGCTTCGCTCAGCAGGGCAACGCAGCGGGTCTGTTCCTCTTTGGAGAAAGCACGGAAGCCGGCCTCCACATCCTGCACTTCAGCGTAAAGCATGGGAAGCACCTCACTTTGCTCTGGTCTTGCGGGCCGCCTTGGGCTTTTCTGCCGCAGGGGCAGCGGGAGGGTCCCGCGCCACCTGCTTATGGCCTGCAGCGGCGTATTCTGCCGCGCGCTCCTCCGCAACGTACATGACCGTACCGGTCAGCTGATTGATAAACTCCACCATCAGCCCGCCGCCTTAGTCAGCTTGTTGAACACGGTGGTGTCGCAGCGGAAGCCCACCTCGATCTCGGCACGCACGGCAAACATGTTCTGCTGGAACAGGTTGATGGGGGTGCCGCCGTCATCCAGGGTAGCCTGGTCTGCAATGGCGATCTGTACGCCCTCCACGGTGCCATACACCGCCTGGGTCCAGTCGCCGGCAAAACCGACCACATCCGGCGCGCCGGAAACATACGCGCCCTTGCTCTGCACGGTCTTGGAGCCCAGGATCATAGGCACGGCACCCTCGGCCACGCTGTTGATGAACAGCGGGCGCTTGTTGCCGTCCACAGCATTCAGCAGCAGGGCCTTGCCCTTGGGGGACAGCACCCAGCCGTTCAGGATGCCGTTGTGGTCGGCAATGTCGGCGTCAGCGGCCACCAGACCGGCGTAGGCGTCGGTGCCGATCTCCTGCGCGGTGCAGGCTTTCAGGGTGTCGAAGTTGGAGCCGGGGGCCGTCACGCCGCCGAACACGGTGGCGTCGAACTTCTGAGCCAGCGCCAGCGGCAGGCGCTTCACCAGCTCGTCGTACAGGGCCGGCACATCGCGGCGGAACTGGTTGGAAAAGGGCACGATCACGGCCAGCGTGTAGGGCTGCATGACCTTGGTGGCCAGAGTGCCGCGCTTGACCGGCTTTTTCTCGGTCTCACCCACCCAGGCGGCCTCGGGGTCGCCGGTGATGATGGGGATGGTCGTGCCCAGGCCCGGCAGCTTGATGGAGCGGGCCAGTGCCATGACGGCAGAGCTCTCCTGGGTCTTCTGCAGGATCTCGCTGGACACCTCGCCGGGCAGGGTGATGGTGGTCGTGCGGTTGATATCGGTTGCTGCCATTGTAAAAAATCTCTCCTTTACAGGTTACTTGGTCACCTGCTCAAACCAGTCGGCAAACTGCTGGCGGGTGGAGCCGGTGGGGGTGTGGTGAGGGTCACCGCCGTCCCGGACGTTGGGGTAGCCGGGCTTTGCAAACTTGAGGATGGCCTGTGCCTGTGCGGTGCAGGCTTCCTCGGTGTCGCCGCTGAGCAGGTCAGCGGGCACGCCGGTGGCAGCGGACACCTTGGCGCGGACTTCCCGCAGGGTGTTGGCGCTGTTCAGGGCGTCCAGCTGCTGCTGGAGCTTTGCGGCCTTCTCGTTTGCTTTCTGCAGCTCAGTCTTGCCTGCCTCCTGGGCGGCATCGAACTGGGCTGCCTTGGCTTTCAGGTCGTCGTAGTCGGCGTATTTGGAGCGCTCACGGGTCAGCCGGTCGGAGATGATGGCGTTCATCTCCGCCTGGGTAAAGGTGCGCTCGGTCTGCTGCTCTCCGGCAGCGGGGGTGTTTTCCTGATGCACAGTTTCTGCCATAATGGATTCTCCTTTCCGGCTTTACCGCAGCCGTGGCGTTGTGAATGATAGGCCGGCAAAAACACCGGCACATGGCACCGTCTGCAGGGTTCGGGCCTGCGGCATCCGGTTTTGGAGACCGGCGCTCTGCCTCTGAGCTAAGACGGCATGAAAAAAGCACCGTGCATTTTTTGCACAGTGCTTAAAGAAAAAGGACGAGATCAGCGGTCAATTGCGGTAACGATCAGAACCAGCACGATCCAGATGGCAAGGCTGATCCAGAGTGGTGACAGCACCCAAAGCCATGACCAGTGAATAAAACCAGTCAACTTTAAGGCGATAAAGAGAATACTCAGCAGGCCGCAAAAGCCGATGCCAGAGTTGGAACCAGAGTGCTTATCCATAGAGTGCCTCCTAAAAATGGGCAAAAGAAAACCACGGTGCGTGTGCATCGTGGTTCAGCGGATGGGGAGAATCAAATACGCCCCTGCTCTTTTAATTTTGCAATTTCCTCAGGCGTCAATTTCCGAAATTTGACAGGCTCTTTTGCCCATGTTTCCTGACGCTCCTGCCAAGCAAGTTCGCCTTCCGTCATATGTTTGTTATCTTTCATGGCAAAATCACCTCCAACACAACTTCTTTCTCTTTTGATAATAATACTCTATACAGGGTGTCTTTGTCAAATAAAAGTTCTCGTTGCTCCTTGAATTTGCTTAACGGTTCAACATATCCAGCCAGAGAACCAGACCTCGCACAAATTGTAATGCGAAAGTCCTTTTTCAAAGAGCCGCTTTTCACTACGGATGTGCTGTAAAATTGTCCGGGGCAAACAATATCTCCCACCTGCATCCCGTCGAAAGGATTGAATTCCATTGCCCGATAGCACAAAACATCATGCTCCAAGGGACTGCGTTTTAGTGCATCAGAGATTCGCTCAGCATACATGCGCAGATGGGCATCTTCTTCTGAATCGCCGCGCAGCATTCGGTTGATGCGTTCAAAGAAACGGTTCGGCCTTTGATCTCCGGGGTTATATGTATACTTTTGTATGGCGTCTTGTTCGGCAGCAGAGAGCTTATCAATCCACGGCTGGGCCTCTTTACGGAGAACATCGACCACCTGATTTTCAGGAAGCGGATTAAAGTTTTGGATTTTGGGTAAGGCATTTTTCACGGCATACGCCGCCCGCTTCTGGGCATTGATGGCATCCTTCCGGGCAGCATAATCAATGCGGCGCATGGCGTTGATGTCGCCGCCGGCGGCATTGTACTGCGCCAGATACTTTTCGGGGTCATACCCGGCCACGGTGGTGCGGTGATCAAACCGGATGGCAAACTCGCAGTCGCAGTTGGCGTGGATGTGCTGGGCATGACCGCCCTTCAACACTTTATCGCTGGCTTTCTGCCAGCCGTTGGACGCCAGCGTGATGCAGAACGGGCAGGTGTCCCCATGGGGCACCCAGGCCCACTCAGCACCGTCCCGGGCGGCATTGCGCAGGGAGGTGTCCGCCCCGGCACGCTTGACCAGACGGCTGACGCCGTTCGGCAGGTTGGCGGGGTTCTGGTCCTTGGTGGCGTTCACCATGCGGGCCACCTCGTTGTAACTGGCGGTCTCGGCAGGCTCTGCCGCGGGCACCAGAGCACCCTGTGCCTCGGCCAGGGCATCGTACATCTGGCAGGCCAGCTCCGCACTGCCCTCACCGTACTTTGTCACAAGGCCGTAGGCGTAGGCGATCAGGTCCGCCGTGTCTGCGGTGCCGTGCCGGTCGATGTATTCCCGCATGAGCTGCCCGGCTTTCTGGTTCAGCCGGGACAGGCGGGTGATGTACTCATTCCACGTTTTCGCTGAGATCTGCATCTTCCATCTCCATCAGCAGTTTCTGTCCGCGCTGGCGCTGCTCCTGCGCCTTGATGCGCCGGATGTCCGCCTGGTCAAAGCCGATCATCTCCAGGAAGGTGTCCGTGCCGGCAAACTCCTGCCGGGAGGATGCGATCTTGATGGCAGCGTCCGCCGTCACGGCCACACTGGGCATGGCGGGGTTCTTGAAGTGGGCCATGATGCCGGTCTCTTCCTCGGTCAGGTCGGCCAGGCGGCAGTCCCGCGCCACGGCCTGCGCCATGCGGGCGATGGTGCACAGGGCGTCCCCGTTGCCGGTGTTGAGCTGCTGCGCCAGCAGCACCAGCGTCTGGCTCTGGGCCAGAATGGCGTCGCTGCTGGTGGGGTTGGCGTCGTTCACCACGCCCACATCGGTGACGGTCAGGCCGGTGGCCGCTGCAAACTGGGTAGCCGTCATGCGCATCTTTTCCACATGGGGCGTCAGGCTGCCCTGCGCCAGCTGACCCAGCACCGGGTTTTCGCCAGTCTCGGGGTTCGAGGTGGCCGCAATGATCGACCCGATGTAGGTCTTGAATTTGTTGCTCACAATGGCGTCATACTGCTCATCGGTCACACCCAGAATGTATTTCTGCGGGGTGGTGTCGAACTCCAGTGCAATGGTGGCGTTGGCTGCCGTGCGCACATAGTCGTCGATCAGTGCCCGGATGGGGCGCTTGAGGCGGCTGCGGCCAAAGGGCTTGGAGTTGGTGGCGTTCCAGATCAGGGGTTCCATCAGCGGGCGGCCCATGGGGTGGGGCTTGCGCTCTGCCGTCCAGAAACTGCCGTTGCCGCGCAGCACGATGAGGTCCGTGTCGGTGTAGAAATACACCAGCGTGGGCCGCCAGGCGTCCTCGAAGTGTTCATCCTTCACGGTGTCGATGATGGCTATGCCGCAGTCGATGCGGCCCTTCTCGCCGCTCCAGAGGGCCGAAGCCATGGCGGGCGAGTGGAACCGGACACGGCAGCCAATGTCTGCATCAGCGGAAAGGGTGGCAAACACGCAGCCGTATTTCAGCTCGTCCCGGCAGGCCTTGGCGTACTCGGCCACCAGACGGTTATCGGCCACCAGCTTCGCCAGGCCGTCCAGGCTGCCGCCGGTGCCCACAAAGCCGTCAAACATGCTGCGTGCAGCCAGCACATCCACGGCCTTCTGGCCCCAGCTGCAACCGACTTCCAGATTGCGCAGGCCCTGCGGCAGGGCAATGCCGAGGTTCACATCCCGTAGGGAGATGTGCCCCTCATAATACTTGTCTTTGGTGGCGTTGCGGCTCTGGTGGTAGTTGTAGGCCGCGGCCAGGTCCTGCAGCTGTTTCTGCTCTTCCTGCGTCAGCCCCGGCACATGGCCAAAATTCAAAGTTTGCATTGCGTTCCTCTTAACCGATCTTCATCTTGCGGGTGGGGTCCCGGCGGCTGGTCTTGGCGCCCCAGAGGGCCAGAGCACAGGCTTCCACCGGCAGGCTGTCGTCCCCGCCGAAGCCATAGCCCCCGCCGATGGGCCGCTTGACGGCGGTCACGGCGCTCGCATCCAGCGTGGTCTGGGGCTTATACCAGGTCAGCGCTCCCTCGTTGACGCTGTTGGTAAAACCGCTCACGGCGGCAATGATGTCCCGGGCGGCGGGGCGGATGACGGAGTTCTTTGCCCGCCATACCTCCTTGATGCGCTCCACTAGCACGTCCACGCCGTTGCGGCCGTCAATGACCACACAGCTGGCTTTGCCGTACCGGTCGTTCAGCCAGTCGGCCAGCCAGGCAAGGCCCTGGCCGGAGGGCCGCAGCTCGATGAGGGACACCCGGGCGGGGCCCTCTTTGGGGATCACGGCACCGCACAAGCAGACGGCGCTGCCGTCCGCTGCAAACTTGACGCCGTAGGCGGTCTTGCCCTCGGGCTTCGGATCCTCGCTGGCACAGGCTGCCCAGGCGGTGCGGTCGATGGCGTAGTCCAGATGCTCCGTGGTTTCCGGGCTCCACCAGCCCAGACGTTCCCGGGCAAAGGTGTCCGGGTCCAGCTGTTCAGCCTCGCCCTCAATGGTAGAAAACTGGATGCGCCGCCCGAGGGCCGGGTTTGCGGCTGCCCAGCGCTCCGGGTCCTTCACGTTGCCGATCTCCGGCACCGAGAACTCGAACCAGGCGGCTTTTTGGGCGTCGCCGTCCAGCGCGCGCCGACGCAGCGCACGGAACACGGTGCCCACGGCGTCCGGGCCCGGCGGCGTGCCTACATAGATGGTCTGGGGGTTCAGGCTGGCTGAAATGGCCGGCAGGAAAGAGCCCTGGGCGGTCTCGTCCAGCTCCTGCGCCTCGTCGAAGATGAGCAGGTCGCCGTGCTGGCCGCGTCCGCCGTTGCGGGTGCGGGCCAGAAACTTGATACGGGCACCGCTTTTCAGGATGATCTGCTCCCGGCCCAGCGCCGTCTTGATCTCGGCCACATGGCGGCGCAGCTTGGGGCTCTCGAAAAAGGCCCGCATTTCCTCAAAAGTCTCGGTAGCGGTCTTTTGCAGGTGGGCCGTGTAAATGACGGTCTCGTTGAACAGCAGCATGCCGGCTTCCGCGCGGCCCTGCACCAGTAGGCTCTTGCCGTTCTGGCGGGGCACGCTGCCGCCCGCAGTGGGGGCAGACCATTTGCCGGACACCGTGCGGCCCATCCAGTCGTCCAGAATGTCGCTCTGCCACGGATCCAGCACGGTGCCGCCAGCACACAGGATGCGCACGGCGTCCTGCCCGTCGGTGGCGTTATACGGCGGTGCGATGTGTGCGGACGGCTCCTGGCTTCCCATCACTTTCCCGCTGTGCGAGGATCTCGCTGATCTCGTCCGTGTCATCTGCTGCTCCTTCGATCTCTTCAATTTCCCGGATAGTTTCTCGGTACTGTTTGGTAAGCTGCGGCAGGGCACGGCAGTCCTCACAGGCGTCGATGCCGCTTGCCAGCACCTTGGCCAACTGCTTGAGCTGTTCCAGCCGGGTGCCCCGGGCCGTGACGCTTTTCATGGTTGCCATGCCCTGACACCCCTTTCCATTTTTTCCTGTGTGTAAATCGGCGCTGACGGCCCTGGGTCGCCGGGGTCACGGGAGGGGGGACCCTCCCCACCTACCACTCGCCGTCCTGGATCCGCGGCGCACTGATGCGTTTTCCGGGCTTTTTCGGCTCGGTTTGCACCACTTTGTTGCCCTTCTGGGCATTGCACCAGTAATGTGCTGGCTGGAGATTCGTCCAGTCCTCAGCCGCGGCCCGTGCGGAGGGGTAGCCAAACTGCCGCCAGCGGGACACTGGCTTGATCTCGTCCACTACGAAGGACAGCGGGTGCTGTGCGTCGGAAGGCTCATCATAATGGATCGGCCCAAGACGCCCGTGACAGATGCCGCACTCGCCGCCCATGGCGCGCAGCCGGGCTCTGTGCTTCCGGCGCAGCTGGCCGTTGGCGTAACGCGGGTTCGTCATGCAGGCATCCTCCTTTCCTCCAACCGGAGCACACGCGCAACGGCAGGTTGGCGGCTCCGGCTCCCACTTCCGGCAGCCCCGGGGTATCTGCAGGGGGGTACTTTCCAGAGGGGCCGAGGTACAAAATGACCCCGGGGGTCTTTGCAGGCCCCGGGGGTATGAAAAAAGCCGCCCATGCGGACGGCGGGAATATCAAAAAAGGCCCGGCTGGTACATTCAGGCTGTTGGTAATTGATGGGTGATCCTCTGTGTCAGCCGGGCAGCACAAAGCCCACAGGGTGAAGGGAGTAAGGGACCTTTCCTGCGGGCTTCGGCAGTTTAAATTTTAGCAGGGGTTGACCGTATTATCAAGTCCGGTCTGCTCCGGTTTGCTCCGGACTTTTGATGTCCAGCTGGCGGACGGCGGCGCTGTGATGCTGGAACATCTGGCTGCGGGACAACCGGACGTAAACGGCGATCTTGTCCCAGTCCTCCAGCAGGACGTACCGGCGGAACAGGATCATGAAATCCACCTCGTTGTCCAGCTGGCTGAACACGTCCATCAGCTCGGCACGGATGGCGTCGCACACAGTGGATTGTGCTTCAGCAGCCTGCCTTGCTTCCTCGATGCGCTCCACCGCGCGGGGCAGTGCCTGACCGTCCCCGCCGCCGCCCGGCATGGCGGAATAGCGCTGGGTGGTGTGCATGGCTTCCGCTTCCAGCGTAGCCAGCTCGTCCAGACGCAGCCGCTCGAACCGTTTGGCCGACCGGTACCGCCACAGCCAGGCCTTTTTCTCTTCGTAGGTCAAACTCGTTTTCTCCTTTCTATGGAGGGTATGGAGGGTAGGAACCTATTTCCGAAAACTCCCTAGTAGGGGAACAAAAAAATAGAATATATAGGAAAGTCCCCGGAAAGGCTCCTTTGCTTCCATTCCCTCCATACTCAGTTCTTCAGGCGGGTCTGTTCGTACAGCGGCGGGCCCTGGGTGCTGCGGGCGGGCAGCTCTGCACCGCGGTTCAGCGCCATGCAGCGCAGGCCCTCCTCAGACAGGGCCATGCCCACATACTCGTTGTAGTACATGCCCTTGCGCACCTCGTAGTGCTTTTTGACCTCGATGCCGAATTGCTTGTTGGCCATGCGCCACTTCTCGTTGTTGTCGCTGCACCAGTTGAGGTAGGTGCGGAACAGCACGCTGGCCTGCACGGTCTGGCCCTCGGCGGGCTCGGTGCAGTCGGCCAGAAAGGCGGCAATGCGGTCCTGATCCTGCTTGTAGGCGTCCACGGCCTTATCCACAGCAGCACAGGCGGGCAGACCGTGCTTTTTGCCGCCCTTGCTCAGAGAGAGCCATTTCTGCAGGCCGTCCAGCGCCCAGTTGAGGATGCCGGAGAGCTCCGCTTCCAGCTTCTGGGGCAGCAGCATGTCCTGTTTGTCCGGCGGGATGCACTGGGTGAACGGGATGAGCCGGATGCGCCGCCAGATGCCCACGTCGGTGCCATGGATGCGGGGCAGATGGTTGGTTGCCATGACCAGTTTGAACTCGGGCCGGAACTCAAATTCCTTGCCGTACTGGAAACGGGCCGTGATGGTGTTGCCGCCGGTCATCTGCTTGACCAGACCTTCGTCCAGCATGGCACCCTGATCTCCCTCCTCGATGGTGACAAGGCGGGCCCCTTTCAGGCGGGCCACGTCGCTGCGGGCGGCACCGGAGGAGCGGCTGCGGGCGCTGGTGATTGTCTCGGCCTGGGCGTTCATGCCGTAATCGCCGAACAGCTTGGCCAGCGCCTCCAGGAATGTGGATTTGCCGTTGGAGCCGTCGCCGTAGAGAAAGAACATGCACTGCTCCCGGGTGGAGCCGGACAGGCAGTAGCCGGTCATCACCTGCAGGTATTCGGCCAGAGCCCTGTCCCCGCCGGTGACGGAATCCAGAAACGCCCGCCATGTGGGCGCTGCGGCGTCCGGGTCATAGATGACCTGCGCCAGACGGGTGATATACTTTTCCCGGTCATGGGGCAGCAGCTTGCGGCGGGCCAGATCCAGGATGCCGTTTTGCACGTTCAGCAGGCCCCGGTTCCGGTCGAACTGCTCCGGCAGCATGGGGATGCCGGGCAGGTGCTGGGCCTCCTTGAGAAAGGCCTCCTTGCCCCGGCTGGAGCGGCTTTTCTGGACGTGTCTGCGCTGGGCGGCGGCGTTGTCGGTATCACGGATGCCAAAGCAGGCCTTGTCCATCTGATCCAGCATCTCGTCTGCAAAGCGCTTGACGGTGGCCAGGTCGTCCCGCTGCCAGCGGGTGCCGTCCCACACCAGCCAGCACTTGTCGGTGGGGTTGTAGCGCAGGCGGTCGGCGTACCAGTCACGGAAGCGGCGTGCGTTTCCGGTGTCGTCCATGGAGTAGCTCTTGACGCCGGGGGCCGGCGCGCTGGCCGGGGCCTGCTCCCTGCCGACACCGGTGTATTTGGCATTGAGGGCCCGCAGGGCTTCGTCCTGATCCGCAAAGGCCGGGCCGCCGTCTGCTGTCTGCGGGGGCGGGGTGTACACCTCCTGACAGTCGGCCACGGCACGGTCCAGGGTAGCGTCGCCGTAGGTCTTGGCACCCCGGCGCTGGTCCCACTTGGGGCGCATGAGGCCGGAGGCACGGAACACCCGGTCC
>ENA-ORNK01001559-ORNK01001559.1-human-gut-metagenome-genome-assembly--contig:-NODE-1559-length-17172-cov-7.209733_pt1 | contig 17172 bp, 20 predicted proteins | sample MGYA00242115_ERZ509022 | MGnify/ENA primary metagenome ERZ509022 (study PRJEB26280, sample SAMEA2338690) | human gut metagenome | biome: human gut; feature: human-associated habitat; material: faeces...
CTTCATCGGTGATATCCTTGACTTCCGAGCCTATCTTCTCATAATAGCGATTATCATCACCTTTGTAGATGATGGAATCATTTTTATCTTTTTTGATTTTTCCTTCCTTTATGAGTTGCTGCTTTTCAGCGCGAATACGTTCAAGCAACACGGAAGCAGGTTCGTCATCAGGATTTTGCGGAACGAGCTTGCCCTTGATTGCCATGTCCAATATTTTTTGCCGCAATGCTTTTGTATCAATCATTATTCTTCCTCACCGATCAACTCACGCAGCCGTGCCACTGCGTTCACGATATTTTGCGATTTGGCGTCTATCTCGTCCAATATCTCCGAAAGGCTTCTTTCGTCCTTCTCGGTAAAATCTATCCACTTAAAGTCCAAATCTTTCCGCTTTGCAATCTCCGCAGCCGTAAACTTACGCCATCTGCCGTTCGGGTTGGTTTCTTTATCATAAGTTTCTTTCCTGTCCTGCATATGTCCGGAGCAATAGCAAGCGACAAAGCCGTCGAGATCTTCGCGTTTTAACGGCTTAGTAGCAAGGGTGTGTTTGATGCCTGTTTTGTAATCGTACACCCATATATCTTCGGTCGGTTTGCCCTTGTCAAAGAACAGCACGTTTGTGGATATGTTAGCGTAGAACAAACCGGGGCAAAGGCGTAAAATCGTATGTAGATTAAAGTCCTTCATCAACTTTTTACGGATGGCAGTCGCGTCTTTTCCATCGCTTAAAACGCTGTCGGGCAAAACCACGGCAACTCTGCCGCCCGTTTTTACAATGGACATAATGTGTTGCAAAAAGTTTAACTGATTGTCGGAAGTCTTTATAAATTCCGTCCGTACAACAGAAACTTCGCCGCTGCCCTGCGGTCTTGTCCCGAACGGAGGATTGGCGAGAATGACGTCGAACATTCTGTCCGATGTATCGAGGAGAGAATCCTGGCATACGATAGGGCTGCCTTTGGTGCCAATATCGTGCAAATACAGATTCATAGATGCAAGCGTAACGACAAGAGGGGTATTATCTGCACCGAAAAGCGCCTTATTGCGCAGGAAGTCGAGCTTGAAAATTTCATTGCTTTGCTTCTTCATGTGCTCGTATGCCGCAAGCAAGAATCCGCCCGTCCCACAAGCAGGGTCGGCGACAGTCTCCATGATTTTGGGATCAACTACATCGACAATTGCCTTTATCAATGCACGGGGAGTGAAGTACTGACCTGCGCCGCTTTTCTTATCTTTGCCGTTCTTTTCGAGAATAGATTCGTAAATGGCGCCTTTTACATCACCTTCAAGCATATACCAATTCTCACCGGACACCATATCTATCACCTTTTTCAGGTGAACGGGAGTCTGAATTTTGTTAGTCGCTTTCGTAAAAATCGTGCCGATAAGTCCCGGCTCGTCAGAGAGCTTTTCGAGCGTCGCTTCATACTGTTTGACAAGATCAGTGCCGCTTAATGCCGTAAGATCTTTCCATTTATAGCCTTCCGGAATAGAACTCGTCAAGCCATATTCTTCACGCTCATCATCCATCTTCAGGAAAAGTATGTAAGTCAACTGTGTGATATAATCAGTAAACCCGACGCCTGCTGCCGCCAGAACATTTGCAATATCGCTTACCTTTTTTACGAGGGCTTGTTCGCTTTTCATTTGCTTTTCGTTTTCCATATTATGCCACCTTTAAGATAAAGTTAGAAAGAGTTTGCATTTCCTGATTGAGTGCCTTGCCACCAAACGAAGTGATACCTCGCCGCCACAAATCTGGATAATATTCGTTGAGTTCGCCGATGGTAATAGCGCCTTCGCTCACAACAAAATCGGCAATCGCACGCATCACCATTTTTTGCTCGTCGGTCAACTGCCTCTGTGCCTGTCCGCAATACAGGTTAAACCGCTGCACATATCCTGAAAACAGACTTGTAAGCCTTGCCGTTTTTCGGTATGCGAACCTCACAATTTGAATTAAATGCGTCAATGCTCTAATATTTTGCTTCATATCAAATTCATCGACACGACCATTTTCATCGAGGAGTTTATAATTTCTCCAAATATTGTACGGTGTATAAGAATGATTTTCGGAAAGCAGCTTATCCCTCAGATCTACGAGCATGGAGTGCGTTATAACAGTATCTTCCGAATTGTAAATGATACGCAGCGCCTCTATCCTGTCCTTATTTTCGTTCAGATACTTTTCAAAAGCCTCCTTGAAATCCAAAGCGGTTTCCTTTGAAAAATCAGAATAAAGCACTTCGTCCTGATCGTCGATTATCGTAATATAACCGCGCTGCATTTCAAGTAAATATTTCTTTGCCGAAACATTATCTATCAGGCATTCGATCAACAGCATCCTTTCTGTATTATCATGGGATGAGTCTATAAATTCAAGCAAACCTTTTTGCAATGCCTTTTCGATATTATTCGCAAGCGTGCGCGGAGCGAAACCAAATTCTTCAATGAACTTACTCAAATGATGCCCATGAAGTGCATTGTTTTCATATCTGCGATGTATCGAAGCACAATAATCCCGAAGCAATCTAAGATTTTCATCGCTCGCATCGCCATGCGTCAAGCGTTCTAAAAGATGCCCCAAACTCAAAGTCCTTTCCTGTCCGATAGCTCTTTGGGGGATGTCTTTTTCATGCTCTGTAACACCGACGGCATCAATTATGTAATAGCATTCTTTCGTTTGAGCGTTCGGAGTAACTTCTTTCAACTTATCGTCGCTGATACACCTGCAAGCCCGCCCCTTCATCTGCGTATAAAGCACCTCGGAATTGACGTCGCGCATAAAAAATACTACTTCCAAAGGTCGAATATCAGTGCCGGTAGCTACAAGCGTTACAGTAACGGCTATTCGAAAATCTTTTTCAACACGGAAATCCCTTATGAGGGCATTGGAATCGCCCGCCGAGTAAGTAATTTTCCGCACATAATTTTCCGGAAGCTGCCCATTATCAAATTTTTCTGCGAATACTTTTTTTGCAATCTCTACAATTTGATCGGCATGATTGTCGTCTTTGGCAAATATGAGGGTTTTAGGAATATACCGCCAATTATCAAATTCATGCTCTGATAATCTTTCGGGGTACATTTGGGTATAAATAGAATCACGGTATTCGCGCAACACCGTTTCGATTTGGCTCACATTTACAATAGACCTATCCAAAGCATTCGGCGAATAACCTATATTTTTACTTGACTCAAATGTCGTGGCTTTACCGGTACGCCTTGATATCTCGGTTATTTCGTCGCCTTCATTGATTTCGCCGCCGTGAATACTCTTTTTTGTTGCGATACGATATATTCGTTTAGGCACATTAACGCCGTCGACAACGGAGTCGTCATAAGAATAATGCTCAACCACATTGTTATCAAAAAAAGCATAGGCTTCTTCGGTAGGCGTTGCTGTTAAACCGAGAATACGCGCACTATTAAAGTAGTCCAACACGGCTCTCCAACGACCGTAGATTGACCTATGACACTCGTCAACAATGATAAACTGAAAATAGTCTGGCGGTAGTTTCAGGTCGTTTCCAAGTGTAATGATTTCCTTGCTATGCTTTTCTCTGTCCGCCTGCTCCAATTCGTCTTCAGAATCTTCATCGCAGTCCGGAAGAGTTTGCCCGGTCAAAACGGCATAAAGCTTTTGAATGGTAGAAATTACAATATCGCCTTTAATGTCCTCTTCTTTCTTCAATCGCGTTATAGCATACAAATCTTTTAACTGATGCCCTGTTTCCGTTCTGTCAAATAAGCTAAACTCCGTTTTTGCCTGATTTGCAAGGTTATTTCTGTCTGCAAGAAAAAGTATCCTTTTTGTAGAAGGTGTATATTCCAAGAAACGATAGGATGCAAGACAGGCAAGATATGTTTTGCCTGAGCCGGTCGCAAGTACGGCAAGCGCTCTCTTTTTTCCTTCCTTGAAAGAGGCTTCCAATTTGACTTCGGCACGATATTGACAGTCTCTCAATCCTTTTTTTTCAATAACAGGCAAAGCGCCTAATTCCGAAGATTGACCGATCATACGCAACATTTCTTTCGGCGTGTGCATTTTATCAATTTGCTGATACTCGCTGTCCGGAGAAAGCATATTCTTAAAAAGTATAGTTTCTCCATTTGCGAGATATACAAGCGGGACTTTGTTTTCGTTCAGCCAAAATCCATACCAGCTTTGCGGACTAATGGTGTAATCTTCTGCCTGAGAAACAACTTTTTCATCTTTATCTAATTTGCTCTCTGCGCGCTTTGCCTCTAAAACCGCAATAACCTTGTTATCCACAAAAAGCAGATAATCGCATTCCTTCCGTCCAGACATAGACGCTTCCACGACCGCCGACGGATTCTTCCGATTATATTCAAACCGCGTGACAACCTCCCAACCGGCGGAGGTGAGTTGTTCATCGATTTTTATTCTTGCTTTTTCTTCGGGTAACATATTCGCTGCTCCTTGCTTCCTTCTCATAATTCTGTATTATCGGAAGTTAGTCATCGTAATAACCTTACAATACTCTCCCTACGATTTTGCATTGGTTAGCACTGTTATGTTTATATCTTAAAGTACCTTTGATTGCGATTGGTCGGGGTATCGGGGTCTGTCATAGCGATAAGCCCTGCCTCCAACGCTGGCTGTATATAATTTTTGCGGAACGTCACACGCGATTTTAAGCCAAGCTTTTCCATAAGTTCCACCGCAGACATGGGATAAGTTTCAATGACGGACATCAACGCCCTGATTTGATTGCTGATATGGCTCTGATGGTTGTGCGTATCCCTTGCAAGCTCTGATACCGCTTTTTTGATAACGCCGAGCATGAACAGGATAAAGCGGTTTGATTTGCCTTCCGCCGTCGAAAGTCTGATTGCACGGTAATACTCTTCCTGATTGCCTTTGATGATACTCTCGATGGGAATCCACTCGAATATCGGTTTCCAGCTTGCAAGCAACGCTGTCTGCCAAAGTCTGCCTGTTCTGCCGTTTCCGTCCATAAAAGGATGAATGAACTCAAATTCGTAGTGGAAGATACTCGAACGAATGAGCATTTGCGTCTTGCTTGTTTTAAGCCAATCGAACAGTTGCTCCATCAAGACTTTCACCATATTGTGTGGTGGCGCGACATGAATAACATTTCCTTGTTCATTGATAACACCGACGGAGCCTGTACGTAACTCACCTGCTCCTTCGACAAGTCCGTTCATCATCACGCCGTGCGCCTTTTTCAAATCATCCAGAGAAAACGGATCGAGTTCAGGCAATATCTTATAAACTGCGAATGCATTTTTTACGGCGAGGATATCATCCTGTGGTCCCAAAACGCGCTTCCCGTTAATAACATCTGTCACCTGCTCCAAAGAGAGCGTATTGTTTTCAATGGCAAGAGATGACTGAATGGATTTAATACGATTTACCCTGCGCAGACGCGGCAACTTTTCCAAATCGTTTACATTGCTGAGTTTACCCAAATCTTCCGTGATTTCCGATGTCAATTCCAATATTTCTTCGGTAATATCGTAAGGCGGAACATATTTATCCATAAACGACCTCAAAATCTTATTTGTATCTATTATAGCACAGATTTTCAATGTCGTCAATGCTTATACGCTTTCTTGATTACTTTGATAAGCGAAAATTTGTTTAGCGCCGTGACGTGTGTTTGTTAGAAATAAGAATAAAATGAAACAACAGATAAACTTCTTTATCCAGGCAAAGCAATCTACAAAACCTCTACAAAAAGCAGTTAAAAACGTGCTGAAAATTAAAAACGCCAACGAACGCGAAACAATGCCAAAACACAGCAAAAAGCCCGGATTATCGGATAAAAGAGCGGTCAAAACGCTGATTTTCCGACAATTCGGGCTGTTAAAAAGCACTAACAAACGGCAGGCAACAGACGCGGGATAAAACTTGAAAACCGTTTGACGGCAACGTCACGGGGGTTCGAATCCCTCCGCCTCCGCCAAACAGAGTCGCGTTTGAACCCGCGGCTCTGTTATTTTTGTATCAAGGGTGTTGCCGGCATCATAATCGACACCGAAGTTTATGTCCCGCAATTATCAGACTTCTACTTGACACAGAAAAGAGATGCCCACGGCAACTATACAAAATAGGCGGTAAGTGCCACCTATTTTTCTCCAAATTTTGCCGTTTCGGGAGGCTCAGCGTAGCACAGCTTTCGCGGAAGTCAATGCGAAAAATTATCGCTGAAAAATTGAATAAATCATAACGGTGAAGCCGGGAAGGATTTCCTTCTCGGCTTTTTCTTTTGCCCTGAAACACTCGGACAGGAACGCAATATTTTTTCGTTTGTCATTGACTTCCGTGAGGTCAAAATACAATGAACGGACATCAACTCAATCGGCGCTACTCCGCCTCCGCCGAAAGGCAAAATAAAATTTGGAGGTAACTCTATGAAAACAGATGTTTCCAAGTTCTCGGAATTCCGAAAGTATTATCTCTCGGAATTTGAATGGTTTGACGGTGAGGAATACATCACCTTCAACCTCGTAGGCATCGACCTTGAAAAAGGCGAAGCCCAAGTCGCCGTGACGGACAGAGGCAAGATAAGCGTTATCACTTACGACCTCATGACAGACAAGAACGGCAGGCTTTACTTTGAGTACGGCGCGATGTACACCCGCATCTACCCGGACGATTTCGAGGAGGCGGCATAATGAAACTCACTCTTTCCAATGTCAAAGAAATCAAGCGCAATTCAGATAGTCCTCTTACAAAGCGCGTCTGCAACTATGTCATAGGACGCTGGGGCGACTACAACGACAAGAAGTACATCTTCACGGATGTGCTCCATAACGGTTGTTGTTCGGGTGTAGTAAGCGAACTCATTTACTACTACGACACGGTGCGATTTTACAAGCAATACCGCCAAGAGATCAACGAGATGCTTTACAACATCATGAACGAAACGGGACTTTACGCTCCTTCGGAGCTATTCGGAGACAAGTGGGACAAGGAAGATCCGCTTGCACAGGATGACTTCAATCAGAACCTGCTGGCGTGGTTCGGCTTCGAAGAGACACTCCGGAACATCGGCTACAACTTCGAAACTTTACAAAATTGCATTTGAGGAGGATACGGAAATGGCAGACAAGAACATCGCAAAGAAAGAAAAGGCAATCGAAATCATGAAGAAAATGGACATCTACAAACCGTACATAAAAGGCTTCCGCGAAAGCGACAAAGTTTGCTTCTTTGAAGGGTTCGGCGGTTTCTGGATCGACCAAGAGCCTGAACTTCATGAAAAGATGAAAGCAATCGAGGAAAAGCACAAGTGCAAAGTTTACGCCGTTACGCACGAATATACCGAATTCGGCGAGCTTTACGACTTCCTTATCGTAACCGACTATCCCGAAGAATGGGATACCCTCGTGTACAGTCAGGGCAACCGTCATACGGCTTTTGCTTACGTCTGGAATAAGGACGATGACTGGTGCTCGGAATTCGGCAGCGTTACCGTACAGAGCTTTGGTGGCGGAATTAAAAGAATTGCGTGAGGTGCGATATGAAAATTTACTTAGTAGTATTTGAATGGTCTACCGAAGACGACTCGGACGTAGATATGGAAGCCTTTGACAGCTATGAAAAAGCAACCATGCGGTTTCAAGAACGCATAAGCGACGAAAAAACGGATATGCCTTGGGTGCATGAAGCTTTCGATGAAAACGGTGATATTCTTGACGGATATGATTTCGATGAATGTCAACCTGATACGCACTTAGAAACTTATGCTTATTGGAGCATAACAAATAAATATAACTGGCAGATGCACGATTACATCGCCATCGTACAACTGGAGGTGAAATAAATGAAACCCTACAAAATACAAGCTCATATCCATTCGCTTAACGGCGAAATGGACGAAATAACGATAATCGATAAAGTCGGAGATAACGACTACATCGTTGACTACAAGGGCGTGAAATGTCACGCCCTTTTCAATTGGTTCAACTGCACCTACTACGCAGACGACCTTTATGGGAGGATAAACAATGACTAACATTCAAAAACTTGCCGCAGAAGGCAATAAAAATCATAGGATTTTCGCAGCAACGGTCGTAGACCTTATGAATTCGCAAGGATTTTACGGTCGGCTTTACCGCTCCATCAACGAATTGGACGACAACAGATACGAACAGTTTTTTGAACTGATCGGCGAGCAGAATTTCAAAGATTCGCTGGATGTCGTACTTTGGCTCGAATGTTAAATTACAGGAGGTATAACACTATGGCTAAATTAGCAGAACTCAAAAAGTATCTGAATTACGAATTTTCTTCAGGGTGCTACACCGGCGAAGATTATAAATCCTTTCAAACCAAATACATCAACTACCTGAAAGAAATGTGTCGGAATAATCACTGGCAACTCGTCAACGTAGGAAAAAATCACTACTGCTTTTCTGCCTTTATCCAAAGCAGTCAAAACAAATTTGTGTACATCTCTATCAGCGATGTCAGACATTTTTCAAACGAATGGTACGACCATATTCTCATTCGAACCGCGAAAAACGAAGTCGATTACAGAGGCGGTTTTAACCACTATACCACTCTTGACAGACTGGACGTAAAAGCGGCTGAACTCTTGGACGATATGCCGTTTTAAGGAGGTACAACATGAAATCAATTATTCAGGAACTGTATTACGGAAACGTCTATGCAAAAGACATTGTATTACCCGAAAAGAAACGCAAAAAAGAACTTGCACTTTACGACAAACTGAAAGCCACTCTATCCAAAGAAAGCGACGAGCTCTTTGAAAAATTTATCGAACTTACCGATGACCATTACGACGAACTGATGCTCATGATTTACAAACGCGGCGTTTCTACGGGAATTATGCTTGCATCCGAAGCGTTTATCGAAGGAGAAAGACTATGCGATTAAACCTTGAAACAAAAACCAAAGAACAGGAAATCGTAAAGGCGTATCTTGAAGAAAATGCAAGCGCAACGCTTGCAGAGAAAATCAACAACGGCACGCCTTTTGAAAAGGACAGAAAGACTTTTATGAACAAAAAGACTCTGGATGGCTTTATGAAATACGCATCAGACGAGGCAAGGAAACTTGCCTCGAAAGGTGCAAATTCCGCGTGTGTAGAAGATAAAGTCGTTTATGGCTGGGCTGTCCACTATTTCGAAGAAGACAGTATCGAAGGCACGCTCTTTAACGCGGACGGTACAGAATATAAACCCGCTCCGAAACCGACACCAGCCAAAATCAAAACAATCGAACCGAAAAAGCCGGAACAGAGGCAAGCAACTCTCTTTGACTTTATGGAGCCGGAAAAGTCCGAACCCGAAGTCAAAGACGAAAACGATGACGACGAGGACGAACAGCCTTCACAAGAAGAAATCGACGAAATTCTTGCCGAAATTGCCGAAGAAGAAAAAGCCGATGCAGAACCGGAAAAGCCCGTTTCCCCGATATGGCAAAAGTATCAAGAACTTCAAAAGAAACACTCCGACCGTATTCTCCTGTACCGCTTGGGCGACTTCTACGAAGTTTTCGGGGACAATGCCGTAACTCTTTCCGATGAACTCGGTTTAACCCTTACAGGCAGAGATTTCGGACTTACAAGCCGCGTCCCGATGATTGGCTTTCCTTATCACGCGGCAGACAACTATCTACGAAAAATAATTCAAAAGCACAAAGTCGCCATCGCCGAAACGCTCGATGACGTAAAGCTGCTCCCTGAACCCGAAGAAGACTTTGACGAGCTTACCGAAGATGAAATGCGGGAATTCGACGGCGATATAGAAGAACCGAAAGAACTTGACGGCGAACCCGACGACGGATTTGACACTTCCGCTTTCGATAAAACCGTACTTTGCAAACTTGACGCAATCTTCGGCGAAACACTAATTTTGAGGTGAAATTATGAAAGAAACAGACATCAGACCTATTCCGAAATACATACTAAACCAAATCCGAAAAGCGGATAACAAAAACTATCCGAACCCCGACGGTCACGTTCGCTGTTATGCCTATCTTACCACTTGGAAAAACGAGCTTATAAAAGTAACCGTTGCCGTAAAGCACCGTTACAAAAAATGGTACTGCAAACAGGTTGCCGTTCACGGACTTGACTCGGAAAAATGCTTTGTAAAGGATATGGAATACTGTTATTGCGCCGGTATGGGCTTTCGTTTCGGCTGGCATGAAGAAGGCTTGCAAAAATACGAACAATGGTTTGAACGTGGCTGGTGTTGGGCAGACGATCAGTATTACGATCCGTATGCCGAACTTATCAATCCGTACTTTATAGACCGCTTGCCGGAATTCAAATACAGCGCATATAAACTGTATCAAGGCTATGATATTTTCAAGTATTTACGGCTTTATAGGCAATATCCACAGCTTGAAATGCTGATGAAACTCGGCTTTTCGGGAATTGCCATGAGTACAACGATATTAAAGCGTTGCGGAACGGATAAAGCATTCTGCAAATGGCTCATTGCCAACAAAGCGTTGCTTCAAAGCAGACACTACTATATCGACGTCATTGTTCGGGCATATAAGACAAGAAAATCGCTTGAACAGTTGCAAGCATACAAGGAAGCAAAGCTCAGACTTGTCCACGACAGCAGTCTTGCTCCTATCAAAGAATTGTTCAAAGGCAAAGACCTTGAGCGGTTCTTCGATTTTATAGCAAAACAACAGACCAATCCGAACACTTATCTCGACTATTTGAAAGCCTGCCAACATCTCGGTCTGGATATGACAGAAGAAAAGAACCGTTTTCCCCACGATTTCAAACGCTGGCACGACATCCGCATAGACCAATACGCCGCGAAAAGGGCTATGGAAGACGCAGAAAAGCGCAAAGAATTGTACGCGCAATTCGCCACCGTCGCGGAGAAATACCTGTCCCTGCAACACGCGAAACGGAGCGCGTTTATCTGCGTCATCGCAAGAAGTCCGGCAGATCTTATCCGTGAAGGCGAAATGCTGCATCACTGCGTCGGCAGAATGGGTTACGACCAAAAATTTGTCCGCGAGGAAACACTCATTTTCTTTATCCGCAACAAGCAAGAACCCGATACTCCGTTCGTTACAGTCGAATACTCCTTGAAAAACAGAAAAATTCTGCAATGTTACGGAGAACACGACAATAAACCGAACGAAGACGTTTTGCATTATGTCAACAAAATATGGCTGCCTTACGCCAACAGAACACTCAAACAAATTGCCGCATAGGAGGAATAAAAAATGGCAAACTATTTCAGAATTACAGCATATCACCCGACCGAAAACCTCTCGGTCATCATGGACTCCAACGGACTGTTCGAAAAACTCTGGCAGTTCTCGTCCTTTATGGTATCCAAAGGCTTCAAAATCATAGAAGTCGGAAGCGAAGACAAATTCGACGACGGAGATATGTCGAAAGCAGAATACGATAACGTCCACATTATTTTGCGTGCATGCAAAAGCGGTGAACCGGAAATTACAGGAAACCGCATTACGGTTGAGGGAAAAAGCTATACTACCATATAAAGTTATAGCCCGTTGCGAATATTCGTAACGGGCTATTTTTATGTTGCTATTAAAGGGTACTATATCTCTGTAGAACATCAATATGAATTAGCTGTTCCAAATATAGTATCTCAATTTATTTGTTTACTTAAGAGCAATTGTCTTGCTCCGATTGCTCAGTCGTCCAAGTTATTGAAATACTCCGAGTTAAAGAATTCCGAAAGGGTTATGCCGGCACCTTCGCAAAAGCTCTGAATGGTCGTTACCTTTGAGCATTGCGTTCGTCCCTTCACCAGATCGTATAGGGCAGATGGCGACTTTCCACCACCAAGGGCAGCCTCGCATACGGAAATCTTCTTTTCCTTGCAAATATCGTTTATTCGTTTGATGATCGCTTCATTCAATTTCATAATTCGTGGTATTCCTTTATGATTTTCCACGAATTAGTATATGAAATTTGATAAATTTTCTCTCGTGGACTTCCACGATATTGACTTTATATTGGGCTTCAACTATAATATTTTACGGAATTCCACGAAAAACGAGAGATTGATATGGTCATTTGCTTTATCGGACACAGAAAAATATCGGTAGAGGAATCTTTTAAGGAGCGCTTAGCAAATCTCATAAAAGAACTTATCGCCGAAAAAAACTTTGACACATTTCTGTTTGGAAGTCGAAGTCAATTCGATGAACTATGCCTTGAAACGGTCTCAAAATTAAAAAACGATTATCCGCACATTAGACGTATCTATGTTCGGGCAGCTTACCCATATATTGACGAAAATTACGAAAAATATCTTTTGTCCTTTTACGATGAAACTTATATCCCAGATAAGGTAGTAAAGGCAGGGAAAGCGGCTTATGTGGAACGCAACGAATATATGATTGACAAGGCTGACTTCTGTATTTTTTACTATAACAAAGACTACAAACCGCCTATCAAACATGCTACACGAAAACAGCTTTTCTCATACCAATCCAAAAGTGGAACAAAAGTCGCATACGAATATGCGACTTTGAAGAAGAAAAGAATGTTAAATTTATACCAATAAGTAAATTTATTGTATGCAGAGTATTATCCAAAAAAAGGGAACTGGCTTACTTGTCAACCATTATTTATTCACCGGTATAATATGTATAATCTCCTGGAAGCTTTATATTAGGAATCCAAAGCTGATTACCATTCCAGCCTTTATTTCCAGTTACTTTATATAATGTCAAAACAAGTTCATCAGGAAAATCATCGCCCAAAGCCCTATCTGTAGGAGACAATAATGTTCCTGTCCCTTTACTAATATCTCTATTCCTTCTAATAATAAGTCGACCTTGAGCTCCTGGATTAGTAGAGAGTAGGATATTTACAAAACCTCTAAAAGCCACAACATTCCATTCGTCCGTTTCAGATCTAACCATTTCCAATAATTTATTGATAAATTTTAGACTTACTTGATAGACTCCATCCTCAAAAGTGGACAAAAATGAATCAATAGCCACAATGTCATCGTTGACGGGATAGAACGGGAAATAATTGACGCCACCAGAATAAACTCCAATTGCTTTCCTATCCAAAACATTTTTACGAGTAGGATTCAACCCCTTTGGATAGAATATCTTGATATCTTTCCCATTATTATATAATTGAATTTGCCTAATTATAGCATTATTAGTATCATTAATTTCAGAGAATAATTTATATAAAACCGGTGGCATAAATACGCGAATTAGTTGTGAATCCCTATCATATCCAAACATTCTTGCATGTTGCCACATTGTATCTGCTTGCGGATTTTTAGATAATCTACAATAATAAATCGTATTAAGCTGAGGAAAAGTTACTCCTCTGCCCAAGCTATTCCCACCAATAATAACATTGCAGCCACTTTCAAATAATGTATTTTGCTCGAATGATGCTTCCGAGTTTAACACTAATACATTTACTTTGTCATCACTCAACAGGCTTCCTATAAAGTCATATATTTCATCAAAACCCAACAGACTATTTTTTGTTGCTTGAAGATTGCAATATATATCGTAAAATGCTTCCTTTGTAACATTTTCATTTCGAGAAAGGAAGATCTCATTCAAATATTCGCCAATTTTTTCAGCAAAACTACCGTGATCCTTAATTTTATGACTTGGATGAATTAAGAAGTTGCAGACTTTCCCACCACTTTTTAATATATGGGCAGACGATATCAAATGAACCATCAGTGCTTGCTTAAGCCCATTTTCAGGATATTCATCATCGCATAGAATATCAACACTCTCATTGTTGTCTGTAAATATAATATTAGGGGAATTTTCTGACTTAAAAAAGAAATTTCCGCCTAAATAGCCCTTTCCAGGATTAAAATAGTATATAAATAATGGCTTCCAACCACTTTTCATTGTTTGCAGTAAAATAGATTGCGGTGTACCTGTAACCTCTAAATAGATACTACTTGATGTAGTTTTTTTAATAGCCTCTAAGTGTTTATTGATTGTACTTTGTCTTTGCCTATTTACCATCGTATTCAAGCTTGCGGCATCGGCCTCATCATCAACAATAAACAGAGGATTGCCCGCACAAAAACTTGTTGATGAAAAATTATTTCTCCATTGTAACAAAACTTTTGAATTCTTTTTTAGTACAATAACAGCAGGCTTTTTCATATTGTTGCTTACAAATCTTAAGTACTCTGTTTCATCGCAGACACAAAAATCGCACAAATCTCTTTGAGCTCGCTTAAAAGTTTGCTGTTGCAACATGATATTATCAGTCGTTAATAATACAATATTCAAAAAGCCCTCATCGGCAGCAGCGCAAATCAATCCAAACATATGACTTGTTTTTCCGCTTTGTACATCTCCGACTAATAAGCTCACAACATGTTCTCTATATGAGAAATTTGATATATATTGAGGCACAATGTCTTCCGTCGTTTTCTTTATAGCTTCAGCTAACGATGGATTTCCATTCTGCTTTATTCTATCTAAATATTTCTCTAAATAACTCATCTTTTAACTCCAAAATCCAAAAACCAAGTATTTTCAATCTTTGTTTTTATCAATGAGAAAGTATTTCTGCCATAATCTAATAACGTTTGATTAGTAACAGGATCTCCAACTTTTAATACTCCCGCATTTTCCAGTCGTCCTTTTAACCATTTTCCTAATATTTTCAAATCACCTTCGGAGCGGAAATTTTTACTGTAATCACCACTTACCTTACACTTAAATTCCCATCCATCATCTGTAATCACATTAAACTCTGCTGTTTCTGTTTTACTCTGTGGATAACCAGGTTGACTTGTTACATCTTTAGGTACAATAATCTCCACCTCATACCAATGACGTGGCTTTACCAACCCATTAGGGCTTTGTCTACCCTTACCGAAGAAAACATTGAGATTACTTTTCCCGGAGACTTCATATCCTTTAATCGGAATGTCAAAATGAATGTCTGAAAGACTTGCTAAGACTTTAGCCATTTTTTCAGGCTTAACTTTCTGAACAAACTCATGTCCCTCTAAAAGCTGATTGCTTTCATTGAAAACATCAATCTCTAAATCATTTATATTAGTAGTACTAGTTACAACTAATTTCTGAATAAAATCATTAATCGTTTTGGCGTCTTGGGCTGAAGTAAATAGAGCAGAACTTTCATATATCCTTGAACCGCCTTCGACAATACTACCAAGATTATTTGAACCTATGATGCCCGCATAAGGACCTATGTCATTACTAAACGAGTATAATTTCCCATGAAAACGAAATGGAGTTACCAACCTAACTTCACCAATATGATTTTCACTCAGGAAAGAATTAAGACTTACGGCAGCATTATATTGTACTTTTGTAAAATGTTCCAAATAATGCATGCCTATCGTCAAATTTACAAGATTAATATCATTTAGCTCAATAATCTTTTTAAGCTCGATTAATGAATCAGCTGTAATATATCCTACAGCAATATCGAGTCGCTTCGCTTTTGGTAATAAGCTATAAAATTCATCAAAAAAAGTATTATACGAAGTTTTTAATGGCGGATAATTAGACAAAAGCAGATCCATATTTTCCTCCTAGTTCATCTCTTCGGTGACATATTCCAGTCTTTGTTTGACAGTCATTGACTTTAACAATTCATATTGTGGCATCAAATCAATTGGCTCATAATCACCCGTAAATAACGGCAACAATCTCTTTGCTACTGCACGGACACCAACAGGCGGAACGGCATTACCTATTTGTCGACGCACTTCAGTAATATTTCCTTCAAAAACAAAATCATCAGGGAAAGATTGTAATCTAGCCCTCTCTCTATTTGTTAAAGGTCTGGGTTCTGGATAATGATAACCCCATGTACCACCGCCTCCAGCCGCTATAATTGTCTTTGCTGGCTCATCCAATTTAAGCCTTCTATAAACATGGCTAATCATTCCTTTAACATAAAGAGGGTTATCTTTAGGAATATCCGTAAAATTCCCACCTTCAGGAATTAACTCCAACATCTTACGAGTCTTTTCTTTTACATTTATATGTTCATTATTTGCAACTACTTTTTCTACACCTTTAAGAGCCTCTCCTGCCGTAAAATATGGAGTACCGGCATTAGGTCCATGAGAAGGTTTCGGGTGAATGAAATTAAAACCTGTATCGAGGCGAATACCAACAAATAATACACGTTCTCTAAATTGAGGAACGCCATATTCGGCAAAATTATAAAGATGTGGTTTAACCAAATAACCAGGAGCAATGCTTTCAAAGTCTTTTATAATAACATCGATAGCTTTTCCGTCATTTGCTGTTAATAAACCCTTGACATTTTCAGCAACAAATGCCTTCGGTTTTTTTGCATCAACAAATTCTGCAAAGTGTCTGAAAAGACCACCACGCGTTCCATTTAATCCAGGCTGTTTCCAGATTATTGAAAAATCCTGACAAGGGAATCCACCTAAAACCAAATCGCAATCTGGGATAGACTTGTCAGTATAAGGATTTATTTTTGTAATATCAGCAAATTTAATTACATTACCTAAATTTCTCTTAAAAGACTTTACCGCCCATTCAGCAAAATCATTAGCCCAAATCGTTTCATATCCTTCCATATGAAAACCAAGATCCAAACCACCACAGCCAGAAAAAATAGATACGATCTTGGGCGAATATTCGTTATTCATTTGTGTTATCCTCCTGATTTAGCCAAGCCACTTCTATCGCATTATACGGTAAAGAGTATTTAGAACAAAAATTTTTAATTTCCTTCATCGCAACTAAGTTAGGTTTACTTTTATCAGCTTCCCAACGACTGACGGTCGATAATGAAACCGATAATTCATCTGCAAATGCGCTTTGGGTTAAAAAAACCTTTTGTCTGGTTTTTTTGATACATTCTCCTAGTGTCATCAATTAAGCACTCCTTTTGCACAAATTCTTTATTAGTATAGCATAAATTAAGCATTATTTCAAGACAAAAGATAGCTCTTCTTACAAAAAAAATAATCAAATGCAACCGTGGCGTGTGCTTGTTTTAACACATTTTTATGGATACATTTAGAGGGAAAGATCGGGGCATTAAAAAAGGTGCATGGAGTTGTTTTCCATACACCTTTTTTGTTATTTTTTGAATTTGTAACGCAGAACGGATGCAATGTCTACTTTGTAGATAATATCGATCACTCTGTCTTCACCTTCGGTTTTAGGAGCAC
>ENA-ORNK01001563-ORNK01001563.1-human-gut-metagenome-genome-assembly--contig:-NODE-1563-length-17107-cov-20.158926_pt1 | contig 17107 bp, 17 predicted proteins | sample MGYA00242115_ERZ509022 | MGnify/ENA primary metagenome ERZ509022 (study PRJEB26280, sample SAMEA2338690) | human gut metagenome | biome: human gut; feature: human-associated habitat; material: faeces...
GCGTCGCGCAGATCGTGCAGACGCTGCGGGAGCATGACGCGCTGGCCTATACCATTGTTCTCTGCTCGTCCGCCAGCGACTCCGCACCGCTGCAATATATTGCTCCCTATGCGGGCTGCGCGATGGGCGAATACTTCATGCATCAGGGCCGCGACGTACTGATCGTCTACGACGATCTTTCCAAGCATGCGGTCGCGTATCGTGCGCTGAGTTTGCTTCTGGGGCGTTCTCCGGGCCGGGAAGCCTACCCCGGCGACGTTTTCTATCTGCATTCCCGGCTTCTCGAGCGCGCAGCGCATCTGGCCGACCATCTGGGCGGCGGCAGCATGACGGCGCTTCCCATCGTCGAAACGCAGTCGGGCGACGTTTCCGCGTATATTCCGACAAACATCATTTCCATCACCGACGGTCAGATCTTTCTGGAAAGCCGCCTGTTCTTCGCGGGCCAGCGCCCGGCGGTCAACGTCGGTCTGTCTGTGTCCCGTGTCGGCGGCGCTGCACAGACCAAGGCCATGAAAAAGGCCGCAGGCGCGATCCGATTGGAGCTGGCGCAGTACCGCGAGATGGAGGTATTCATGCAGTTTTCCAGCGATCTGGACGACGCGACGCGGCGGCAGCTGGCCTACGGACAGGGCCTGATGCAGCTTCTGCGTCAGGAGCAGTCGCACCCCTATTCGCAGCATGAGCAGGTGTTCCTGCTGGTCTGCGCACTGGGACATGTATTTCTGCCTGTACCGCCCGCACAGGTGCGAAGCACCGCGCACCGGCTTTTGGACGCGCTTGCGCAGCAGCTGCCCGCGCTTTGCAGCCGCATCGACACGACCGGTCAGCTGTCAGGCAGCGACTGCACACAGATATTGGATACGGCGAAGCAGTTCGTCGCGCAGCGGCTGGACACAGGCGGTGAGCACTGATGGCCGGAACGAAGGAGATCAAGGACCGCATTGAGAGTGTGCGCGACACGCAGAAGATCACGAACGCGATGTATCTGATCGCATCGACCAAACTGCGCAAGGCACGCGCGGAGCTGGATCGGACGCGGCCCTATTTTGACGCGCTGCGCAGCGAGATCAAGCGCGTATTCCGCACAGTCGAAGGTGTGGAGAGCCGGTATTTTTATCCCGGCGACGACCATCCGCTGAGCGGAACCTATGCGTATCTTGTCATTACGGCGGATAAGGGTCTGGCCGGTATGTACAACCAGAACGTACTGCGTGAGGCGCAGAGGCTGCTGGATATGCACGCGGACGCGAAGCTCTTCGTCGTCGGCGAATATGGGCGGCAATATTTTGCCCACCATCAGATCCCGGTCGAGCGCAGCTTTCTCTATACCGCGCAGAACCCGACCATGCAGCGCGCCCGCGAGATCAGCAGCACGCTTCTGGAGCTTTACGACAGCGGGAAGGTACAGAAGATCTTCGTCATCTACACCGATATGAAAAACGCCATGACGGAGGAAGCGAAGTCCACACGGCTTCTGCCCTTCCACCGGCAGACATTTGCGTCCAAGCCGGAGGAAAAGGCGGTCAAAACGCCGTTTGCGTTTGCGCCGTCCATTGAAACGGTACTGGACACAATGATTCCCAGCTATGTATCGGGCTTTATTTACAGTGCGCTGGTCGATAGCTTCTGCAGCGAACAGAATGCCCGCATGACGGCCATGCGCGCGGCAAACGACAACGCGGAAGCGCTGCTGACCACGCTTTCCTCCGACTATCAACGCCTGCGTCAGGCGGAGATCACGCAGGAAATTACAGAGATCACTGCGGGCGCAGCTGCGCAGCGTCTGCACGCAAGGGAGGCGCAGACACAATGAAAAAAGGTACGATCCTGACGGTCGCAGGCCCAGTCGTGGACTGCGGCTTTGAAAAGGGGCAGCTGCCCGCCATCCGCGAGGCGCTTCATGTCACCGTGCACGGCGAGGTGCGCGTGATGGAGGTCGTACAGCAGCTTTCCGCCACGCGCGTGCGCTGCGTACTGCTGGGCGCAAGTGAGCTGCTCTCGCGCGGAATGGAGGTCGAGTCCTCCGGAGCCGGCATCCGCGTACCGGTCGGCGAGGCGACGCTCGGCCGGATGTTCAACGTGCTGGGCGAACCCATTGACGGTGAAGGCGCATTGCCCGAAAACACGCCGCAGTGGGAAATTCACCGCAAGGCTCCGGCCTTTGCAGACCAGCGCCCGGCAACGGAGGTCCTGGAGACCGGCATCAAGGTCATCGACCTGCTCGAGCCGTACCCGAAGGGCGGCAAAATTGGACTTTTCGGCGGCGCGGGCGTCGGCAAGACGGTGCTCATTCAGGAGCTGATCCACAACGTCGCCACAGAGCACGGCGGCTATTCCGTTTTCACCGGCGTTGGCGAACGCAGCCGTGAGGGCAACGATCTCTGGAACGAGATGCACGAAAGCGGCGTTCTGCAAAAGGCGGCGCTGGTGTTCGGGCAGATGAATGAATCCCCCGGCGTGCGGATGCGCGTGGCGCTTTCGGGCCTTACCATGGCGGAGTACTTCCGCGATACGGAGAAAAAGGACGTTCTGCTGTTCATCGACAACATTTTCCGTTTTGTGCAGGCAGGCAGCGAGGTTTCGACGCTGCTTGGCCGTATGCCGTCCGCCGTCGGTTATCAGCCGACGCTGGCGGAGGAAATGGGCGCGCTTCAGGAGCGCATCGCCTCGACCTCCAGCGGCTCTGTCACGTCCGTGCAGGCCGTCTATGTCCCGGCAGACGATCTGACCGACCCGGCCCCCGCCACGACGTTCACGCATCTGGACGCAACGACCGTTCTGAGCCGGAAAATCGCCGAGCAGGGCCTCTACCCTGCCGTCGATCCGTTGGCGTCCTCGTCCCGAATTCTGGAGGCATCCATCGTCGGTCAGGAGCATTATGAGACGGCACGGCGTGTGCAGGAAATGCTTCAAAAGTACAGGGAATTGCAGGATATCATCGCCATTCTCGGCATGGACGAGTTGAGCGAGGAAGATAAGCTGACCGTTGCGCGTGCGCGCAAGCTCCAACGCTTTCTCTCGCAGCCGACGCATGTTGCGGAGAAATTCACGGGCATTCCGGGCGTTTACGTTCCGCTTTCCGAAACGCTGCGCGGGTTCCAGTCGATCCTGAACGGCGACATGGACGCCTATCCGGAGGCGGCATTCTACAACGTCGGTACGATCGACGAGGCCGTCCGCAAGGCGGAGTGCCTGCAAAAGGAGAACGCGCAATGAAGAGCTTCCGCGTGCATATTCTGGCCGCCGACCACACGTTTTACGACGGTCCATGCGAATCGCTGATCGTCCCTGCGCCGGACGGCCAGTACGGCATCTGCGCCGGACACGCCAACACGATCTGCGCCATCGTCCCCGGTACGCTTCGCTTGCGTGCGCCGGACGGAAGAGAACAGATCGCCGCCGTTTCCTCCGGCGTGGTCAAGATCGAGGATAACGACGTGCTCGTGCTGGTCGATTCCGCCGAACGTCCCGAGGATATCGACCGTCTGCGCGCGCAGCACGCGGCGGATGCCGCGAAGGAAGCCATCCTGCAAAAGCGCTCCATCCGGGAATACCGCGAGGCGCATCTGACGCTGGCGCGGGCCATTGCCCGGCTGCACGTTAAAAATCTTTCCGAACAATAGCCCACCCCTTTTCCTTGGCCGGGAGCTTCGCAGGAGCTGCTGCGAGGCCCCGGCTTTATAACCTCTTTCCTGATATCATGTTCTGCATATAAAAAACAGCATTTCTTCCGTTAAAATCGTGATAAGCCCCGGCTTGCAGATCACTGCAAATCAGAGCTTGCTGACGAGGCTATTTCTGATCGGATACGTTGTCAAGCACAAGAAACCCGGCGGTTATGTCTGGATCGACGCAGAAGAGGAAACAGGCAGTGTGCAGGTTCACATTTCCGGCGACGGGCTTGGAATATCAGAGAAAAATCAGGCGCATATCTTCGAGCGTTTTTACCGCGCCGGCCGCTCTCGCGGCCGCACCGGCGCAGCTCTCAGTCTTTCCATCGTCCAGTGAATCGCGGAACTCCACGGCGGCAGTGTCTCAGCAGAAAGCACATTGGGTCGCGGAAGCTGCTTTCTTGTGATGCTGCCGGATGCGGCAGGGTCATGACTACTATTTGACTACTATCTTCTGCAAACCAGAAAGAGTCGGTTTGCTCAGTGTTTTCAATGGCTTTCGGAAAGTTTAGAGAATTTTGACTTTATTGCCGGAAATCCGTACAATGATTGAAAACACAGCATTTTATCAGAACGCGCCTGAAAACTCCGACAATCGACAAAGCTCCTGCTAAGCTCCATCCTTATGTAAAAAGCAAGACGCAAACTCAAATGCATGAGTTTGCGTCTTGCTTTTGCCCGTACCGACTGTACCCCCATGACACATTGTGTACCTATGGGGCGAAACAGTTGAGATTTCAAGGCTTTTTCGTTGTCTGCCCACTTCCGTGAAATTGCACAAGCCCCGGTTATTATGGAATCTGTATGGAATCCGTTTGGAATGCCTGCTCAAAAGTCCGTTTTATCGTCCTGTTCCGTATATTTTCGCAAGGCATTTTCAGAATTTTTTCGCTTACTTTCGGATTTCCGAGAAAAATTTTTTTCTTGGAATTTCAAGTAGTTCCGTCATTTTTTAAAAATATTTTTTCAAATCTCCGAACTTTTTCTGAATTTTCTGTTTTTTGAGCTTACACCTATTTTCATATGGAATACTTCACAGCTTTTTTGGAAAAGTGAAAATCGAGAACAAAAAATCCCACACGCAGCCTGCGTGTGGGATCAAACTTTAATATCGAGGTGCTGCGCAACAGCCGAAAGAAGACGGTTCGACTGGCGCCCCTGTTTGACCACGGACTTTCACTGCTTTGCAGCTGTCCCGATGATGCTGCGGCAGCAAAATTCGATGTGATGGCCGATAAGCCCTGTAACAACTATATTGGCTCGAAGTCCACATGGGATAATCTGCGTATCATTCCGAAGGATAAAATGCCGAAGCTGACGCCGCTTCAAGAGAGCGACAGGCCGGTTCTGTTGGAAGGACTGGACGGCGTGATCTCTCCAACGCTTCAGGACAAGATATGGGAAATGATCTGGAAAAGGTGGTGCGCATATGAAGATTTTTGCCATTCGAGATGAATCGGCGCAGGAACAGAAGAATCTGGCGTATCTCCTGTATTTCGAGCAAGAAAAGCGGTTCTATATTGAGCTGCCTGAGAACGCAGACGCATGGGAAACGCCACTGCTGCTGGATTCTTTCGTAAAGCGCGGGGAAACCACCGTTAATTCCTATTGGAGCAAAATCTGGGTGGAGCAGCGGATTGTTCCGCCTGACCGGCAGAATATCGAAGATATTCTGCGCGACAATCACTTGAAGGAGTATGATGAGTATGCACTCCTGATGCTGGCGATGGGACGATGTGCGCAGGATGATTACTACCTTGTTCCCATTGATGAAAAGGAGCTTCCGGAAGAGATTGCGAAGCGGTTCTCAAAGCGAATTGAAGATGTGCTGCCGCTGGAGAATCATTGTCTGCTGGTGTTTTTCCGGGATGGCGCGGTAAAGAAGTGCGATTTGCGGAAGCATTTTGAAAAGACGAAAGCGTTTCAGATCCTTCTCAAGAAGCCGGACTATTTTCAGCATGTGCAGATGCAGGCAGGCGGATACGGCGTTGCTTGGGATGTGAACATGACCGTTTCGGATACAATGCTCTACCGGATTGGAAAAAGCGTCCCTCTGACAATGGAAGATTTCCGGAACTTTGCCGCCCACAGAGTCATCAACGCAGCGGAAGCGGCTGAGATATTAGGCTGCTCTCGACAGAACATCATCGACCTGACAAAACGCGGAAAGCTCCATCCGATCAAGACGTCGGAAAAGAGTACGCTGTATCTCAAAAGCGAGGTCCTGAAACGAAATTGGCAGTGATCATGCGTTATGCCACATTATGGCTGTGGATGGCGCGGCATATAGTCCTGAAAATATGGATTAGAATGTTTGGTGGGTACAGTGAAGATCGCAAGTGTGAAGGGTATATTTGTGTGTATCTCGGGAAGAATTCTATAGGAAGCAATTTATACTATTATTTTGCGAAAAATTTGCAATATAATATAGATAATTGTTGACTAAAAATAGTATAGGAGTATAATATATAGTACACCTTTGTTAAATGTTATGAAGGAGAATGTTCGATGCTTCTGGAATTTAAAACAAAAAACTATCGGTCGTTTAAGGATACGACAACATTCTCAATGCAGCCAGCCCCAAAACAGACGGGCCTGGACTATAGCGTACAAACAGAACAAATTGTTCAAAAAGAGGGCAAACTCAAGGAAATGAAAGGACTTTGTTCTGCTGTTATATATGGTCCCAATGCAGCAGGGAAAACAAACCTGATCGGGGCAATGGATACGATGAGGGCAATTGTCTTACGAGGAAATATTCAAAATGCGAGTGAACACAGTTCTCCAAATGAGGCAGCCTATTCGCTGGAACTGATACCGAATAATTTTGGTGAGAAAGCTTGTACGGAATTTTCAATTCGCTTTACAGAATCAAATCTGCTTATTGAGTATACACTTAAACTCGATCTTGGAAATTTCTTGGAAGTGGATTATCCCAGAAGAATTGTAGAAGAGCGCCTGTCTGTAAACGACAAATTGATTTTTTCACGTGGAAAATCCTTAGAGGTTTTCTTACTGGCACCTATAAAGCAATATGTAAATAAGAGCATTAAAAGAAAAACAGCAAAAACCATGGACATCGCAAAAAGCAGTTTGAGTGATACAGAACTATTTTTGAACAACGGGTTTAAAACAATTTTCGCGAAGGATCTTGTCGCATTGATCTTGAAATGGTTTGACGAGAAATTCATGGTAATTTATCGTGCAGATGCGATAAAGGTAATGCGGAAGTTTGCAAATCCAAAGGAGAACACCGTTTATATTGAAAGAACGTTGACTGATGCCGCAAAGGCATTTGGTGTACGCTCCAATGCTCTGGGATATAGGCAGGCAGCAGATAGTGACGATGTTTCGCTGTGTTCGATTTTTGAGAACAAGAAAATTGCAATTCAGGCTGATGCATACGAATCGTATGGAACGATTCGCTTTATCAACGAGTTCCCACTTGTGATTAATGCAATCCTGAATGGTGGTACGTTGGTTATGGATGAATTTGATGCATCGATTCATCCAATGGCTTTGATGAATATTATTAATATTTTTCATAACGATGAGATCAATATCCACCATGCCCAGCTTATTTTTAATACACACAACCCGATTTTCCTCGATGCTTCACTTTTCAGAAGAGATGAAATTAAATTTGTGGAGCGGGATGAGAAAACGAACCAGAGTGTTCAGTATTCCTTATCGGATTTTAGAACAGCCGATGGTATCCGTAAGGGTGAGGATTATATGAGCAACTATTTCGTAAATCGCTATGGGGCAATTACAGATGTTGACTTTGCACCTATACTTGAAGAAATTGTTTCAGCGAACAGTGAGGTGAATAGCCATGACTGATATGCTAGAAACAAAGAAATATACATTTACGGTAGAGGGTGAAACAGAACGTTGGTATTTGTTGTGGCTCCGCGATAGAATCAACGAACAGGACGGTAAAGAGTATAAAGTTGCCATTGAACCAAAGGTTCAGCAGCGTCCTATGAAGTTTGCCAAAGGCGTCAATGCAATATCGACGCCGGAGGTAATACATATTTGTGATGTGGAAAGCAAAACGGCAATTCATGTAGAAAAGTTTAGAAGTATTCTTAATGAGTTAAAGGCGGCAAAAACGGAAAAGCATATTTCGTATGGTCTCGGTTACAGCAATTACACGTTCGAGCTTTGGATTGTACTGCACAAGAAAAAATGTAATGGTTCGCTCACAGACAGGACACAATATCTAAGCCATATCAATCAAATTTTCGGTGAAAAATTTGAGAATCTTGCTCAGTATAAGCATGAAAATAATTTCAAGCGATGCCTCTCAAAGTTGGCCTTGGATGATGTGCGCGCAGCGATTCAACGAGCGAAAGAAATTATGAAAATGAATAAAGATAACGGAAAAAGTCTGATACGCCATGGCGGCTACGAATACTATGAAGATAATCCGGCTCTGACGATCCATGAAGCAGTAGAAAAGATTTTGGTCGAGTGCGGATTAATCTAGTTCACTAACAGATACATATGAAAGGCTGGTTATTGCAATAACAATGCAATTAACCAGCCTTTTTTGCACAGCTCATAACTATCGAAATTGCGCTTGCGCCCCAAATACCCAAAAATGTCATCTGATTTACCGTAAAACAAATCCTCACGGAAAAAGCAGAACGCTAAAACCACTAGCAAAAAGGAAAACGCTATTACAATTACGGTACATTAGTCGCTATGGAAATTTGAAATTCGGATTTTTGCCTTTTGTAGTCGCTACTATAGTCGATACAGTTTTCTTTCTCGCCGTATTTGCAGCTCGCGCCCCGGCGATGGGGAACAGCGCGGACAGAGCTTGGCAGCTCTCACAGCTCATGGAAGGGGTCTTGACTGCTTTCAACCCCAGCCACGGCAGCCTGTCTTGCGTCAAAACAAACTCCGTATCTTTCGCTTCCGCGCAAGCGCAAAAGCTCAACCACTCCGTTTGTTTCTCCTTTCCCCACGAAGTAGGCTACTTCGTGGGGACCCCATTTATCCCCGGACATTGTGTGTCCAAGCAGGCTGGGCGGGATGATGCAGTCTGCCAAGGCTGCCCACGGTGCGTTTCTCGCTCGCCCGTCTTGGGGACCCCGCAAAGCCGGATGGCTTTGTGGGGAGAGGAGAAGCAGCGTAGTGATTGAGCTTTCGTGCTTGCACGGAAGCGAAAGATACGCAGCTTGCTTCGACGAGGTCGTCGCGCGCGCCGTGCGCGTTTCCCAACCTGCGGTGTTGTCCGCGTTGCTGATTATTCAGTTGTTTGGGCTTGTGATCCCACCCCCTATATTTCTCCTAAAGAGCACCAAAAGGAGCGCTGCGGCCATTATTCGGTCGCAGCGCTCCTTCATTACGTTTTATGGTGCGCTTTGGAATATTCTGTTGTCGGCAGGATTTCCTGCCATGTTCCATATGATAGCACTAGAACAAACGTTTGTCGGCGACTCTTTGCAGAAAGTTTTTTCTTGCTGATGCCGCTTCTGGACCGAATCGCTTCTACCCGTAATCAATATGAAGATTCAGGTACTTCAAATCTTTCAAAAAAGACGCGGTCGGGGTCGTAGAGATTGCGCAGCTGCAGATGAGGCGTCTGCGGGAAGCCAAACGCAAGAATGGAATGGGGAACGAGGGTCGGTGGGAGCGCAAACAGCTCTGCCTGCGCTTGAATGCGGGCGGCGTTCGGCCATGTGCCCAGCCAAACGCTCCCAATGCCTAATGCGTTTGCTGCAAGAACCATGTTCTGCCCGGCAATAGCACAGTCAATCACCCAGTATTCCGGACACCGGCTGTGGGCACGGGTCAAATCTCCGCAAATGAGAACGGCAGCATCTGCTGTAAACAATGGTGCAGCAGGCTTGCCGTTTCCGGCCGCCATTTTTCGCAGTGTTTCACGATTTTGAACGACAATAAAGCTCCAGTCACGTGAATTAACGCACGATGGACCACTCATGGCGGCCTGCAGAATCGTATGGATTGCATCTTCCGAAATACGTTTATCGGTATATGCTCTTACGCTGACACGTGAAAAAATATTGTCCAGTGCGTCCATGCGGTGTACTCCTCAGCAGATACGGCTGTGACAGGGTCTGCCCTCTAGGACGGCGATCAGATTCTCTACAGAGGCAGCTGCCATTTTTGCAGTGGCCTCGGCAGTGTGGGCGCCGGTATGCGGTGTAGCAACAACGCTGTCGAGTGTCAGGAGCCTGGAACCCGTGGGTGGCTCTCGTTCAAATGCATCCAGCCCCAGACCGCCAAGCTGCCCACTGCACAGCGCATCATAGGCCGCATCCTCATCAATGAGCGCACCGCGAGAGGCGTTAACAAGAATCGTGCCGGGCTGCATTTGGGCGATGGCAGCCTGACCAATGATGTGGTGGGTCTGATTGTTCAGCGGCAGGTGCAAGGTAATCACGTTCGCCTCGCAGAGCAGTGCGTCCAGCGCGCGGATGCCGATGCCATGCGCCGCGCAGTAGCCCTCCTGAATGTAAGGATCATAGGCAATCACATTCATGTCAAAGCCCTTGGCGCAACGAGCCACGAGCTTGCCGATCGCACCGAGCCCGACGATGCCCAGTGTTTTGCCGGCCAGCTCCGTTCCGGTGGAACGAAGCCACTGGTTAGACTTGGTCTGCCGATCCAGATAAGGGATGCGACGGACGAGCGACAGAATCAGCCCCATCGTCAGCTCAGCCACAGCCTCAGAGTTGACACCGGGCGTGTTGGTGACGGCGATGCCCAGCGCCTTCGCAGCAGCAACATCCACACGGTCGTAGCCGACGCCGTAACGCGATATTACTTTCAGCTTTTTGCATGCGCGCAGCACCTTTTCTGTTACAAAGTCCAGACCAGCAATGTAGCCATCACAGTCCTGCAGAAGTGGAAGCAGTTCATCCTCCGTCAGCGGGCGTTTGCAGGGGTTAAATACCAGCTCTGGATAGGCTGCACGGAGCGCTTCCAGCGCGGGATTTTCAGAACCGGGTTGAAAGGAGGTCGGGGTAACAAGAATTTTCACGATGATTGCCTCCTTACAGATCCACGACCAGGTCAACAGCCTCCTGCGTCAGGCGGCGAATGGTATCAAACTCACCGGCATTGATGAGATCGCTCTTGACCATCCAGCTACCGCCGCAGGCAATGACTTTCGGAAACTCCAGATATTCCCGCACGTTCTCTGCGCTGATGCCGCCGGTGGGCATAAACTGCAACTGCGGGAATGGTGCAGAAAGCGCTTTGATGGTAGCCAGGCCGCCGTATTGAGCCGCCGGGAAGAACTTCGCCACCGGAAGATCGTATTCCAACAGCAGCAACAGTTCGGTTGGTGTGCAGACACCAGGAAAGATGGGGAATCGATGTAATACCGCAAATTCCACGACCCTCCGGCTAAAGCCCGCGCAGACAAGAAATTTTGCGCCTGCGTCGATGGCGCGTTTCGCCTGCTCGACCGAACTGACCGATCCCGCCCCCACCAGCATCTGCGGAAAGCGGCTGGTCATCGTCTCGATGGACGCTGCGGCAGCATCGGTTCGGAACGTGACCTCTGCAACGGGCAGCTTGCCGGCACACAGAGCCTCAGCGAGTGGGGCGGCGTCCTTTGCCCGATCCAGCTTAATGACAGGCAACAGCTTTAATGCGGCAACTTGCTGCAAAACATCCATAACAATTTCTCCTTTTATTTGTTTGATTTCGGTTTCCAGCGAAGGGCAGAAGCGCAGTTTTCACGGCATATTTTATCAATCGTTTTCTCGGGAACACCGCTGTTTTTTAACATTGGGAGGAAAGAATGTAGAAGATAGGTAAGCCCGATTCCGTCCGGCGTGTAATGCTTCAGACGCTGGGCCGTAGTGTCCAGCGAGAGCAGAAGCTGCCGTTCAAAGCCCCAGTCCAGCACCTGCTGGATCAGTTGAAGCTCATCCTGATCGCTGTGATACTTGAACCGGCCGATCGTGTCATACTCCAGATATGCGCCTTGCTTCAGCAGAAAGTGATGCTGCCGAAGGTCGGGGGAACTGCGATCCATGTGGCAAAACAGCATCGATTCCGCCGGAACGCCGCAATCGGATAGAAACTTAAACAATCGAATGGGGTCGCTGCCCATCTCCACATGGATCATCAGCGGCGCGCCGGTGACACACTGGGCGCTTGCCGCTGCACGGAACAGCTTCTCATATAGTAGTGAAAACTCGGCATCCAGCGCAGTCTTGATCATACCGGCCTTGGCTGAAATCGTTTGGGAAGGCGCAGCATTGTCCGTATCAACATACATCCCTTTTGTCAGCTCATGGAAATAGACTTCGGCAAGCTGCTGCTGAGAATATGTGTGAATCCAATGCTCGGCAGGGTAGAAACAGTCCTTGTGAAAGCCGGTCGAAGCGACGATCTGTACGCCGCTGTCTCTGCTGAGCTGCACCAGCTCCTTTGTCATGCGGTTACAACCAACTGGCTGTGCGTCTACAATTGTGCTGCCGCCCGCCGCACGATAGTCTAAAAGCTCCTGCATGGATTTTTGAATGTCCTCCATACACAGCGCGTGATTTCTCTGCCATGAGACACCCTTGCTCAGCAGAATATGCTCATGGCACTGGCAAAAAGTCAGAGCCTCCGGAGGCAAAATGCCGGTCACACTCTGTATCATTTGGACTCGCCTCCATAAAAAACATCCGGAATCTGATTTAGGGCGGACACAACATACGTTGGCTTCAAATATTCCATGATGTACGCTTCACTGCGATACCATGAATAGTCAGTTTTCACAAAACAGCTTCGGGTGCCGACGGAATTCGCCATTTCAATGTCGAATTCCGAGTCGCCGATGCAGACGGTGTCTGCCGGGCAAAATCCGCGGCTTTTAATGATAGTGTTACAGCGATCAACCTTATCGTTCGAAGCCAGATCCGCTCCTGAAATATTGTCGAACAGAGTCAACAGGCCGTGATAGGTCAGCATTTTTTTTGCTACGGTTTCCATCGAATTGGTTAGGACAATGCAGCGAAGCCCGCGCGCACGGGCGTTGACCAGTGCGTCGCGGATGCCGTCGATCACGCCGACCTCAGCAATCAAATCGTCGATGTCGTGTTCACAAAATTCTGTCAACTGTGCATAGACCGCAGCCATCTCCTCCGGCGGGACACCCGCCTCTGTGAGAATATGCCGCACGGTATTGCCCATCTTCCTGCGGGTCGTTTCAAAATCAATTGGTGCAATATAGCGGTTGATAAAGCGGTGAAAGGTCTTTGCGTGGAATATTTGGGAATCCATAAAAGTTCCGTCCATGTCAAAGACCAACAGCCTTGGCGGCGTATTGAGTAACTCCATGACCTATCTCCTTTCCATCAAAGGCGAAGAAAAGCGTTACCTCCCGCTCATATGGACGGTGTATTTATATCGGCTGCCGACGAGACGGTTGATGCCGTACTCAAAGCATGTATCGCCGATGTTCGTAACGCGCTTGCTGATGAGCATAGGGGATCCTTGTGGAATGTTTAGGAGCTGCGCTTCTACAAAGTTAGCAGCAGAGGCAGACAGCGTTTCGGTTGCGCTGGTCATCTGAATATGGTACTTCGTCTCCAAAAACCGATATAGACCGCAAAACGTATTGACATATTGCTCAAAATGAGGGATCAATTCTGCCAGCAGATAGGTCGAAGAATAATTGATGGGCACACCATCGGAACACATGACACGTTCCAGATAGTACAACGGTGTACCAGGCACAAAAAAATCAGAAAGGGAATCTGGGGCTTGGATTTCAGTGATAGACATGCTCCGGACAGAAACCTCATGCCCATTGTTGCGCAACGTTTCGGAGATAGAGGAAATATGCAAGAGCTTCTGCGTTGTTGTAATATCCTGCACAGTCGTTCCGCGCCCCTGCCGCACATCGAGATACCCCTCGTCCTTCAACAGCCCAATGGCCTTGCGGATGGTGGTGCGGCTCACCTTAAACCGTTCTTCCAATTCTGACTCAGTGGGCAGAAGGGTTCCGACCGCCAGGATGCCTTCTGTGATCTCCTGTCTCAACGCATCATACACCGCCAGATATAGTGCCTGTTTGCTCATAAACAGCCTCCCTTATCAAAAAATTCATAAGAAGGTATCTAAAATATATCTTTTTCTTTAGTCCACTATAACAATTATCGCTTTGATTGTCAATAGGGAAAGAAATATGTTTTAGATATGTTTTCGACTAGAAAAACCAAACACAGCGAAAAATATCAGGATGTTTTGGAAGCAAGGGCAAGATATCTATCTGAAATTTATCAGAAAGATAGTTAAAAAGCACGTCAAAATGAGATGAATTGTGTGAGATGTTTAAAATATACACATGATATTCTGGAAAACCGACGAAACGATTACGGTTGACATAGGTAAGATTATGATGTTTAATTAACTTGTACTTGTAATCATCATTTGGTTGTATTTCAACTTGTTTTTGGTTTTAATTTGTGGAGGATGAAAAATGATGAATGACCTGATCCTTGCATTTGACTTTGGCACCAGTGGTGTTAAATCCTGCATCTTCGACACCAAGGGCAACTTCCTGGCAGAAGGGTACGACACTTATCAGACCCACTACCCGCAGGCAGGGTATGTGGAGCACGACCCCAACGATTGGTGGGAAGCAATGAAAACGGCAACTCGAAAAGTTCTTGCTGCCTCCGGTATACAGCCTGCGCAGATTAAAGCAACATCCTTCTCTGCCCATGGGATGGGGGTCATTCCAGTGGACGCTGACGGTAACGTGCTAACTGAGCGTGTCATGCTTTGGAATGATATACGAGCCACTGAGGAAGCAAAGCTCCTTCTTGAGAGCATCGGAGAGCGTGAACGGTACGAAATGACTGGCACCAGTTTTGATCTTTCCATGCAGCCAGCGGCGAAGATCCTTTGGATCAAAAGAAATCAGCCGGAGGTTTTTGCAAAGACCGCAAAGTTCCTCAGCCCGAAGGAGTACCTCATTCAACGCATGACCGGTATCTTCGGTTTTACAGATTATAGCATTGCCGGTACTACTGGACTGTATAATTTGCGTGAGCATCGCTGGGATCCAAAACTGTTGGCGCTGTCTGGCATTGACGAGAGCCACTTGTGTAAGGTCGTTGACGGTACACATTTGATGGGTGGTTTGACATCTGCGGCTGCGGCGGAAATGGGCCTGTGCGAGGGAACGGCTGTCGTCCTTGGCTCGTGGGACAATTATGCCTGCGCAACCGGCGGCGGTGTTCGAAAGAAAGGGGAAATGGTTCTCTGCATGGGAACGGCCGGCTGGATGGCCGTCAACCACGATACACCGATCATGACTCCTGATAACATGACAAATGTTGTCTACGTCGGCAATAACACTTACTTTACCAGCATCCACACTCATGCGGCCTGCGCAGCCTATGACTGGGTCATCAACAACGCTTGTACATATCTCAAGAGCGAAAAGAATCCGTTGAAAGCGGCTGAGGAGTTGGCAAAGGCTGTTCCCGTAGGTTCCGACAAGCTTTTCTTCTTGCCCTCAATGTTTGCGGGCAATACCTTCTATTCCAGCAGCGCCTTGTGTGGGACTTTCGTCGGCCTCAAAATGCTGCAGGGTACTGGGCATTTGATCCGCGCGGCGATGGAGGGCGTTGGCTTTGATCTCATGATGGGCGCGGAATTGATGCAGTCGCAAAATGCGCTGCCTGCAAATTGCTGTCTCATCGGAGGCGGTGCAAAAAGTAACCTTTGGCGCCAGATTTTGGCCGATATGTGTCAGGTCACCATGACCCGCCCCAACAACATGCAGCACATCGGTGCGTTCGGTGCAGCGTTGATGGCCGGTGTTGGCACGGGACTCATCGAGAACTTCGACAAAGCAACAGATATTGTCAAAACCGACGACAAGGCAGTGCCAATCGCCGAAAATACAAATATCTACAAGGCATTACTGCCTGTCTACCGCAAGTTCTATGAGCAACTCCTGCCCGCCTACAAAATGCTGCAGGATGTGAAGATCTAATCACTTATAAGCGCTTTAGAAGTGAGGCAAATCTTATGAGCCTTTCCGTGCAAAAGCACCAAACCGGTTGGAGGGACTATGAAAAACAAAAAAGGAAACAAATTGGGAAGCATGATCATGCGCTTCGATGAAGGCGGCGCCCTGTTAATGCTGGTAGCTATGTCGCTTTTGGTGGGTGTTATCAATCCCACGTTCTTCTCCGCGAAAAACGTCATCAATGTCCTGCGGCAATTTTCCTATGTTGGCATCGTGGCGGTCGGCGGCACATTTGTGCTGATTACCGGTGGCATTGATTTATCTGTTGGCAGCCTGATGGGCTTCGGTGCCGTTGGCTGCGCATGGATGTGTGCAAATGGCATAGAGCCGATCCTAGCCGTGCTGGTTATGTTGCTACTCGGCGGTCTGCTGGGTGCACTGCAAGGTTACACAGCGGTCAAGCTGAATTTGAATCCCTTTATTGTCACGCTCGGCGGACAGTACATCATTAAGGGTATGACACTACTGATCTCCGGTGGCTTGCCCGTCCGCTTTGACAATTACATGAACTGGATGGGCAGTCAATGGCTTGGCATTCCGGTGTCCATCTATGTGATGCTCATTATTATGATCATCGGGCATATCATACTTTCCAAAACAGCCTATGGGCGCAAGATTTACGCAGTTGGTGGCAATGCTCGTGCGGCAAAACTCTCTGGCATCAAGGTCGGCAATATGCAGATTAGCGTCTTTGCTATGACCGGGACTCTGGCGGCGTTGGCCGGCATGATGACCTGCGCGAATCTGAGTTCCGGCGACGTTTCCACGGGTACTTCTATGGAAATGAACGTTATTACTGCCTGTGTTCTGGGCGGTGCAAGTCTGAGCGGCGGCAAAGGTTCTATTCTGGGGACCTTCATTGGCGCAGCAATTATCGGCGTTATCCGCAATGGCTTTGTTTTGCTACGTATTTCTGCAGCTTGGCAAACGATTGCTCTCGGTGGCTTCCTAGTGCTTGCTTGTACAGTAGACACACTGAAACGGAAGGAAAGATGAGGCGTTTATGAGTGCTTTATTTGAGGTAAAACATATTTCCAAATCCTTTCCGGGAGTAAAGGTTCTCAATGATATCAATATTCGCTTCGATGCGGGTAAGATTCACGCGATAGTGGGTGAAAACGGTGCAGGAAAATCCACCTTTATGAACATTGTGTTCGGCGTATATCAAAGCTATGAAGGCGAGATGCTCTGGGATGGAAAACCGGTTCACTTCGACTCCCCCATAGCAGCCCAAAAACAGGGAATCGCCATGGTGCACCAGGAAAATTCTCTGCTTCCAAATCTGTCTGTTATGGATAACATCTATATGGGGCGTTTCCCTCAGAATGGCCCATTTATTGACCGCAAGACGCTCTAAACTATACCCCAAGAAGTGGACAAGGAAATGACCCATAGCGGCATGAACTAT
>ENA-ORNK01001564-ORNK01001564.1-human-gut-metagenome-genome-assembly--contig:-NODE-1564-length-17099-cov-9.044532_pt1 | contig 17099 bp, 10 predicted proteins | sample MGYA00242115_ERZ509022 | MGnify/ENA primary metagenome ERZ509022 (study PRJEB26280, sample SAMEA2338690) | human gut metagenome | biome: human gut; feature: human-associated habitat; material: faeces...
CTTTCTTTGTTTCACAAATTTATCCTTTCTATTTTATCTGTAATCCTCGGATGCAGATCTAAGGTAATTCTAAATTTAATGGGTTTGAACACCAAATATATAGCTTACTTATGCGGATGATGCAAGTAAGGGAAAAGTGGGGGAAATGGGGGAAAATTAAAGAATTTAGCTATTATACGTTATAAATCTAATATAAAGATTTAGCAACATATAAATAGCTAAATATGTTTTCTTTAAAAAGGTAGTTCATAATCTTCTTTTATGAACTTTACAACATTATTATCTCCTAGTCCTTCAACTTTTATATACTTTGATAATATAGCATAATAACCACTTAAACTATCTACAAGATTATTGATGTTTGAGAAATTATATCCCCAATCAGAAATAAAAGTATTACTTATATCAATATCATTACATTTAATCTTTTGGGTATCACCATTTTTATCTATTTCAAAAACAAAATTATATGTTGTAACAACATCTACTTTTGGAATAAAACGTTCTGTTTTTACCTTTTCTATTCTTTCATTAATAAAATCCGAATACTTAGGTACAACAGAATGTGCATTTTTACACAAATCGTTATAAAATGTAGCTTTAAATCCCTTGGGGCGTATTTTACCCTTGGAGTCAAAAAATACCTCAAATAACATTCCATCAATAAGAGCCTTTTTAAATACACTATTCCAACTATTAATATATTTAGAGAAATTCTCCATAAAACGAATTGCCTCCCCAGAAGATCCTTCAGCACTCTGAAGAATATTTCTTCCAAGAACGAAAAATGAGCTTCTATTTTCTATTGTATCTGGAAACTTTGTTTCTTTTAAGGATATAATCTCATTTATTGCCGGATTTTGTCTATACCAATTATAAGTTTTCAATTCAGTAATATAATGATCCATACAATTTGTTGTACTATCGTACTGTTCATCTGTCAATGCTATACCTAAATATTCATTTTCGTTATTATCAAGTACTACTAATTCATTTTTTTCTTCATGGTCATCATTATTTATTTCTAAAGTTAGATTATTTGTATCAATTTGTCTTTCTTCATCTGCTATAGAAATCTGAAAAGATAAAGCTAAATTCCTATAATTCTTTGCTAAATCTTTTACAAGAGTTTTAAAATCAATAATAAAAAAATCATTAGAAGAAGTCTTTGTATAGAATTCATGAACAAGGCTCTCATGTGCAATTTTAACTTTTTCATTAGGACTTGCTTTTCTTGTACCAATATTCTGAACCGAAGGCATATATACAATATCAGATTTAGAATCACGAGATATTAATATTGCCTTTTTAATCTGGTTTTGGGTACAATATTCCAATATTTCTTTCCAAATAATTAAATCACCATAAATATTAGATTTTTTTATATTATCTTGAAATCCAGGGGGAATCTCATGTTCATATCTTGTAGAACCATAGTTTCTTAAAGTCTCTATAATTTCAAAGATATCACTACTCAAAATACATCCATTTAATTTTTCTATTTCAGAATGAACCTTATTAAGGTGATTGCTAATATTACTGCTGTTAATTGCAGTACTTATTTTATTTAAGACAGAATTTACGTTGTCTAGATCTGAAATCAAATCAGATTTTTTTGATTGATATACTGTACCAACTAATAATGGATCACCAATATAGGCTGTAACAAAAGGTAAAATACCTTCTAATTCTTTACGAATTGTATTTATTTTACTCAACTCTGATAGGTATTCTTCTTTACCTTTATTTGAATAAATTTTTTTTGAGTATTCGTGAATCGCCCAAACTGGTATATGAAAACGATCTTGTAGTGTTCTTACCCAGTTGTAAAAATCAGTTCTAGCATCATCATTTAGTCGATACAATTGAGAAATAATATTTGTATCTATAAATATATGACACTCATCATCGTTCAACAGTCCATTAATTTTTTGAAGGTATAATTCTATATCTAACTTTTGAATCGGTAATTTCATTTTGGATATTTTAAGTTACAAACTATAATAATACTTCTTTATTTTTTGCGCCATTAACTTACGCCTTTCCGCAAGAAAGTCTTCATAATCTGTATGCTCCATATGCAATATAGTTTCAGGAATACAGTTCTGCTGTAGATTCTTCAGTAGTAGTGCTTTATCTGTTATATTGCCATAAACAGCTGTACCAGTTTCACACTGTTCAAATACTTTAGAAAAATAGGTATTAGGAGAATCGTCACGGACAGCCTTATTAACCTGTGTATCCAAATATGTATAATTGGCTATCTGATTATATTTTGATTTCTCATTAACACCATTCTTTATCAAATATTTCTTAGGGAAGATATGATGTACATCACCAATAACAGTTATAAGGTCATTGATTTTGTAGCCACAAGTAAATAATGCATCGTCTGCATCATGTATTTGAGAAGCCAAATACAGATTGAAATATGGACTATTTATTACAGATGTTTCAAGATATTGCACCAAGGCTATATCCCAGAATGTATCGGAAAGATTCGCTGCTTCCACTTCACTAAAATAGTTCAAGAATCCTCTTTCCTTGATACGTTTTATATCCATATCCATTACGGTTTCAGGTGATGTTATATATCTACTTGTCAGGGTAGTCATTACATACCACTTAATAACGTAATGCTTGATTTGTGTCTTGTCAATATTTGAATCGGCATTCAGTAACAAATATAAAGTATATGCAAAATCAAGAGTCATTTGAGAATTTATTAGCTTACTAGAAATAAATCCGGCTGACTTGATAGCAAGAACAAAATTAGAGAAAGTATATTCATTCATGAAATCAATCACCCCACTGGTCAGTTGGGAAAAAGAGTTCTCCGCAATTTCTTCTCTATACTCACGAGTCTCAAAGTCACGTCCTCCAAGCAAACTCACAAGGTCTTTCATCTTTGCTCTACCAAACTTATACATGAATGCTATACGCAAGATGTCATTATAATCCGGATCAAAGATTTCTTCTCTATCATCTTTCAACCATTTAAGTTTGGAAGCAAAAATAGAATTCATGAATTCCTCGTCCTTAATCATATCTGAATACCACTCCGGCTGAACTGATAAATGAGAGAAATAATCTATCGCCTTCCTAAGCATATTACCACCATAAGTTACATTTGCAGCAATTTTAGACATGGCAAAATCAGCTTGATTAAGCTTGGCTCCCTGGCTATTGATTCTTATAAAAATCTCTGTTACTTCATCAATAGTCAACTCCTTATTAAGTGTAATGACTCCAATCTGGCGGTTTTTTATGTCAATGAGTTGCATCAGAATCTTATTTAATGCACTACCATTTATTTCTTGGTTTGTTTCACAATAATCATTGACAAACTGCCACATATCAAAACTAGGTTTGAATACTTCAGCAATATCGGCAATCCATCTCTTATCTCTGAGAATGGCATTATCCTGGACTTTAAAGCGTTCTTCATCATTTTCTGGATTAGCTAAAGGATTAAAAGCTATCTTAATACGTTTTTTCTGAAAATCAGAGTTTATAATATCAATCCCCATAATAGCAGTCATAAGTGCAGTAACACGTTGCTGTCCGTCAATCATTATTTTCTTTCCTTCTGCAAGTGTACCATCTTTGAGTCTGATGTTTGGACTTTGAGAAATAATAAGATATCCTGTAGGATAGCCGGTATATAACGAATCTATAAGGTCTCTTACCTGTTTAGGTTTCCAAACAAAAGGACGTTGAATTTCAGGGATAGCAATCTCTCCAGACTTGATATAGTTTAAGATTTGCTCTAAAGCAATATTTGATGCATTATATTTTTCTGCCATGATAAATCTAATTGTATTTCTAATTTCTTTATATACAATAACTGATAAAATCCTAATATGATGCAAGTTAATAAAAGTTTCAATAACAATTATAATATTCTGCATAAATCAATAATAATATTGTATATTCTGCCACAGAAGTCAAACATATCAATCTAAGTTTAATTAAATCTAAACACACAAATATTATCACTCATATAACATTAAAATACTATCTGATTTTCAATTCTTATAAAAAGCATCTATATTTGTAACAATTGAGTTATATCATCCATAACAATATGGTAAAATATTATTATTCACAACAGTAATCTCAATAATAATGGGAACCAATCAACATGCAGTAATACGCTATCAAGCATTAGACAGATGCTTTAGTAACTGGGGTAAAAAATATTTTATTGAAGACTTAATAGAAGCATGTAATAATGCCATTTATGAATATAGTGGAAATACAGATGGAATTAAGCGCCGTCAATTATTTGAGGATATCAAATTTATGGAAAGTGAAGCCGGATATTCTATTCCATTGGATAAAATAAACGATGGCAAGCGGAAATATTATAGATACAGCGATAAAAATTTTTCCATAAACAAGAAACCTTTAAATCAAACAGAAGCCGAGCATTTGAAAGATACAATCTTAATGCTTAACCGTTTTAAAGGACTACCTCAATTTGAATGGATGGAAGAAGTACTGACTCGCTTAGAGGACACTTTTAAATTAAAATCCAATGTTGATAGTGTTGTTGCTTTCGAGCATAATCCATATCTAAAAGGTATTGGATATTTTACTTCTCTATTTGAGGCTATTATAAACAAACAACCATTAAAAGTAGAATATAAAGCGGCTTTTGGAGAATCCAGAAACTATATTCTTCATCCCTATTTCCTTAAACAATATAATAATAGATGGTTTCTTTTTGGCTTATCAGATTCAAAAATAATGAATATGGCTATAGACAGAATTATTGGCTTCGAAACAACATCTATACCATATATCGAAAATAAAGACATTGATTTTATGGAATATTTTAGTGATGTTGTTGGAGTCACTGTTCCTACAAATTGCGATATTGAAACCATTATATTAAAAGTAGACAGAAAACGATACAATTATATAGAATCTAAACCATTCCATGAATCACAAACAGAGCTTAAACATTTAAGTGATGAAAACCATGTTGTTATAAGATTAAAATTGATTCCAAATTATGAATTCGAGACCCTTCTATTAGGATTTGCTGATAGTATAGAAATAGTTGAACCACAATCATTAAGAGAAAAAATCTCGGAAAGAGCAAAGAATATCATCGAAAAAAATAAGTATTATGCAGATATACTGCACAACAAGATATAACCTTTGTATCGTAAAAATTGTTTAATCTAATTTTTGTTCTTATGAGTAACGCAAAGGAAATACCTAATTACAGAAGTATAGCAATTCATTTAATCAATACTTGCAGAAATTTTGTTGATGCATATAATCTAATTGGACTTATAGGTTTTTATCTTGCTCTACATAAACAAGGCAAACTAAATGAAACGTTATATTATGATGTACACCGTACGTTCTTAGATTTAGGATTACCACGACCTATATTTTTACATGACATTTGCAGAAATGAGCTTTCTTCCCAAAATGCAAGATATATTGTTTCGGAAATACTTAATATTAATCCTAACGAATATTCTCTTGCACATATTTACGAAGAAGTTATTTCTATTTTGTCTAATGCTATTGGTCGTAGTAATAGTGAGTTTACACAGCCCAATGAACTTACTGAATTGGTGTCCAAGCTGCAAGGAGATACAACCGGTAAGCGCATATATAATCCTTGTGCAGGGATTGGGTCATATCAATTGGCCAATCCTAAAGCTAATTTCATATCTCAGGAAATAAATTCAGAAACATGGGCGATTGGTTGTATAAGATTATTCTTGAATGGAATCGATCCTTCTGCCTATTATAATGAGAATAGTCTGGAGATTTGGAAAGGAGATACAGGGCTATTTGACGCTATAATTTCTACACCTCCATTTGGTATTTCGTTGCATAGAAGAGATTTGTATCCTTTTTATTCCAAATTCAGACATAATGGCATTGAAGGCTTTATGATTGAAAAAGCTCTTAATAGCCTCAAAGAAAATGGAACAGCACTGTTTGTCATTTCTTTAAATTTCCTTTTCAATAACATAGAACTTGAATTCAGGAAATACATGGCTCATAATGGTTTTATTCATTCTGTCATTTTGCTCCCATCTAAACTGTTTTCTTTTACATCAATACCTGTAGCTATAATAAAGATAACCAAGCAGCGTAATGATAGAATTCTGATGACAGATGGTTCTTCTTTCTATTCCAAAGGAAAGGATAGAAATATAATGGATACCAACAAACTTCTTTCAGCGATAGAGAATAAATTGCCTAAATTCGTAAAAGAGATTTCATTAGATGAACTCTCAAAAAATGAATTTAATCTGAATCCAAGTCTGTATATCAATAGTCCTATTGATGCTATTGAAGTTCCGGAAGGATACAGATTGTGCAAACTCAAAGAACTTGTGTCATACCACAATGGTGGCAGATGCAAAAAAGAAGAAGCTATATTTATTAAAGGGCAAGATTTATCTAATGAGAAGTTTGACTTCATAAAAACTTTTCAAGATTTACCTTCCGAAAAGATTAGCAAGAGCCATAGCAAATTAGACAAGGATTTACTTTTAATCCTAAGAATCGGCAATCTCAAACCAACATTGTTTAAATACAATGAAGAGGTAGATGTATGCTGTAATCCCAATATACTTTCTTTTGAAGTCAATCAGGAACTTGTTTATCCTCAATATCTTGCCAATGAGCTTAGCAAAGAATATGTAGTCAAGCAAGTTTCAGCAAGAAGTACCGGTATTATGCCATCTATATCTAAAAAAGATTTTCTTGAGATAGAAATATTAATGCCTGCACTCGAAAAACAAGGGCTTGAAGTACAGAAGGCAATGTTCGAAAATGAGAAGTATAACTTTTCATTGGCAAAAGCAAAAGAATTAGGTTTAGAATCTCTGCTTGAAAAGCAGCGTATTGACTTTATTGAGGAAATCCGTATAAAGAAACATAGCCTCAGACAATATATTGGTGACATCACTAGTGGGGTTTCCGGATTGATTAAATATGTAGATAGAAACAATCTGAGAAACATGATATATAGTGAAGTGTTGAATATGACTTTATCAGAGCATTTAAAAAGATTATCGGATACTATTGAAGAAATGGAATCCAAGTTCGATCTTTTAACGCAAACCAACGGCTTTGGATTAGTATCTAAAGTGGATATCAAGAAGGTCCTAAAATGCTTCAAAAGCAAAAACAATTACCAGATTGAATATTTGGTTGATGAAGAATGTGAGAAAATGGATGCATACACTTTAATCAATAAAGAAGATTTAAAAGAGGTCATTCATAATATTATCAGTAATGCCGTTATGCATGGATTTATTAAAGGAAGGAATAATAATATCATACGGATTCGTCTTTCCTACGATAAAGAAGAAAATATGCATGTTATCCAGATTAGCAATAATGGAAAACCTATGCCCAAAGGTATGGATACAAAAAGATTTGGTATCAAAGGAGAGATTGCTGGTGATACCGGTAATGATGGAATTGGCGGTTATCGGGTTAAAAGTATTGTTGAACATTTTAAAGGTAGTTATTCTGTAGAAAACGATCCGGATAGTCTATTCCCTGTTCAGATAACTATTAAACTCCCTAAAATTGATTGATAAGCTATGATAAGATATAACGTACTTTGGATTGATGATGAGTACAAAAAGCTGACATCTGTTATTAGTGATGCTGAAATGGATGATATTATTCTTACTCCATATAGCACATCAAAAGAAGGAATTAAAGCATTCGAAGAAGATATTTATAAATGGGATGCTATTATACTTGATGCGAAAGGCTGGAATGAATCAAGTGATGAAGTTGCCACTACTGAAGGTATGCATAATTCATTGGACAAAATTGCCGAACTTCGTTATAAAAGGGTTGTACCTGTATTTATTTTCTCAGGCCAAGGCGATTTATATGATGATGAAGAATTTAAAAGATCCCTTCGTGGCAAAAAGCTGTACAAGAAAGGTAATAAAGCCGATCAGGCACAGTTGTTTCAGGATATAAAAACAGAAGCCAATAAACTTGATGAGACTCAAATCAGATTTAAATATGCAGATGTAATCGAAACATTTTCTGAAATTAAGTATGAACTTATTAATGTGATAAAAAGAATTTACAATAATATCACAGATGACAAAGAGGTGTTCACTCCCATTCGTAAAATATTAGAATGGGTTATGACATATTGTAATAAGAGTGGAGTATTGCCCATACAGTTCAACGGAACAAATCTTGCTGAATGTAGTAAATTTATGGGTAATAATACAATGCAAGAATTTGTACCGGTTCATGTACAACGAAGTTTTCACTCTTGTGTAGAAATAGCCAACAATGGTTCACACAGATTAGCTATTGATACAATTGTAGGTGCTGGCTCTGCTCCATATCTTATTCGCAGTACGGTTTTTGAGCTACTCAATATAATATATTGGTGTAAAACTCTTCCTACAAGCGAAAATGAAATAAAGAATCTTAGACAAAAAACATCTGTATTTATGTCTACTGAAGGTTCTGAAGAAATCATTGGTTTAATAGAGCAGGATGAAAACAGGAATTACCATTGTAAAGATTGCCTTCTTAAATACAATGAAATGCATCCAGAAGATATTGGTAAAAAAATAAAAATTAGCAAGCATTCTCCCAATACAAACGAACGTACAAAAGAACTATATCATTTCTTTATCACAAGAAAAGATATTGAATTTTTATAAAACAAGTGCAGCTCTACTGCACAATAAATTTGTATCTTTGACAAGTAATTAAAAAACAGAAATATGAGCGGAGAAGACTTACAGAGACAGACCTCTATAAATATACAGGAAAAGGCAAACCTAATCTGGGCCATTGCCGATAAATTAGTAGGATTATATAAACCTCACGAATACGGAAAAGTAATCCTGCCTATGTGTGTAATCAAGCGTTTTGAAGATACCCTTGCACCAACAAAGGACGCTGTTATCAAGATGAACGAAGAGCTTGAAGCAAAAGGTATAGCCGTAAAGAAAGGTTTCCTTGAAGCTGCAGCCAAGCAGAAGTTCTACAATACCAGCAAATTTACTTTTGATATATTGCTTGCCGATGCGGATAACATCAAAGACAACTTCGAGAATTACCTCAACCATTTCTCTGAGAATGTGATTGACATAATAAACCGTATGGACTTCTACAATGAAATCAAGAAGATGGACGATAACAACCGTCTATATCTCGTCATTAAGGAGTTCTGCTCTGCCAAAGCCTATCTTGGTGCAGATGTAGTTTCGGTTGTAGATATGGGATACATCTTTGAAGAGTTAGTCAGAAAGTTTTCCGAATCGTACAACGACCAGGCAGGAGCACACTTTACCGCACGCGACATCATTTATCTGATGAGCGAACTGCTTGTAGGAGACGATGAACAGAAAATGGAAGATGAAGGAATCGTAGCATCCATATACGATATGGCAATGGGAACCAGCCAGATGCTTGCCTGTCTTGACGAGAGATTCCGCAAGATAGACCCTGAAGCCGAAATAACATGCTACGGTCAGGAACTCAATCCACAGACGTATGGTATCGCCAAAGCCGATATGCTTATCAAGGGTGGTAATGCCGACAATATGCGACTTGGCGATACTCTTGGCGATGACCAGTTCAAGGGATATCAGTTTGACTATATCATATCAAACCCTCCTTTCGGTATCGATTGGGAAGCATCCGAAAAACGGGTGAAAGCTGAAAATGAAATGGGCGAAGCGGGACGTTTTGCTCCGGGACTGCCGGCAAAGGGCGACGGACAGATGTTGTTTATGCTCAACGGTGTGGCAAAACTGAAGGAAGAAGGGCGTATGGCCATTATCCAGAATGGTTCTCCACTTTTCAAAGGTGATGCAGGAAGCGGTGAAAGTGAAATACGAGGCTATCTGCTTGAACACGACTGGCTGGAGGCCATTATCCAGTTGCCTAACGACTTATTCTATAATACAGGTATTGCTACCTATATATGGGTAGTGAGCAAAAACAGCGTGCAGGAAAGGTCCAGCTTATAGATGCAAGCAAATGCTTTGAGAAACTGCGTAAACCTCTCGGCAACAAGCGTGTGGAAATCACCACAGTCTGCCGCGAACTCATAATGCAGGCTTATCACGATTTTAGCGATTGGGAATATACTTCCGAGCTTAACCCGGAACTGAAAGTGGAAAGCAAGGTGAAAGATGTTGAAGATTTCAAGTTTACGAAACTCATCATCAACCGCCCTTTGCGCTTGGAGTATAAGGATATTCATTTCAATGAAGATACAGCTGCCAATTATAAAGAGGTTGATAGGGCTTTATTGAAAGAGGTTGCTACATATTGGGAAAATAATATACCTTGTCATGTTGTATTCACCGACATTGATTTCTTCCTTGAGTTGAAGAAAGCCAAGATAAAAGTTCCTCAGGGAAAAGTAGCCCTATTGAGAAACTATTTCGGGAAACGCAATCCCGATATGATGGAGGCGTACATAAAACCTGTAGATAAGGAAAGCGGATTTGCTCCCGACCCGGAACTGAAGGATAGCGAGATTATTCCTTGGAAAGAGGATATTACGGAATACCTCAACAAAAACGTACGTCCGTATGCTCCCGATTTCTGGTATAACGAATCCGAAAGTAAAATCGGTTATGAAATACCTCTCACCCGCGAGTTCTATAAATACACTCCGCTAACACCAAGTTCAGAAATATTTGACGAACTTAAAAAGTTGGAAGAAAAAGAATCGGAACTGATGTCCAAGATATTAGGGTAATTATGACCAAGATAAATAAAATATCCATACGTTTCTTTGATGACAGAGAAGTACGTGCCATTTGGGATGACGAAAATTCCAAATGGTGGTTTTCTGTACTCGATATTGTAGGAGTGCTAAATGCTCAGGATGATTATACCAAGAACAGAAACTACTGGAAGTATCTGAAAAACAAGCTGAAGAAAGAAAATAATGAAGTGGTTAGTGTCACTAACCAGTTGAAATTAACTGCACCTGACGGCAAGAAAAGACTTACAGACGTCCTTGATAACACAGGAGTCCTTGCTCTCGCAGCATGTTTCCCTAATACCAAAGCAGCACGGTTTGTGGAATGGTTTACCAACAGCGATGAAACTATAGACGGACGAAGCAAATCGAAAGCATACGCTCTGTTTGAAAGCAGTCTGATTGACAGCATAGAAGTAGGAACCATAAAAGGTTTGCAGCAGATTCATGCCTATTTGTTTGGTGGACTATACGACTTTGCCGGACAGATACGCACGGTAAACATAGCCAAAGGAGGATTCCAGTTTGCAATGGTTCAATATCTTCAAGCTACATTGGAACAGATAGAACGTATGCCCGAAACTAGTTTCGATGAGATAATAGACAAGTATGTGGAGATGAACATAGCTCATCCTTTCCGTGAAGGCAACGGGCGTGCCACACGTATTTGGCTTGACCTGATGCTGAAGAAAAATCTTAAAGTCTGTGTGGACTGGAGTAATGTAAACAAGAAATCTTACCTTGATGCAATGACTCACAGTGTGGCAAATGCCAATGAACTGAAAGTACTTCTGCGTCCTGCACTTACCGACAAGATTAATGACCGTGAAACCTTTATGAAAGGTATTGATTACTCATATTATTACGAACAGGAAGATTGAGGATTATGGAAAATAGATACGATAAATATAAAGATAGTGGGATTGCTTGGATTGGGGAGATTCCGGAGCATTGGGAAATAAAAAGATTGAAAAATATTTGTTCTCAAACCAATATTAAAGAAAATAGCAAGGGAAATCCTTTACCTTATATTGGATTAGAAAATATAGAATCAGGTTCAGGTAAATATATTGATACAACATCAGAAGTTGACGGAATCGCAAACAGATTTTGTAAAAACAATGTTCTATTTGGGAAGTTAAGACCATATCTATCAAAAGTATATCTTGCGAAATCAGATGGAATCTGTTCGACAGAATTTATTGTTTACGATACAAAAGAAAATGATTGCCATTTTATACATAAACTTCTTCTTTCTCAATCCTTTATTGATGTAGTAAACTCTTCTACATATGGAGCAAAGATGCCAAGGGCAAATAGTGAGTTTATCAATAATATATATACACAAATTCCACCAATACAAGAACAGCAACACATATCCACCTACCTTGACCAAAAATGTGGTGAAATAGACGAACTGATAACTTTGCAAGAGGAAATGATAACCAAACTGCAAAGCTACAAGCAATCTGTCATTACTGAAGCTGTAACCAAAGGTTTGGATAAAAATGTTCCTCTAAAAGATAGCGGTATTGAATGGATAGGGGAGATTCCGGAGCATTGGGAAGTAAAAAGAATGAAAAGCATATATAACTTTGGAAAAGGGTTAAATATAACTAAAGCGGATTTAGTTGATAAAGGTATTTCTGTTATTAGTTATGGTCAGATTCATTCTAAACTTAACACAGGTACATGTATAAAAGATTCTTTAATCAAATATGTTCCAGAAATTTTTCTTGAAAACAATAATGCTTCGTTAGTTAAAAAAGGAGATATAATTTTTGCAGATACTTCTGAGGATTTAGAGGGTTGTGGTAATTGTATCTACATAGATAGGGATATGCTTCTTTATGCGGGTTATCACACAATAATTGCTAAGAATATATCAACATATATCAATAGATTTTTTTCCTATCTCTTTCAAACAGATTGTTGGAGATCTCAAATTAGAAAAATGGTAAACGGAGTCAAACTATTCAGTATTCCTCAAAAATTATTATCATCAACTGATATTATAACTCCTTCACTCTCCGAGCAACAATCCATCGCCGATTACCTCGACCAGAAATGCAGCGAGATAGACAAGCTAATCTCCATAAAACAGCAGAAGATAGAGAAGCTGAAAGACTACAAGAAATCATTAATTTTCGAGTGTGTAACCGGAAAAAGAAAAGTAAGCTAATCTCAAAGTGCCAAAGAAGAGGAGTCAAAGAGCCAAAATGGTACTTTGGATGGCACTTTGAACTGAATAATAAGATTAAAGAAAGATATACTCATGAATACCACAGACTTAAAGGAAAAGAACTTTGAAGCCGATATTGAACGATACCTTATCACAGAGGGCGGATATATAAAAGGCAATCAGGATACATACGACAAGGACAGAGCTATTGACATGCCTGTGCTTATCTCCTTTATAGAAAAGACACAGCCTAAGCAGTGGAAACGATATGTAACCAAGTATGGCGACAAGGCCGAGAAACAACTGTACCGTGTGTTTCAAGACGACGTTTCGCGCTATGGACTAATTTATGTGCTCCGCAAGGGTATAAGCGATGTGGGTATAAATATCAGATTTTGCTATTTTGCTCCGGCTTCGATGCTGAATGATGAACTTGTGGCGAATTATGATGCGAATATTCTCACAGTGACACGCCAGTTTGCCTATTCCAAGCTGAACAAGAATACCATCGACATGGTACTTTCGTTGAACGGTATTCCGGTGGTGGCCCTGGAACTGAAAAATCAGATTACGGGTCAGAATGTGGAGGACTCAAAACGTCAGTGGTGCACGGACAGAGACCCGAAAGAACCGCTGTTTCATTTTAACAACCGTATATTGGCATACTTCGGAGTTGACCTGTATGAAGTGGCTCTTACTACCGAACTGAAAAAGGAAAAGACTTTCTTCATTCCTTTCAATCAGGGCTCAAACGGAGCAGGTGAAGTTGGAGGAGCAGGAAATCCGGAACGTGAGGACGGCGGATATGTAACTGCCTATTTGTGGGAAAAGGTCTTGCGCAGGGATATGCTGCTTTCCATTCTTCAGCGTTATATCTCACGCCAGGAGGAAGAAAAACTGAAGATTATAATAGACAAGCATGGCAGAGAGAAAGAGATTACGGAAACTTCGGTGAAGATAATCTTCCCTCGTTATCACCAGTTGGATGTGGTGGAAAAGTTAGTGGCCGACACTTATTTTGCAAACGTTTTGCAAAGCCGTTGCAAAGAAGAAGCAAGATATGATATGGCTGCGGACGAAAAGACGAAATACTATTCGCTGAAGAAGCCGCACGGAAACAATTATCTTATCCAACACTCGGCTGGTTCGGGAAAATCGAACTCTATCGCATGGCTCACTTATCGTCTTGCAGGACTACAGAATGCGGAGATGAAGAATATGTTCAACAGTGTGTTTGTCATCACCGACAGACGTGTACTGAACAAGCAGCTCCAGAGTACAATCTTAGGTTTCGACCATATAGATGGACAGATAGAAACCATTACCGATTCTGACAACTCGGAGAAACTGGCAAGAATCATCAACGACGACAATACGAGAATTGTTATCACTACCCTACATCGTTTTCCGGTTATCTACAAGGAACTGACAAGTCGTAGCGGAAAGAGATATGCCATAATTGTAGATGAAGCCCATTCTTCACAGTCGGGCAAGAGTGCGGAGAAACTGAAGGCTGCACTTGCAGATACGGACGAGGCATTGCGCGAATATGCTGAAATAGAAGAGATTGAGGCTGAAGAACTGGAAAAGAAAAAGGATGCCCTGATGGAGGATTTGCTGGCGCAGGGACAGCACAACAATCTGTACTTCTATGCATTTACGGCAACTCCAAAGCCAAAGACTCTACAGACTTTCGGTGAACTGGCCGAGGAAGGTGAAAATCCGGAAGACAACAAATATGTGGCTTATCATAACTATTCCATGCTACAGGCTATAGAGGAGGGATTCATCAAGGATGTACTGAAATATTATACCACGTATGACACTACTTACGAGATTGCAAAGCGTATAGAGTCTGACCCATCGTATGAGGAAACTCCTGCCACACGTGCCATAAAAGCTTTCCATGATAATCATCAGCATGTGATAGCCCAGAAAACGGCTATCATTGTGGAGAAATTCAGAGAGGTGACACTGAATGCCATGCTTGGAAAGGCAAAAGCTATGGTGGTATGTTCCTCGCGTGCTCATGCGGTACGTTACTTTCTGGAAATCAAGAGGTATTGCCAGGAAAACAATATTATTGATGTGAATCCTATGGTGGCTTTCTCCGGTACGGTATCGTACGAGGGAGTGGAATATACAGAAACGAAGTTGAACTCCACTGACGGACGAAACATTTCGGAAGCCAAACTGCCTTTGTATTTCGCTTCGGACTTATATAATATGCTGGTTGTAGCAGACAAATATCAGACAGGATTCGACGAACCTCTGCTGCATACAATGTTCGTCGACAAGAAACTGAAGGATGTAAAGGCTGTGCAGACACTCTCGCGCTTGAACAGATGGCAAAAGGACAAGAAGGATACATACGTGCTCGATTTTTGCAACAAGCCGGAGGATATAAAGAAATCGTTCGAACCGTTCTATAAAGGTACAGAGCTGATAAAGCCTGTTGACGTGAACTATGTATATACTTTCAGAAAGGACATACAGATGTTCCAGCTATGGACAGAGGGTGACGAACAGAAGTTCTATGATTTGTTGCAAAATATCAACAAACAGAAAGACCGCCTTGGAGCTTTGTCGAATGCCTTCAAGAGTACTATTGACAGATATGTAGCACTGGATGAGGAGAAACAGTTTGAGGTAAGGTCGAAAATTAAGAACTTTGTCCGTTTCTACTCTTATATGGCGCAGATAGCAAGAACATACGATAAGGAACTGTACAAAGCATACGTATATGCCGACTATCTGTACAGACTGCTGCCTAAGAACGCCAAAGAAAGAATAGATCTGAACAAACAGATTATGCTGGTAAACTCCAAAATATCTGAAGGAGAAACAGTTTCCATTCGTTTGGGTGACGACAATAAACCGATAAAGGGTGAAAATCCAAAGGCTGGAAAACCGAAGAACGACAATGAGGATTTGCTGAGCCGTATCATTGATAAAGTAAATATCATGTATCAGGGGCAATTCTCTGAGGCAGACCGTGTTATAGTAGAATCCATCTACGATAAGATGGTCACTACAGCCAAAAAGAAACTGACCAAACAGGCAAACAATACAGATGAAAAGCAGTTTGAGGAGAGTATCTTTCCTCAGATATTTGATGAAGTGGCAAGGGGTTGCTATGTGGAACAGATGGACTCTTTCGCCAAGTTGTTTGAAAACAGTGATTTCTACCGTAATGTCATGACACAGATGGCAAAGGTGATGTATGAAAACTATAAGAAAAAGGAAGATGAAATGCCGTTTATACCGGAACTGTTCAAGCAGAAATTGCTGTCAGATGTAGAAAGTGAGTTTGCCGACTTGAAGCAGTTCCTTCCTGATTTCAATTCAGTAGCATCGTGCTTTATTGATGTATTGAAAGTTCAAACTATATCTTCTATCGATGGAGCAAACGAGCTGTTACTAGATTCTTTTAACAGACTTTACTGTCTGGAAGGAATGAAACTGGTAGACAAAAGAAGGCATTTCAATACCATTGTGACAAAATATGAAGTGTTCCTGAAAAAAATATATTACCTGCTGAACGGCAAGGAAATGGTAAATGACAAGGATGAGAACAGTATGCCTACATTTATAAATTGTATATTCTCACTAAGCTGTCTGAGAGGCTTGAAAAACAATACTGATGAAAGATATCATAAGTTCTATGATTATCTGGAATTAGTAAAGCAATGGAGAAACAGTGAATCACACAATGCTCCGGATGCTTCAATGAAAGAACTTAATTCTGCAATCCACATTGTTTCTACTATGTATCTTTGGGTTATTGCACAGAACATGAAAAATCTGAATTTTGCTACAGGCAAATAATAGTTTGTCGATCATTCAACAATAAGAGGAAGTTTGTTAATTCAAATTTCCTCTTATTGTGCATATAGACTGCACAGTAGTACTAGAACTTTGCATCATAACATTAAATATAGCGTTTATGAAGAAGTTTTTTATCACAGTAATTGCTGCAGTCTCTATGACATCGTGTGGATTTGGTCCTTACCTTACTTATAATGTAGGACTATCAAATGTTGAAGCACCAGCTGATGCAAAAAAACAGTATGGTGAAACTAAAATTGTCAAACTGGATGTAGATGTACATATTCCGGAGCATACCCGTTCACTTTCCGGCAGCTTATTAGGGTATAAAAC
>ENA-ORNK01001565-ORNK01001565.1-human-gut-metagenome-genome-assembly--contig:-NODE-1565-length-17033-cov-4.559548_pt1 | contig 17033 bp, 9 predicted proteins | sample MGYA00242115_ERZ509022 | MGnify/ENA primary metagenome ERZ509022 (study PRJEB26280, sample SAMEA2338690) | human gut metagenome | biome: human gut; feature: human-associated habitat; material: faeces...
CCACCACATCGTTCAATTGGGTGGCCTCCGCCTCCATGGTGATGCGATAAGGTTCTTTTTTCAAAGGCATTTCCTTCGTTTTCAATCCCACAAACGATACGACCAGAGTTTCTTTTCCGATCAAATCCGGAGATACGCTCAACTGGAAATTCCCGTCTACATCCGAAACGGTACCGATAACCTTATTGCCTTTTAAATAAACGGCAGCCCCGGGTAACGGACGTCCGTCCGCTTCCAGTATCAAACCTTTGATCACAATCTTTGTCTGCTGAGGAGCTGCTTCAAGCCGCTTTTGTTCGTAGATCACCACCGTATTATCTACAATTTCATAAGACAGGACGGTCCCTTTCAGGCATTGTTTCAAAATCTCTTCCACATTCGCATTCTCTACCTTCACAGAAAGATTCTTAATATTACTGATTTGTTCGCTGTTGCAGATGATATCGAAAGAACTTTTTTTCTGAATTTCCAGTAGCACTTCTTCCAAAGTAACATTCTTCATTTTCAAATTAAAAGCCTGTGAAAATACATTTGCAGCCGCGGTAATGTTAAACGCCAGTATACATAGCAAACCGATACGCGTTACCAGCAACATTTTCTGCAATTTACCCCGCCCGAAAAGCGGTTTAGTTCGCATTTTTTTCATACATTTGAGAGTTTTAAGTAATTAAACAATTCATGTCCCGCACGGACATTGGATTTATTATCTTGAACAGGCAGGAAATGGTCCAGATTTCCTGCCTTTTTTCAGGAACTTTGATAAGGTACCACCATTATTTTATGATTCACATACCGGAAACTGACGAGTCTTGTAGCGCTCAATAGCTTCAGTACCTTTGTAATATCCTCATACCGGCTGATAACCCCGAATACCTTCAGGTTTTTCAAAGTTTCTTCGGAATATGTGAATTCTACATCGTACCATTTCTCCAGTCTCATGGTGATGTGCTGCATATCCTCATGGTTGAACACAAATTTCCCATCTTTCCAGGCCGTATAAGGTAAAGTATTTACTTTCAGACAAGTGATATCCGAAGTCGCACAATCGACCCGTGCCTGCTGAGAAGGTTCGAGAAAAACCGAATGCCGGCCCGGAACTTTCACTTCCACACTCCCTTCCACCAAAGTTGCTGCATAATAACCTTCCTGATTCAAAGTGTTCAGATTGAATTCCGTTCCCCACACCTGTACCGACAATCCTTCGGATTTTACAATAAAAGGTTTTTCATTGTTCTTGGTCACTTTAAAATAAGCTTCTCCCCTCAAGGTCACTTCCCTGCTTTCACCGATAAAGGTAACCGGATATTGCAGTTCCGATTCGGCATTCAAATACACCAGCGTTCCGTCGGCAAGTTCGACATTATACTCCCCTCCCCGGGGTACGATCAGCCGATTCATTTTTACTTCTTTCTTTTCCGTTTTTTCCGTCTTTTTATAAGAAATTATACCCGAATGTTCTGTATTCCGGACTGTAGCGTCCGCAGTTTGAAAAGTGCTCTGCCGATCCAGTTTTACAGAAGAACCATCCTCCAATATCAATACTGCTTTAGAAGAACCATGTGCTATGGCCGGAACCGAAACCTGTGCAACAGCTACGGTTTCTACCGTTTCCGGTGTTTTATTCCCGGATATATAGAAAACCGAAACAGCAATTCCCAATACAGCACAAGCCACCGCTGCATACTTCAATATATTCGATCCGACCCGGTGTTTCCGTTTTCCCGATACTTTTTCCGATAACATTTTCCAGGCAGTCTCCGGCACAAATAGAGCAACCTCCTTTTGTTGCAATTCCATTCCCCCCATTGTAAGCAGTTCCTGATACAAACGTTCATTCTCCTCACTACTTTCCCTCCAAAGACGAAGTTCCACAACTTCCTCCCCGCTCAAAGAACCGGCAATCGCTTTCACGATCAGATCAGCAATATACAATTGTTCAAATGAATTCATAATTCTCTTTTAAAACGCACTTGTATTACTTAAACAATCGAAAATAAAAAATGGACTAATGAAAATTAATTTTTTTAAATAAAAAGGCCCCATAGCCTCTGAACTCTCTCTCTCAGAATTTTTACAGCCCTGACCCGATGATTTTTTACTGTATTTGCAGAAATGTGCAGCAGTTCGCCTACTTCTTTATAAGATTTTCCTTCAGACAACAAATTTACTACCCGTCGGCATTCCGGAGTCAATTCCTGTATCATTTCCAGTAATTGCCGTTCTACTTCCTGACGGATGATCAATTCTACAGCAGAAGTTTCAGTCTCCTCTCCTCTTTCTTCCAATTTTTCCGCCTTCATTTTCATATACCGCAAATAATTGATGCCGGAATTACGAACGATTGTATATAGATAGGAACGTATCGTCAAAAGCGAGCTAAAATTCTGTCTGTTTTCCCACAATTTTACAAAAGCTTCCTGCACCAGGTCGGCTGCAACCCATTCCTCCCGAATCAAACGCAGACAATACACACACAACGAAGAATAAAATTTTTCAAAAACATACCGGAAAACCTTCTCCTCTCCGGCTTGAAATGCAGAAATAAAAGTTTTCTCGTGATCTAAATCGTATTCTTTCATAAAAAAACGTTCGATTCTTTTTGCGGGAATCTGCAACAAGAATAATCGACAGATGACAATTGATCATGGAGAATTACCGGAAGCTTCGCTTCCATGAAAAAACAGATTAATAAAGAAAAGCAGAAAGGAAAATTAAATGTATATCCATTGATTTATAATTCGATAGAATAAACTTAAGACTGTGATTTACCCTTGTCGATTGTCAATTATTCCTTGTCAATAGACCAAGCACCCGCAGAGACCAAGGACTTTATAAACTTTATAAACTTTCGACTAAATTAAACGAACCTTTATTTGGGCAAATTTGTAAAATTGTAATTTCTTAAGTAAAAAACACAAATAATACATTCACTACTCGTTAACGGAATCAAAAAGTTAAAATATCTATGTTTAAAAAATTGCACATATTCTTGATATCCAACAAATTAATAACACATAATTCTCTGATTCACAAGTATCGTATGCACAACTTACATGCAATATAAGTGAAATTTCTCGACATCTGCAAACAAATGGGAGGAAACTTAGCCGATGCATCTGGAAATGTCCCATCTCTTGAGACTGCCTCCCGGATACTCCGATGTGAGAGTTATCGCACTGAATAGGACAGGGGGAGACAAAGCAAATATACATGGCATTCATAATCCGGAGAATGCAATTCTGAATAAAAAAAACGAATCGTGCAAATTTTTGTAACAGAGCTTCTTAATTTTATATTTTCAATTTTCAGATTTTGTTATATGAAATTAATCTAGATTACACTTTGAAATAACAAGGAATTTCCGCTACTTTGTAGCAGAATTGGAAAAAAGTATAATGAAAAAAAGATGGGTCATCAATACTCCGCCGGAGGCTACTAAGATAGAGGAACTTTCAAAAAAACTAAATTGTCACCCCGTTATAGCGAACTTACTGCTGCAACGGGGTATTACTAGTTCGGAACAGGCACAATCTTTTTTTTATCCATCCCTGAATATGCTGCACGATCCTTTCTTAATGAAAGATATGGACAAGGCAGTAGAACGTTTAGACCGGGCGATCGCCCAAGATGAAAAAATACTGATATACGGAGATTACGATGTCGATGGGACGACGGCAGTATCCCTGCTATACAAGTATTTGAAACACCACTGTAACAGCGATAATCTGGAATACTACATCCCCGACCGCTATACGGAAGGATATGGGGTATCGATCAAAGGAATCGACTATGCCGCAGAAAACGGTTTTTCATTGATGCTGATCACCGATTGTGGAATCAAAGCAGTCGAAAAAGTCAAATATGCCAATTCCAGACAGGTGGATATCATCATTTGTGACCACCATACTCCGGGAGATACGTTGCCGGAAGCCATTGCGGTGCTCGATCCCCAACGTCCGGATTGCCCCTACCCTTACAAATGGCTGAGCGGCTGCGGGGTCAGTTTCAAGCTGGTACAAGCACATAGCCTGAAGCACAATCTTCCGATGTCGGAGCTTTACAAGCTTTTGGACCTGTTATGCGTCAGCATAGCCAGCGATATCGTCCCGATCACGGGAGAAAACCGGATTCTGGCCTATTTCGGGTTGCAGCAGTTGAACTCCAATCCCAGTCTGGGATTAAAAACGATTATAAAAATTTCCGGGATCGATAAAGAAATTACGATCAACGACATCGTTTTCAGAATCGGTCCCCGGATCAATGCAGCCGGACGGGTCGAATCAGGCCGGAAATCGGTGGAGTTACTGACAGCCGACGAGAAATGCTCTGCTGCCGGTATCGCTTCGGATATCAATACTTTCAACGACCAACGTAAAAAACTGGATCACGATATCACTGAGGAAGCCATTCGTCACATCAACCAATCGGAACTCGAACCGTCGAAAAAAACGACCGTATTGTTCAATGCCAACTGGCATAAAGGAGTGATCGGGATCGTAGCTTCGCGCCTGACCGAATCTTTCTATCGTCCGACGATCATTCTTACCGAATCGAACGGCTTGGCGACAGGCTCAGCCCGGTCGGTCGAAGGTTTCGATCTGTATTACGCTATCTCGCAATGCAGTGAATTTCTGGAGAATTATGGCGGGCATAAATATGCTGCCGGATTGACCTTGAAAATCGAAAATATAGAACCGTTCAAACAAAAATTCGAACGTATTGTCCGGGAAACGATCGACGATGAAATGTTGACCCCTCAGATCAATATCGACGCTAAAATCAAGCTGACCGATATCACTCCCGATCTGTATCATATGCTGCAAAAATTCGCCCCGTTCGGTCCCAACAATACCATCCCGGTCTTCATGACCGAGAAAGTAACAAACTTCATCGGCACCAAACGGGTGGGACGTAACAACGAACACCTGAAACTGGTCATTGTCGACGATACCAGGGCCTGTAACGACCGGAGCGGCATCGGTTTCGGCATGGGGCATCTCTATGATAAAGTGAACTCCGGCGGATTTTTCGATATCTGTTATACGCTCCAGGAAAATGAATTTATGGGGAAAAACGATATTCAGATGATAGTGAAAGATATTCGTTTGAGGGAGGAGTGAGGGGGAGAAAGAAAAAAGGAGAAAGGAAAAAAGGGTGAATTCTTCAAGGTTATTAGATAAAGCGGTCGATCAGTTTGCTTCCCTGCCGGGAGTAGGGCGTAAAACAGCTCTGAAATTCGTATTACATCTTCTGAAGAAAGATGTGCAGGAAGTCGACGACTTTTTGAAAAGTATCGGTGACCTGAAGAAAAACATCAAGGAATGCCGTCGATGTCATAATATTTCCGACGGTGAAATCTGCGAGATCTGTTCAGACCCGAAACGAGATAACACGACGCTCTGCGTCGTAGAAAACATCAAAGACATCTTATCGATCGAGGCCACCTCACAATACAACGGTTTATACCATGTGCTCGGAGGAATCATCTCTCCAATGGACGGTATCGGTCCTGCCGATCTGCACATTACTTCTTTAGTTGAAAGGGTAGAGCAGGAACCGATCCGGGAAATCATCTTTGCCCTCAGTGCCACCATCGAAGGAGATACTACCGGCTATTATATCTTCAAAAAAATGAAGAATAAAGAAGATCTCGTCATCAGCACCATTGCCAAAGGCATCTCTATCGGCAATGATCTGGAATATACCGACGAGCTGACTTTGGGACGTTCCATTGTCAATCGTGTCAAATTCAGCTTCAACGATTAGAACACAAACGCAATTACTTTTTTCCCACCAGGTCGTCCGCCAGTTTTTCAAAAAAGCCTTTATATGAACTCATGCTTACTTTTCCGGTGACCCGTTCTTTTCGTTCCATTTCCTGAGCTGCTTGTACAAACCAGTGTGCCGCTTTGTAGCGAATAGCTTCGTCAGGACAATTTTCATTGATTTTCACTCCCCAGCTGTACAATTCGGCATCGGGAATTTTTTCTTCGTACCATTTTTCCTCTGCCAAATCGACGAATGTACGCCAGTCCCCGGTGCGTTCGGCAGCATGCATCCGGGCATTCCGGACAATTTGCCGCCACTCTTCGACTTTTTCTTTTTTCAGTCGTTTGGTATAAGCTTTGAAACCGACCTCATCAAAAACGCCGTCCTGAACAAAATTTTCAGCCCCGGCAATCCAGACCGCCGCTATCTTTTTCCGAACCTTATCTTCTCCGTAAAGGTCGTACAATTCTTTGCGGTGAGTCAATACATATTGAAAAAGGTCTGTATCGGCAAGCATATAATAGCGGTCGAAAATATCCCAATATTCAGCTTCCCGGAGACAATCCGAAGGTAAAGCCGAGAAATAAACCGCTGCAATCTCTCCGGCTTCCCTGTATCTATCAGCCCGCCCCAACATCGCCATATAACTCTTCAGAAATTCGGGCCGGCGACTTCCCTGACGGAATTCCTTCTCCATTCCGGCCAATCCTTTTCCTTCCAACACCATCCGGGCCTCCTGCAGCAAATCTTCGGGACTCATGATATTTCTCACCCGGTGCAATTCGTTTCCCCCCGCATCCGTAAAAACCAACACCGCCTGACCCGATTCGCGGGCTACATTGACAAACTGCTGCTCGAAAAGGGCAGCCACTTCCGGGTCGGCAAATACGGTACGCAACATCTCTTTATGTGCACCACCCGGAATATAATAATCGATAAACACCGGTTTATTCTCCTGTTGCGCTTTAGCCCGAGCCTCCTCATCCGATAATTCCTGAAACGAAATTCCTCCGGCTTTTTTCAAAGCAAGAGCAGCATTGTCCAGCAATTGCTCCTTTGTTTCCGCCCCTTCATCCTGGTAAATCACTTTCCCTTTGGCATTCAAAAACAGAAAAGCAGGACACTGTTTTATCCCATATCGCCGGGCCAACTCTTGTGTCCGCGAGGTATTCACCCGCAGATTGACAAAATGGTCATTGTAATAATCGGCCACCTCGTCCAGGTTCAATACGTTTTTCTCCAATAACAAACAAGCCTGACACCGATCGGCGATAAAATAAATACATACCGGCTGCTCCGCTTCCTCCGCTTTTGCCAAAGCTTCTTCGAACGGCAAATCCTCGAAACGAACAGAGCGGCTATTTCTTTTTTTCACTGCAGCCCGTTCCTTCGCCTTTTCGAGTGTTTCTCTTAAAGCAGAAGGATCTTGAAGTACCTCCCCCGGTTTTATCATTTCCAGCAAATCTCCATAAGGCATAAAAAAAGCAAACAGGGGAGGCTCGTACATCAATAAGCGCGTTTGAAATCCACTGTTTTTCGTATCGTTCGCATTCAGCCGGATTGCGATCACATTCCGCTGCAAATAATTCACCAGATCGGGTTTCGTCTGTATTCCTCTCTCCACTTTCGGGTCGATCGGTCCCACTTCGACCAAAACCAGCTTATTTTCCCGGGCTGCCTGCAAACTAGCCTGTTCCCAACTATAAGCCTGAAACAAGTCGACAGCTCTCTGGGCTAATGTCCGGTTTACCGGCATCAGTCCTCCCAGCCCTAATATAATCATGAATAAAATCCTCTTCATCACCGATTTATGTTTATACAAAAGTAAACGCATAATCGCTCATTTCCTTTTTTATTCGACAAGATTTAACATTTTTAACTTTGAAGTGATACAGAATTTTTTCCGGTATGACCAATTTTTATTAGTTATTGGCCAATATTTCACGGAAGTTGAGACAAATATTTCATTCTTTTGCGACGTTAAATAATCAGACGAATAACAAATAATGAATAACATGAATCACGATTTACCCTCTCCTTCACGCATCGTATGGCTGGATATCGTCCGGCTTACAGCAATGCTTATGGTGATCGGCGTACATTGTATCGATCCCTTTTACATCTCCCCGACCCTGGGAACCCTACCCGAATATAAATTCCGGGCTTCTGTATACGGCTCATTATTTCGTCCGTCGGTTCCCCTGTTTGCCATGATGACCGGATTACTCTTACTCCCGGTTGGTCAACAACCGTTAGGCGTTTTCTACAAGAAAAGAATTTTCCGGGTATTATTTCCTTTTTTGATATGGTCGGTGCTTTACAACTTATTCCCGTGGTTTACAGGAGTAGTCGGGCTTCCGAAATCCATTATCGGCGATTTTTTCTGTTATGTACAAGGAAGTGAATCCCAGTCTTTCAGCGATTCGCTGAAAGACATCGCCATGATTCCTTTCAATTTCTCCTTTAAAGAGAATCATATGTGGTACATTTACCTTTTGATCGGACTTTATCTGTACATGCCCTTTTTCTCTGCCTGGATCGATAAGGCCGATCGTAAAATGAAACAAACTTACTTGTGGATTTGGGTGATCAGCTTATTTCTCCCGTATATGGGCGAATATATTTCGCATTATCTCTATGGCACCGCCACCTGGAACGAATTCGGGACACTATATTATTTTGCAGGCTTCAACGGTTATCTCCTGCTCGGGCATTATGTCAAACAAGGAAATTCCTGGTCCGTCGGAAAAACACTGCTTCTATCCGCTCTCTTATTTGCAGCCGGCTATTCCGTCACTTTTACCGGTTTTAGTGCAGCAGCCCATAATCCGGCAGCTACCGAATCGGATATGGAATTATTTTTCACTTTTTGCAGCCCTAACGTGTTATGTATGACTCTGGCGGTTTTTCTGGCTTTGCAAAAAGTAGTCGTCTCTACGCCCGCCCTCATCCGTTCGCTCGCCAATATCACGAAATGTGGTTTCGGCATTTACATGGTACATTATTTTCTGGTCGGCCCGGCCTTTTTACTGATCGGTAATTTCAATCTGCCGATTCCGCTACAGGTGCCGGTAATGGCAATTCTTATTTTCCTGTGTGCGTGGGGATTCACGGCCTTGATGTATCGCTTACTGGGTAGGAAGGCTCGTTGGATTATGGGATAAAATTTATGTGCTAATGTGCTCATTATGGAGTAACTCCCGGGAGCACATCAGCACATGGTTATTATATTAATCGAACATCCGTCCCGGACAATTAGCAATCACCTTCCTCATACGCAAAACCTGTTCATAGGTCAGAGAAGTCGATGCCGAACTTTCATCCATGATATTACAGGAATTATAATAAATCACCGGAGCCTGTTTATCATCCGAATAAGTATTCTTTTCCAAAGCAATAGGCCCTAATTCATAAGTATAAGTATCCGAACAAAAATCTACATCTCCGTTAACAAAGGGAATTCCCGAATAAGTACTGAACACCGTAGGCATTAATCCGAAATGTGTACCCAGATAATATTCATAGCCCCCTTTATTGATCGAGAATATCGAACTCACAGTAAGAGTAATGCCTACTTCACTATACGAAGTAAAACTTACTTCATCAGCTGTAGCAACCGAATTCATTTTCAAACCGGGTACAACGGTTCCGTTATCCAAAATATAAGCCGGAGCATAAGCATTGGTCCCATAAATTTCATCGTTTACCCAGATATTCAATATCCGGTTCGGGTCCCATAGTAAATTCTTGTTAATATAACCGGCAACTTCGCCATAAGCAGGAGTTCCCATTTCCACTCTGTTTATTCCCGGGGTAGCGAGTTCATTCCCTTGTACATCCACCGTAGCCAATTCAAAGCGAATTTTACTGTCGACGGCTACCGGATCGTCGGCATAAGTTCCCGAAAACACTTTGTTGGCCCGATCGATAAATCCCTGTAACAACCCGGTCGTTATGCCATCATACCTATTGATATTTTTATCTGTAACCAACAGATGGAAAACAACCGGAACAGTAATAGTCGGAAAATCCATTACCGGATCGGCGATCAAATGCACTTTACAAGGTTCACTTTCTATCCCATGAATAGTACATACAAATTCAACATCCGTTCCAGCCCCTTCGGTGGTCGAAAATTTCTGTCCCTCGATCAATTTGCCATCCCTGGTTTTAATCTGTATTTCAGATGCTTCGAAACGATCCATTTTCATTGTAGAAATCTTCGTAAACACAGAGTCTTTGACAATATGTTCCCCATTGATCACCTGTTCGATCGTCCGTTTATCTTTCACAAACGAATAAGCTTTTACAAGAAAACTCAATTGAGCTTTACCATTCGCGATCAAAACGGGACTATTGGGATAAATAGCCACCGAATCGACGGCTTCGATTCCGGGTTCGTACAACCAGGTTTCATATTCACTCTTTTCACACGAAAAAAGCAAAACAATCAGCAAAATATAACCTATTATTTTCATCTTATTCATCATTTTAGGATTACAACATATTCCATCCGGGATTTTGTTCGATCTGATTATTTTCCTGCATTTCTTCCAGCAAAGGGATAGGAAAACAGAAACGGAAATCATTATCTTCCAGCATATAGACGGCTTCTTCCGGATTTTGGTAAGAATTTCTGGACCATCCCTTCTGAATCCGGATCAGATCACACCACCGCATATCGTATTCGAGGCAAAACTCTCTCCGCCGTTCATTCATAATCTCTTGTAACAAATCTGCTCCTTTGTATCCCTGATAATTTCTGACCCGATGACGTTGGAACTCTTCCAAGGCTTGCCGGGCTTCTCCTTCCTGTCCGTTACGGGCATAACTTTCAGCCTCGATCAGATACATTTCGGAAACCGGGAAAAAGTGTAACACCCCATAGGAATTCGGCAGATCCTTGAATTTACGGATAGCCTTGTTTTCGGGATTAAAGTAAAGGGAACGGCGAACATCGTTTTCATCGAACAATTCGAACAGTTCATCCCGGACAAATTCGAGCAAACCATAAGCCTCCATCGTCCCATACATGCCTGCATCACCGGTATACCACAAAAAGGACAATAAGGCCTGATCTTTATTTTTATATACTCCCCCCTCACTTGTCTTATAGGTTTCAAAAGGTTTGAATTCATCTATCCCTTGCAACGGATAATTTTTCATAACCGCCTGTGCATGCGTAATTGCCTGAACATAATCCTCTTTCTCGCCAGCTCCCGAACCGCCTTTAAAAAGGTAAATCTCGGCCAGCAAAGCATGGGCCAGGTTCTTATCGTAAAAAATATTATAAGCCGGCCGGGGTTCTGTCTTACAATCAATGACCGTAGTCAACTCATCGATCAGAAACCGATATACCTGAGCCTGTGTTTTCCGCTGTTTATTATAACTTCCGACTGCTTGAGAATCGGTATTAAAGGGTATCCCCAATTCATTGCTGTGATAGGGAGAAAAATATTGTAACACTTTAAACAAATACCAGGCTCTCAGAAAACGGGCTTCCTGTTCGACGATATCTTTTTCTTCCTGTGAAGCACTGACATTCGCCAGTTCGTCGATAATCGTATTATAAAAACCGATATTACTGAAATAGTTTCCCCAGATCGTCCCGGGCATTGTGGTATTTTGCCAGTTCAAACTGTTTGTATACAACGCTCTTTTATTATTAGCCATCCAATTTCCGTTCAGCCAGGTATCGGTATTCAAATCGTCACTATAGAAACCGAAGAACAAATACAAATCGCTCGCTCTCCAGGGAACATTCGTCCCTGTTAATTTATGAGCACCGGTAGATGTCGTTGTATATAATTTCAAATGTGAACCCAACAAAGATTTTACATCGTCATAAGTTTTCAAAGCCAGAATATTCGATGGTTTTACTTCCAGATATTTTTCGCACGAAGTAAAACTCAAGAGCAAGGTGATATATAAGAATAATTTCTTCATCTCTTTCAATTTTAGAATCCAACATTTAAAGTAATCGTATATTTCCGGGAATTCGGATAACCGAACGACCCCATCAGTGCCGGATCGATCCCGCTATAACTGGAAATCGTAAACAGATTTTTCGCTGTAAAACTGAGCCGGGCAGTGCTGAAACCTATTTTATGCAACCATTCGGGTTTCAGGTTATATCCCAGTGTCATATAGCTACAGCGGAGATAGTTTCCTTTCTCCAATAAGATATCGTACATATAGGAAGAATAGGTAGTAAAGGCTTCCGACATAGCAGGTACATTGGTGATATCTCCCGGTTCACGCCAGCGATTCGCTTCGGAGGTGTGACGATTACGGGCATCCAGGCTTCGGAAGGTATTGAACGATTTGATTTTATGTCCGGTCTTAAACTCAAAATTAGCAGAAAAAATCAATTGTTTCCAATTGGCAGAAGTTGAAAATCCGCCCACGACCGGAGGAGTAAGATTTCCTAAATAAAACACCGAAGGGATAGGCCATGTAGCTCCGCTAACCGACATATCCAAGGTTGCCTCCCCGTTGCCGGTATAAGTCATCACCGCTCCGTTGATGGGATTGATTCCTGCAAATTTATACCCATACCAACCGTTCACCGGCTGATTCTCTACAAATTGATGTGCATTACTCAAGGTTGCTTTCGGCAGATCCTTCGTATCCTTATAATACGTATTTTTCACTTTATTATCGTTGATCGCAATGTTCGCTTTGGCATACCATTGAAAAGATTTATTTTTCAACAGCGTTACTCCCAGATCGATTTCCCATCCGCTATTATAAATATCGGCTACATTCTCCGTCACCTCACTCCGTCCGGAAGAATAGGGTAAAGCTTTCCGGTCGAGCACATCCCGGGTGATATTGTTGTAGTAATTCACCCCCAATTCCAACCGATAGTCGAATAGCGAAAGGTCCAGGCCGACATTCATATCCTGTTTGGTCTGCCATTTTACATTCGGGTTGGGGTAACTGAAAGAAGTCGGTACAGTTTGCCCGTCATAAATCACACTTTGTCCAAGGGTCATCACCACAAAAGGCAGTGCATTCTTGTCGATACTCCCGGTATATCCGAAACCACCCCGGACAGCGAACTGGTCTACCCACATCCACCGCTTCATAAATTCCTCCCGATGCAGATTCCAGCGTAAACCGACATTCCATAGCGGAGTAAACTGGTTGTCGTTTCCGATAATATCCGAACCGTCATAGCGCAATGCTCCGGTCAAAATGTATTTATCCAGGTAGGAATATGAGGCATTGGCAAAAAATGAAGACATTTTGCTGACCGACTTTCCTGTCCCTCCCAAGGCGCTATAATTGATTTCCGATCCGTCGATACCGTCCATTTCAGGGAATCCGACGATCCGGTGTTCTTCGTCGAATACCGGAGAATAATTGAAGGAATTATAAGCGGTCCGCTCCTGTATTTCCTGCCCGGCAAACAAAGAGATATAATGTTTTCCGGCATATTCCCCCGTATATTGAAGTGTATTCCGGAATGTATAGGCATTGGTATACCCTGTAGCCTCCCGCAAAGAGCCCTTCACCATATCATGCGGAATTTCTCCCTTGTAGGAATACCAGTTATTGATAAAATTGGTATAGGTATCCGCTCCTTCGATAATCCGGTTATGGTTGGAATTGGCATTATAAACCCCATGGGTCGTAAACATCAAGCCTTTGACGATTTCCCATTCCACCTTCAATGAAAGCTCGGCATCCAGATAACGGTTGGTATTGGTATTTCGATTCAGATCGTCGAGAATATTGAAGGTATCCCAATCCAGCCCGTCCCGGATACTACTTTCCTTTGCATTGTAGCTGATATCGTAAGCCTTTGTACCATCCTCATTTTTCAATCGTTCATAAGGGTTGGCATACATTGCATATTCCAGGGAATTTACGCTACTGGCCGTCACCCTGTCGTTTTTCATAGTGGCCCCCAACCCACCGGTAATCCGGATTTTTTCGGAAGGATTATGGGTTAATTTAATGTTCATCCCCAACCGATCGTACTTATTATTGGGTTCGGTACCGACCTCTTTCAGGTAGTTCAAGGAAACGTAATGTTGTGTCTTCTCGTTACCTCCCGACATGCTGAAATTGTATTGCTGACTGATCGCCGTGCGATAAATTTCTTTAAACCAATCGGTATTGATTTTAGCTAATTCGCCGATCCGCCGTTCGGCCTCATCAGAAGAAATTTCTCCATAGGCTGCTTGCTGCAATAATTTAGTCACCCGCCCGGGGGTATAGATATATCCTTGCTGATCGTAAAAGATCTCGCGTTCGAACTGGATTTTCTCCGCAGTATTCATCATGTCGATGTTATTCCGGGGTCGTTCGGTAATCCCCACATTCACCGAAGCATTAAACCGGGTTTTCCCGGAAAGTCCGCTTTTCGTTTCGACGACGATCACCCCGTTCGCAGCCCTGGCACCGTAAATCGCTGTAGCGGCAGCATCTTTCAATACGGTGATCGATTTGATATCGTCCGGTGCAATATTACCGATTCCGGTCGTAAAAATAGTCGCCTGCAAATCGGTAGAACCGCTTTGGATGTTGGGAATCTCTCCTTGTAACGGCATACCGTCGACAATCCACATCGGCTCGGTACTCCCCGTCAACGAATTTACCCCACGAATCTGGATCTGTGCGTCCTGTCCGGGCCGGCCACTACTGATCATATTCAACCCCGAGATCGTACTATTCAGAATTTCGTCGATCGACTGTAATCCCCGGCCTGCAATCTGATTGGCGGTAATCGTCGCCGTCGTACCGGTCATTCGTTCCTTCCGGATCGTCTGATAACCGGTAACCACCACTTCTTCCAATTCTTCTTTTGCCGGTTTCAGCACCACTTCAAATTCACGACGGTCACCGGACTGTATTTCCACAGTTTGCATTCCAATGAACGAAAAAACAAAAATCCAATTCGTGGCAGGAGGCATCTGAATTTGAAAATTACCGTTCACATCGGTCGCTACTCCCAACGAAGTACCTTTGACAGCAACCGTAACTCCGGGCAACGGCTGTCCCTGGGAGTCACAAACAGTACCTTTATATAGAACACTTTTTGTCTCTTCTTCGGACTTTCTGAATCCCGGTGTGATAATAACCATATTATCGACAAACTCAAATTGAAATTCAGTTCCCAACAATTGTTGTAGTACCTCATCGATCCGCATGTTCTCACAATTCAGCGACACGGTCTTCTTCACATTCACTTCTTTATTGCTAAAAAAGAAATCCAGGCGAGTCTGTTGTTTTAACTCCCGAATAGCCTCAGCAACAGAAGTTTTTTCCAATTTCAATGTAACCATTTGCTTCTGTGCCCGTATAGAAGCATGTAATGAGAATAGGAAACAACAGATAAAACAGAAGATTAATTTCATTACGAGTAAGATTTTACGGAGATGGATTTTCATACCTATCCCGCATTGGTTCGGATTTTTTTTCATAGTTTTGTAATTGAGGTTTGACATGTCCGGTTGGGGTTCGAAGTCAACCGGTATTTATTTCAGCCACCCGGTATTTGTTCGCTGCAAATACCGGTATTTTTTAATACACCGTCACAGTCCTTCCCTTAATATCGAATTCGACATTCGTGGTCTTGGTAATAATTTCCAATATCCGATTTGCCGTATAATCGCGCCGGATCACTCCGGTAAACTCTTCCTGTTTCAGGCTCTCGCGGGAAAAGAAAAAATGGATATCATACCAACGTTCCAACTGAGTAGCAATCTCTTCCAAAGATTCCGATTCAAAATAAAATTTTCCCTGCATCCAAGCGATAATCTCCTCAGCATCCACATTTTCAACTGTCAGGCAGCCCTTTTTGAGTTCTGCCCGCTGGTTGGGAAGTAAAACCACTTTCCGGGCATTTTCCCGGTCGGAAACCTCAACCTTACCACTGACTAAGGTGGTCTGTATCCTCTCATCACTTCGGGATGCGTTGATATTAAAACAGGTTCCCAATACTTTCACTTCCATAGCCGCCACTTCTACAATAAAGGGCATATCCGGATTCTTGACCACTTCAAAATAAGCTTCTCCTTTCAAAAATACTTTCCGTCGTTCACCGGCAAAATTCATCGGAAATTTCAATTCAGAATCCGAATTCAACCATACCATCGAACCATCCGGCAATACCAATCGATATTCTCCCCCTCTGGGTACTTCAATGGTGTTGTACACGGGTTCAGACTCTCCCGAAAAAGCAGGCAGATAGGTAATCCCCTGTAAGGAATCGAGACAAATCGTCACCCCCTGCCTCGACAACAAAGTACCGGAAGCCACCCTCCCCAAATCGATCTGTTCTCCGTTTTCAAATTTAAGGATAGCTTTTCTCTCTCCTGGTTCCAGCAAAGCAGATAAAGACGGGAGGACCGGTTGTTTTTGCTGTCTCAATAGATAGCCTACTCCAATTGTAATGAACAGCAGGACCGCAGCAGCAATATAACGCCATCTTTTCGGTAATCTGAATTTACGGTTCTCCCCCTCAGCACGACAGGCAGCAATTTGCCGCCATAATTTTTCAGGGTCGGCTTTCAAATCCTCGGGCTTCAACTCTCCCAACAGAAAAAGCTCTTTCTGTACCTGTTCCTGACCGCCACGGGCAAGTTCTTTTCTAAGTTGCTGCCAGTCTTCGGGTTGCCCCTCAGACAAGCATTTCTGTAATAATCGGAGAATGTGATCTGTTTCCATATTTCCTGCTTTCTGTTATTAAAGCAGGAAGGACGGAAAAAAGGGTGAAAAGAATATTCACTTTTTTTTAAAATTTCGGGACATACTACTTTATTTATTTTATCAGCGTCATTGTATATAGTTGTCCATCATTCTGTTTCGTTATATTATTGTACTTCTGGGAGAGTTTCGATCCGGTTAGGAATATTCCGAAAGATCTCCATGCAAAACCTATTCTTTCAGTCTAATATTCAAAAATATCTACTACTCAACCAAAACATCACAATCAAAACATTCATTTCAGAGCCGACTTGTGATTTCACTTTGCGGTAAGCAAATTTCATCTGTGTCTTCACTGTATTGACTGAAATCCCCAAAGCATGGGCAATCTCTTGGTATTTCAATCCTTCGACAGCCCCCAATATAAAAATTTCGCGGCATTTCGGTGGCAAACAATCTATAGCCCTCATCACTCGATTCCGCAACTCTTCCCATTCTTCTTCCCCCTCTCCTGTTGTTCCGTCAGCCTGAAAAGTCGCCCGGTATTTTTCTTCTACCTGCTGATGAGCTTTATAATTGATACAGGCATTTTTCACAGCCAATAA
>ENA-ORNK01001595-ORNK01001595.1-human-gut-metagenome-genome-assembly--contig:-NODE-1595-length-16737-cov-4.211545_pt1 | contig 16737 bp, 31 predicted proteins | sample MGYA00242115_ERZ509022 | MGnify/ENA primary metagenome ERZ509022 (study PRJEB26280, sample SAMEA2338690) | human gut metagenome | biome: human gut; feature: human-associated habitat; material: faeces...
AAATAAAATATTATTAAAAATAATATATTTATTAAATATAAAAGTGTTGTCAGAAAAGATGTAAGAAAAGATATTAATCAAATGTATAAAAGTGTTCTTATAGGAATTAAAAGATAATGTTGAAAAGAGTAAAGTTGATTGTAAATATTAATCATATAAAAGTGTTCTTATAGGAAGTTTATCTAAAAATGTATCTAAATAATGTTTAAAAGATATTGTAAATTATAATAGAGATATAGGAAGAAATAATAAAATAGATATTATTGAAAATGTTGTATCTATTAAATATAAAAGTGTTCTTATAAATTATAAAAAAATATTGTAAAAAGAGATGTTTAAAAAGGTATTGTAAAAGGTATTGTAAAAAAGAGATAATAATGTATAAAAAGATAGGAAAGAATTGTTGCAAAAGATATTATATTTATTGAATATAAAAGTGTTCTTATAAATAGATATACAATAGATACGAGAAAAGATTATAGAAAAGATTATAGAAAAGATTATAGAAAAGATTATAGAGTATAGAATAAATAATGAAAAAATAAAGTGTAAAGAATTTAAAGTCAATATAGAAATATGAATAATGAAAATGTTATTGTAGAAAGACTGAATAATAAATAATGAAAATATATGTAATAGTGTTTGAAATAATATATCTGATAAATATAAAAATACTCTTATAGGAAGTACCTTATATAACAACCCTCCCCACCTTTCTACTTTTAGAAACCCCCCACTTATAATTGGTGTGTGTCGTAATTCCGATTTTGTTACAAATTAAAATTCGAAAAGTATCGTACAAACTAATCTTGTTACTCATAATCCGGAACGGGTAACAGAATTTAATTCATTTATTCCGGAATTACTATTTGTCAAACTTTTAAATCATTTGAAACATGGCACAAGTTGAAGCCAATGCAGCTTCCGTAGCTGTAGAAAAACCAGTTGTTAAAGCAGTTGTTAATGAAATTAACACAAGTCTTAAACCTGAAATCATCGGTGTAGCTATTCATAAAATAGCTCGAATTGAACGTGATGGCCGAAAGTATTTCGCTATCAGTGCTTTGAATGTCGCAAATAACGAACCAGTTCGTTTGTCTGCAAGTGTTGATATGGTTGAAGTATTTAATCTTGACCATATCATTCGAGAGGGTAACTATAATACGGAAACTGAACGTCCGTTGTATCTGAAAGTCGAAGTCGTATATGTACCGAATGACGGTAATAAATACGGTTATGTAGACAAAGACGGTGGAGTTCACGAATATCGTAATGCCGGAAATTATATATTCCGGAATATCGTAGGTACTCTCGAAGGTCATATAATTCGAGAAGCTGAAGCTAACAAGTATGCACAGGCTTATCAAGCCAAAGGTCGTACCGAAGAAGCTAAAGTATACTTTCATGAAATGAAAGGTCGAAATTATATTCCGGGAGTTAGCGAAGATGATGATAACTTCTTCATAAAAATGCTCGCTCTTGTGAAGAACTCGTAAATAACTAAGAGGATAATGGTGTAAATGGCCATTATTCTCTTTTTAAAATTCCACTTTAAACATATTTTGAACACTTTTATTTATATAAATAATACCATTATCTACTATGAAAACTAATAAAGAATTTGTAAAAAGAATTATAGCAACAGTTCAATTAAAAACTTTAATAATACTTTTAAAAGTACAAGCATCAGCAAAATTAACAGATAAAGAAAAAGATGTTCAAAAAGAAGTAAATGAACTAATTCCAGAAATACATACTGATGAAGATTTAAAACGAATTATATCAGAGCTTTTATTAGAAAGTAAAGAACTAAAAAAGATGTTAATTCGTTTAACAAATTATTCATCAATAGCTTTAAGTAAAACTTCCGTAAGATATATATTAGCTTCTAAAGCCAATAAAACATATAAAACTATAATAGTTATTCTATCAATAGCTTTATTAGTTTCAATATTAGGTATTATATTTGTGTTATTGTTTTAATTAAAAGTGTTCATAGGAGAGTTCTATTATTAATTTTAAAGTGTTTATGGATAAAAGTTATAATATCTTTAAAATAAAAAACTCTCCTATTATTTATAATCTTAATATATGTATCTTTAAATTTAATATTTTTATCCGAAGAATATTTGGAAGATGGACAATTAATTGTTATAGAAGTGACATTATTATTTCTATTAATTGTAAAATGAATATTAAATAAATGATTAACGAATATCGGAACACTCCTTGCCCTTATGGCCATTAAACAATACGTCCAAACGTTACAACTGTCTTTGCAACTAACATATTTATATAATTTAAAATTGTATTAATAATTATATTAATAATTGTATTTCAATTTAAATCTCAAACTATATCTTTACAATCATCTTTACATACACTTTCTAAATTATCTTAAAGTCTACCTTCAAATCCATCTTTAGAATTATCTTCAATCATATCTTCAATTTTATCTCGAAATGTATTATCTGGAGCATCTTCATTTTCCGTATTATTTTTAGTAATTTATTTACCATTAAATGTCATACTAATTTCAACATTTCTATCCGAAGAATATTCGGAAGATGGACAATTAATTGTAATCTTATTTACATTATATTTTCTAATAGTATTTCTAATAGTATTTCTAATAGTATTTCTAAAAAGAGTTCCTAATGGTTCTTTTGCAGTAACTTTTGCAGTAATTCTAATATCAATTTGACCCGTATTTTGACCGCTTTCTTGTAGACTAATTATATTAATAATTATATTAATAATTATATTAATAATTATATTAATAATTATATAATTTATAAAAAATAAATTTCAATCTATTTTCCAAATAATTTCCAAAAAAAATTCATTGGAAAATGGCATTGTTATTCAAATAACAATAAGATTTTCTTATAGGATATGATAGTCAATCATTTGCAAAAATTGACCATTTTGTATAACATTAAGATTATCAATTTTCATAACAGTTGTAATACCATTTGCTATATGAATAAATCCAGATGCACTATATCTCGAAATGATATAATTAGTATGATAATTGGTATACTAACAGGTTTAATAATTATATTAATAATTATATTACCAGCTATATCATAAGAATTTATAATAATTATAAGAAGAATATTTATCCAACGTATTCTTCGAGAAGGTTTATGAAGAATATCATTAGAATTTCGATTAATTGAAATACTATTAAATATACTATTTGACAAATGAATGTCCACAAGTGTTATACAAAGTATTGTTAAGTTAACATTAGGAGGTCTTCTTGTATCATTAATTGTCATATTATTTGAATAAAGAATATAATTAGAATTTCGATTAATTGAAATACTATTAAATATACTATTTGTCCAACGTATTCTTCAAGTAACTATAAAATTAATAAAAGAAGCAGTTTGTAGAATAGCTGGAGAATAAGTTAGTGAAATATTAAATGGATAATTAATTTCAATAATTAGAAAATGAATTTCAATATGAAGACCAAAATTTATTTTATTAGAAGATTGAAAAATAGCATTAATAATAAGTGGAGAAAGAATTGAGATAATAGTTTGAAAAATAGTTGGAAAATAAGTTGAATAAAGATTGATAATAAGTAGAGAAAAAAGATTAAAAAGATTAAAAAAGTTATTTTGAAATATAAGTGGAGGAAAAGTAGAAGAAAAAATGAAGAAGAAAAATAATTGTAAAAATAATTGGATGAAAAGTAAATGAAGGTGTAAAAGGAGCTTAATATTCATCTTTTCTTTCATCTTTTTCTTCATCTTTTCATTATTTTCTTTTTTATTAAATATCTCGTTATCATTCATCATTTTTTCTTTCATTTTATTCATTATCTTTATATTAATCTTCTTCATCTTCTTCATTATCATTTTTTAATCATCTTTTCTTTATTTTCTTTTTAATCATTTTTAATCATCTTTTCTTTATTTTCTTTTTAATCATTTAATTTATCTTCATCTTTATTTTCAATATCATCTTCTTCATCTTTATTTTCTATCATATTTTCTATCATCTTTTTAATCATTTTAATATCATCTTTTAATTCTATATTTCTTTACATTTATCTTTATTCGTTTTATCATTTTCTTTTAATCTATTTTCTTTATCAACATAAAGATAATCTTCATTATTCATTTAATTATCTTCTTTAATCTTATTTTCAAAAGGATTATCTTTATGTTGATTATTATCAATTTGTAGACTCTTTTGAATAATTTTTTGAATACTAATTGTCATACTATTTTCATTAGAATTTAAATTTTATTTAAAATAAATTAATATTAAACTTAAAACAAATTATCTTATGGAAGCTAATCAAATTATTATTATTGCAGTTATCACTTCAATTATACTTAGTATAATAGTTGGTTTTATTGTACTTACTATAATTAAACATAAATATCCAGCTATACTTACTAAAAAGATTTATTTTGAATCTTTATTTAATTATAATATTAATTCACTCCTGAAGTTATATATTTTATAACTAATGCTCTTACAAATCCAGCTCTTTATAATATAAGTAATAGTGTCATATATAATATTCATAATGGAGTTGGTATATGGACAAATAATAATATAATCGATAGAGAATTTTATTGTTATTATGATTTAAATGATGATATTAAAAAATGTTATAAAGATATTAATTCAAAACTTACAATGGCGGATAAATATCTTCTTGAACAATTTACTAAATATATTAATAATAGATTAGAAGAATATAAAAATAATATTATTTATAAATCTAATATTACAATTACAGATATATTAGATTCTTCAAATTAATATAAATGTAACTACTATGGAAAATGCAAAAATTATTATACCAAATGGTACAACTTATAATATAAAATCTATTACGATTAAGTATTTAGAAGAAACTTTAATTGTAACTACAATAGAAGATAAGATATTTACTTATGATATAAATGATATAAGAAATATAATAACACATGATAATATTTATACATTAGATTTTTTAGACAACGATGATTTAAGTTTTGAATCTAATGTTGAACCTGATGATTTAAGAATTACTTCTATATCTTTTGAAAATAAAGATTTATTTATAGAATTTGTAAATAATCTTATAAGATGTATAAATAAAATTAGAAGAGATAATTTACAAGAAGATATAATAATACTATAAATATAATATAAATATAATACTATGGAAACTAATAATACAACAGTTACAAAAGTTTGTAAAATTTGTAATGAAGAAAAAGACATAAAACTATTTACATACAATAATCATTCAAAGGACATGCATACTAATATATGTATTGATTGTTCTAAAAAAAATAAAAATAAAAATAGAGTTCCGATAATTCGCAAATCTAATGATGAATTATCTAATTATAAACCTCGTGAGCTAATAGATTCATTGAGAGATATTATAAAAGAGCTTAGAGATAGAGGATATGTTGTTGATTTAAGTTATTCTTATAAAATTAAATTGTAAGATATGACAAATATTATAGTAACTTCTAAAAATACAGATATAGATAATCATTATTATCCAGATTTTATAAATGTTATAATAAATAATGGAGAATTTGTTATTCCAAGAAGTGATGAGAAAGTTTATATTGAAGATATAGGTAATATACAATTTACTTATCGTAAAAATGATGATTTATTTACTACTATAATACATTGTATAGATAGTAATATTAAAATTCATTGTTATTTTAAAGATATTAGTAAATTTTTATATTTCAAAAATGATATAGAAAATATATTATATACTTATAAATTTAATATCAAAACTATTATTTCATCTGTAACCTCAACTATAGTTTAACATTAAAATATAGAAATTATTATGAAAATTGTCAATATAGTTAATATTCCTAATTATCCTAATTATACTATATACGGTAAGGATATAGAAACTTTAAAAATTTATGTTTCTGATTTATTGCCAAATGATAGTGAAGAATATAATAATGAAGATTTGTGTATTAATATAGATTATACTAATATTCAAGATGTAACATTTGGTGTATATGATAATCCTAAAAATGATATTTATGATTATCGAATAAATATAAAGGAAAAGACTTTAGGTTATGTTGAACTTATATTTGAGAAATATAGTAGTTTTAATAGTGTAAAACTTTTTATATCAAATATGATAGATGATGATATTAATATGAATCCTATTCGTGAATATAAAGAAAGTATACATATAAATAATAAATTATGAAAAAGAAAATATTATAGAACATCCGAGATTAGATATATTAAGAAATAATACAGATACCAAACTCGTTATTACTCCTAATAGTATTATATCTAATGAACAGGATATGCTTCATGAAACTATAAAAATAGAAAATGTATATAGTGTTACTTATTCAGAAAGTAATATAATTATTAGATGTGTAGAACGTAATGACAATGTTAATAGTATAAAACTTCAATTTGATAATAGAGAAACTTATATAAATAGTGCACTTACTATTATTTCTTGTATTAGAGATGCACATAAAGAAATTGATATAATGGGAAGTTGTATTGTTTATTAATATAGTATTATATTTAATGATAAAATAAAAGATATATTAAAAGATATTAGCAATAGTTTATAAATAATTATTGTGATTTTGAAAAATAATATTTATATTTACTCACTATTAAAAAAAGATATAAAAAATAAGATTAAACTTTGTAGTGGAAAGCTGCTGGAAATATGCTGGAATACAGAATGTATATTTTACAGTAGATGATGAAGATAATAAAATAAATATTACTAAAGTAGAATATGATAAAAAACACATATTTAATAATAAAGTGTTTCATAGAAGAATTAAACATGTTAGGACTTGACTTTCTTTCATAAAAGTTATTTGTTTTTAAGGTTAATTATTAAGCCAATAACATTTGTGATAAATCTTATTGGCATTATTTTATAAATTAATTTCATTGTTCATGATAAAATAGTCAGAGGTTTAGAATGGACAAAGTAGTAACATTTGTGATAAATCTTACTACTTATTTTAATCGCCGAAATGGTGGAATAGGTAGACACGTAGGACTTAAAATCCTATGACCATAAGAGGTCGTGCGGGTTCGATTCCCGCTTTCGGTACAAAAGATAATAATCTTTATTATAAAGATTATGTTTAAGATGATTATATTTTAGTTATAGGATGTGATATTAATTATATATTAATATTACATCCTTTTATTATGCAATTTAATAAACTTATAATTATGGATAATTTTATTATTAACAAAGATTCAAAAACTTGTATACTTACTGTTATACCTGAAAATGGAAATAAAATTATAATAGATGGTGATTATTTTGAAATAGTTGCTAATTATTCTAATATTAGAATAACTTCTAATCCAGAATCTATTATAGAACTTATAAAAGAAATTACAGAAAAAGTTACCGAAGATATTATGATATATGATTATTATATTGATATAAAATCTATTTATATACGTAATATTTCTGTTGTTTATATTTAAACTATTAAAACTATGAAATCTAAAATTAATCCAAAAGTTATTCCAAAAGAACATTATTGTAAGAAATGTATTCATATAAAAGTCGTAAACAAAAGTTGATAATAAAACTTATTATATTTGTAAAAGACTTGATAAACGAATTGTCGATAATATTTTTGAAAATAATATTTGTGTATATCATAAAGATATAAATAAAATATAATGCCTAAAATTAATATTAGAGATTTGGATTCTTATTCTAATGAAATTCATGATTTTAATAAGAATAAGAAACATAAGAGAACTAATAAAGAATATATTAAAGAAGAAAACGATGATAGACGAAATAAAAATCGGAAGTTTAGTTATAACAAGTCGTAGTCGTTATGGTACAGTAATTAATATAAAAAATGAATATGGAATTGATAAAGTATTAGTCAGAATAGGTAGTAAAGAACATTGGATGTTTAAAGACCAAGTTCGACTTGCTACAAATTCTGTAGTTTTTAAGGTTTATTATAGTTTTAAATATTGTGATAAACTTATTGAAACTTCAGATGAAATAGCTATTGAAAAAGGTACTGTATTATTTGATTCCAATTCTTATGATAATAAAACTCTAATAACTATTATATCAGATAAGATATGTAAAAAGACAAATCAAGTTGTCAAAATAACTAAAATATTAATATCTTAAATTATGGAATTTACTCTTAAACTTATACCGATAGAAACTATTGTAAAAAAGAATTATTATATTCTTATAGATAATAATCTTCTTAAAGTAGAAAATATAGATTATAAAGAAAAGAATGTAACTCTTTCTGATAATAATATATATCCTATTAAAGATATACGAAATAAAGTTGCAAAATTTCTTGGAGAATATGATAATCAAACTTATAGCATAATTCATGGAAATTTTGATTCTATAGCTAACTTTCTAAAATCTAAAATTAATAATGAAGATGAAGAAACTAATAAAACTTATTTAGATGCTCTTTTAGAAGGTGTAACAATTAAGATTCAAGGAGCTTTTGAAACTATATATACAAAAACCGTACCTAACGAAGCTGTAGAGATAACAAATATTTCTATAATAGATGCTAATTCTCTTTATCATAAAGATGAAAGAATTGGTGTAGTTACTAAGTTTGATAAAAATACACATAAATTTACAATCAAACTTACAAAAGGTAATGTTATAACTTGTAATCGAGAAGACTTTATAAAAATTGGTGTAAACAATAAGAAAAGTATGCTTCGATGTGTATGTGATAAATGTGGAAAATAATTATGAATTATGAGAAACTGAATAATATACAAAGAGGTATAGTAAGAACAAGAAGTAATGATAAAGAAAATAGCGGCAGTAAACATACTGTCGCTATTCTTTATGATAATAAGTTTTATGCTAAATCAAATAAAAAACCTTACGAATTTATTCCTATTAAAATAAATCAAGAAGATTTAAATAATGTTGATTATATATATTCTAATGGTATTACTAATAATCAACATAAACCTTGGACTATTAAGAAAAATAGTAAAAATGGTACGAGATTAGATATTACAATTAAATATTGGAGTATTGTTAAACCTCGTCAAAGAATAAAAGGTATTATAGAAGATGGTTATTTTATTCTTGATATAGATTATGTAAATACTATTAGTAAACTTTGTTATTTAAAATCACAAAATAAGATTAAAAATGCTAATAGAAAAGATAAGAAATTTTAATAAAGCTCTTAATAGTTTTACTGAATATCTTAGAGAAAATAATAATAATATATCTGCTTTTTTTACTAAGTTACCAATTAAGTTTCAATTTACTATAATAAATCATTTTTTAGTTACTAAACATAAAATGGGAATTGTTATTCTTCCAGATAGTTTTAGAATATATAAATATAATATCCATCCTTTTGATGAAACTTTTATGGAATTACTTGCTAAAGTAGATATTGAAGATATAAATGATACAACTTATGAAAATTCTATTATCGTTGCTTTTTCTATATTACATAAGGAAATTAACAGAGATAATAATCAATTAGAAAATCCTTTTTGATATATGAATGATACTGAAAAAAATAAATTAGATAATATTGTAAAAGCTAATACAAATGTAAATAATAAAAGTAATACAGCTATTAATAAAGTTAAAAATAGTAATATTAAACTTTATCCGAGTCAAGAAAGAGCTGTACAACAACTTGAAGATTGGTATAAAAGTAATGAACTGTTTTGTACTCTTGAAGGTTATGCTGGAACAGGTAAAACGTTTATCATGAAATATTTTATTGAAAATATTATTGATAAAACTTGGACAATTAGTGCTCCTACACATAAAGCTCTTCGAGTATTAGAAAATACAGTAAATCATAAAGGTAAAACTCTACATTCTCTTTTAGGATTAAAGCCGAATGTAGATTTAACTACTTTTGACCCAACTAATCCGCAATATGACCAACTTTCTGATTTAAAAATTGTTAATTATAAAATTGTACTACTTGATGAATGTTCTATGGTTAATACAGGTTTGTTTAATCGTATAACAAAAGTATGTGCTAATCATAAAATAAAAGTTTTATATATTGGTGATAGTTTACAGTTACCTCCTGTTAAAGAAAATATGTCACCAACTTTTGCTACAATTAAGAGAAAAGTAGTTTTAGATACTATTGTTAGACAAGAAGAAGGAAATCCTTTACTTGAATTGTTTAGTCTTATTAGATATGATATTCAAAATAAAGGTAATACTTTTCTTAATTATATTATTAATAATAGAAGTAATATTATAAACGATAGAGGATACGAATTATTATATAAAGAAGATTTTAAATCTAAATGTATAGAAGAAATAGGTAGTGAATCTTTTATAGGTAATAATAAAAAAGGTATTCCGTCTAATACAGATTATATTCGTATATTAAGTTATACAAATAATAATGTTCTTAATTGGAATCAATATGTTAGAAATAATCTATTAGGTGATAATCTTCCAGTAGTTTGTATGAATGACTTATTTACTTCATATAATACTATAATGAATGAATTTAGTGAACCTATTATACTTAATTCAGAAGATTATATAATATATGAACTTATAGATTATGTATCAGATGAGGGAATTAAAACCTTTGGAGTTAATTTACAATCTATGTATGATGAAAGGAAGACAGACCCTTTCTTAATTGTTGACCATACTGATGCAAGTTTTAATCTTTATAAACGTGTATTACAAACTCTTTATATAAATGGTTTAAAACGTATAGGAGGTGGTTGGAAAGCGTATTATAATTTTAAAAATCGTTTTCTTACTTTAATTCCTGTTGTAATACATGATGCTTATGGTAATGAAAAAGTTATTAAAAAAGATATAGATTATGGATTTGGACTATCTGTTCATAAATCACAAGGAAGTACATTTGATAATGTTGCTGTAGATTTAACAGATATTACTTGGTATCAAAGTTCGAAAGGATATAAAAAGGCGTATGATATTAATATGAGAAATCGACTTATTTATGTTGCTTTAAGTCGAGCCAGAAAAAAAGCTATATTAAAATATTAAAATTATATTATAATTATGTATTACGATGATGATGACTACAGAGATAGTTATTCTAATAATGAAAATGAACATGTTACAGATGTAGATGGTTGTTTAGGACAATTCCTTGCAATATGTTTTGTACTTATTTTAATTTATAGTTTTTTAGAATCTGTACATGCTATTTAAAATATGATTAAAACTATTCTTTATATTTGGCAGCTACCACAAAATATAGTTGCTCTTATATCAATAGCTATATTTAAAGCTAAATATGGTTATAAACTAAATAGTAAGAAAAATACTGTAAATATATATTTAACTAATAGTAATATAGGTGTTTCATTAGGTAATTATATAATTATTAATAACAGACATAGTAAACTTACTATTAATCATGAAATAGGACATTGTAAGCAAAGTATTTATTTAGGTTGGTTATATTTAATTATTATAGGTATTCCATCAGCTATTAATAATCTTATAAATAGAATACCTTTTATTAAATATGATTATTATAGTTTTTATGCAGAGGCTTGGGCAGATAAACTTGCTAATATAAAAAGAGATAATAATGGCAATAGAGTGATATAGCTTTTAATCGAATTTTAAGGCACTTTTTAGGAACTTTCTATTCATTCCTAAACAATTCTCCACCCGTTGAAAAATAATTAAAATATGGGCAGAAAACAGGCCGAAAATCAAATGTCAGCAAGGAAAGACTTACTCGGCATTCATTGTTCATCGTGTTATCGTTCTCTTATCAATAATAGGATGCACGGTATTATGGCCACAAGGGCGAGAGGTGTTCCGAAATCTATTTGCTTTATTGGTGCAGCTCCTTCTACACTTGATATTAAAATTGGAGAACCATTTACAGGTAGAAATAATATTTTACTTAGACAAGCTATAACTCTTTATAAACTTGATGAATGGAGTTATTTAACTTATCTTGTAAAATGTTATGGTACGGATAATGAAAAATTATATATTAAAAATTGTATACATTATCTTATAGAAGAAATTAAAGCTATTAATCCTTTAATTATAGTTCCACTTGGTTCAACTGTTCTTAAAGCTCTTACTGAAAATAATAATATTATAATGAAAAATGAAGTTAATAAACCAAGAGCTTATGCTAATACTATAATGATTCCTATTTACGATTGTGCTTATATTAATAAAAATAAATGTTATGAAGAATATGATAAATCATTTGCTATAATTAGTGATATACTTGCTAAAAGAGATATTAAATATAAAGAATGGAAAGAAGTATCATTTTAAGACGATTAAATAGATACAAGTGTTACTTTATAAGCAAACGAATATCGGAACACACCCTTGCCCTTGTGGCCAATTACCGGAGAGCACTCGTTACAACTGTCTTTACAACTGTCTTTACAACTGAAATTAAAAATTATATTACAAATATAATTAAAATTAATTTTAATATGAACGATAAAGATATATTTAATATTAAAGAACTTATCAAATTTCTTGAAGATAATCATACTAAAGAAAATGGTTATAAATTTCAAATAAGAGTTATTGTAAATAAAACTTTAAATGGAAAATTTAAAGTTATCAATTTAACTCAAGATGGATTTGATAAAGTTTCTAATGCTTTATATTATTTAATTCAAAAGGATATAGATGATGATACAGAAGATTTAATAAGTCTCGATTTAACTAAGAATAGACTATGACTGATAAAAAATATATTTATGACTTTGAAATTTATAAGAATTTTTGTGGTGTAACTTTTATACCGGAAGATGTTTCTCAACAGCTTATAGATACTTATGTAAATATTGATATACTTCGTATTGATGCTGAGGATAAAATTAATAATTATATTAAAGATGTAACTTTTGAAGATGCTATTAAAAAAGACGATTATTTAGATAATCTTCAAAATAATATAATAAAATATAAAGCTGATAAGAAAAAGATTCTTACAGCAATGGGTGCTAAACAATTCTATATTTGGAATAGTTTAAATGGTAAAGATTTTCATAATGATTTACTTTATATTCAAAACTTTTTTATTAGTCATAAAATTGTTACAGGATATAATAGTAATAATTATGATAAAATAATGCTTATACTTCTTCTTTATAATGCTAAATATGTTACTCCTGAAGGTTATCATTATAAAGAAAAAATGAATCTTACAGATTTTATGTTTAGACATAGCCAAAAATGTATTAATTTTGGTAATGGTTATCTTTATACATTAGGTATTAATAAAAGTTTTAATATACCTTTTACAAATTATGATATTCAAAAGATTCTATATCTTGATAAATCTTTTACGAGTTTAAAACAGGTTGCTATTATATTAAAATGGTATCGTATACAAGATTTACCTATTCATTATTTAGCTAATATTGATGAAGATGATATAGAAACTATAATGGATTATAATGTTAATGATGATTTAATTACATTAACATTAAAAAGAACTGTTAAAGATGAAATTGATTTAAGAGACGATATTACAAGTGAATTTGGAATTGATGTTCGTAATATGTCTCGAAGTTCTATCGGAAAAGCTATAACTACTAAATTATATAGTGATTTTACAGGTCTTGAGAAAAAAGATTTTTATGATTTAAGAACTAATCGTAGAGTTATTTATCTCGAAGATGTAGTATCTGATATAATAAAGTTTAAAACTCCTACTCTACATAATCTTTTAGCTACTATTCTAAAATCTAAGATTATAGTAGGTAGTAAAGATAAGAAAGATAAATTTGCTTATACTTTTAAATTCGGTGATAATCAATATACTATGGCTCTTGGTGGATTACATAGTAAAGATACACCGGGTATATTAGTTGCAGATGATTATATATTAAGAGATGCGGACGTTAATATGAATATGTAGCGTCCTAATGTGGTTAATTGCGGGAAACCCCTTAGAGATTCTTATACTAAATATCGTAGTAATATAGATATGGCAAGAAGTAATTTTCAAGGTATAGTAAAAAGTAAGAATATTGGGCAATCCGCAGCTAAGCGTCTTAATATTGTTTATTAAGATGAAAGCTCAACGACTATCCCTAATGGGAGTACAGATGAAAAAACTAATTCATTTGGAAATGCCACAATACTTTATATATTTAGTCTATATAATTTTAGGTATTATCCAATCAAGGTATTATCTTAGTAGGTGTTAACCAATAAAGATAATATTATGGATAGTAAACAAATTAACGATTTAGTAAAAGTAGATTCTAATAAATATTCTAATTCAGATTCTAAATTTGAATATGGTACATTTTCTAATATGAATGGTAAATCTGGAATATATTCTATTTTTAATAAAATTACCAATAAAGAATATATTGGCTCTACTTCTAATATAGGTAGTAGAATTACTAAACATTTTTCAGAGTTAAAATTAAATAAACATACTAATCATGCAATGCAGGATGATTTTAATGAACATGGTATTGATAGTTTTGTTTATAGAATTGTTGAAGAATGTAATGATAATTTATTAGAAAAAGAAAGAGAATATCAAATATCAAAAGGTATTGAAAATCTTTATAATGAAAAGATTTCTGATTATTATATAAGTGATAGACTAAAAACTATTTATTCTAATACTTCAAAAGAAAGTCATAAAACTAAAGAGTATAGAGAATATATGTCTATTATTAAAAGTAATCAAGTTGCGCAATATGATTTAAACGGAGTACCTATTAAAGTATATTCTCGTATAGAAGATGTTATAAAAGATAATCCTACTTTTAAAGCTCAAACTATAAGAGGTTGTTGTAATGGTAATAAAAAAACAGCTTATGGTTATATTTGGCGTTATATAGATGATAATGGTAATGTAAAGTATAAGATATAGTCTAATCTATTAGGAAACTAATAGGAATAACAGACAGTTAGTTACTGATAATAATGTTATTCAATAATGTGCTTCATATTATCCTCGTGGAATTGTTAAATTTCATATAGCACCGGAACATTTACAAGAAGATGCTTTTATTAATACAGTAAAATATACTGCTGATACGCGAGTAGAAGCTAAACATAATAGTAAAAATTATAAAAAGAAAGCTGATGAAATAAAGTCTTTATTAGAAAATAAAAAAGTATCTAATAAAGATAGTGAAATATTATATAAAGAAATAGATAGATTAACTAAGGAATCTAAATCTTTAAAAACTAAAGCTGAAGGTCTTAAAATTGCTATTAATAGAATGTATGGTGCATTTCGTGATAGTAATGATTTTCTTTATGACCCATATTGTACTTATAGAACTACTATAAATCTTCAATTATGTCTTATTATGTTAATTGAAGAATTAGAACTTAATGGAATTAACGTTGTATCTGCTAATACAGATGGTATTGTTTGTAAGATACCTTATCATTTAGAAGATACTTATTATAATATATGTAATGCTTGGCAAACTAAACTTGGTTTTGAACTTGAATATACAGATTATGAAAGATATTTAAGAAAAGATGTTAATGATTATATAGCTGTTAAAAAAGGTTTTAATGAAAATCTTGCTAAATTAATTAATTCAGATTTTAATGATAAATCTGATGAAGATAAAAAGAAAGCATTAAAGGAATTAGAAGATGATTATATAAAGAGAAAAGGTTTCTTTATTGAAGATTTAGTTTTTAATAAAGGATATAATTCTCCAGTTATCGCTAAAGCTCTTAACTTGCAACTTATATATAGTATCCCTTATGAAGATACTATAATGAATCATATTAATAGCTCAAAATTTGCTATTTATGATTATTGTATAAGTCAGAAAAGTGATAGTAAATTTACTATTTATTATGAACATATAGTAGACGGACAAATTGTTAGAGATAAACTTCAAAAATCTAATAGATTTTATATTAGTAATACTGGTACAGGAACTATTATAAAACAATGTTCTGATGGTGTAGATGATAATGGTAATTCAATAAATAAAGAATCTCGTATTATAGCTAAATATTCTATAGAGCCTTTTAATAACTATATTTATAAAGATAATTATCATTTAAATTTTAGTTATTATAAACGTGAATGTAGTAAGGTTTTAAATGGTGAAAATAAAAAGAAAGAAGGTATTATAAAACGTCAATTAGATTTTGATTTATTTTCTAATGATAAACCTAATTTATTAGAAGGTGAATTTGAAACTATAAATCGTTCTAATAGAATTAATAATAGACGAAAAGAAGATGTACGTAGAAGTATAGATGATTTTCAAGTTGATAATAGATTTTTATTAGAAAGTATAAATCAAAACGATACTCCTACTATAATAAGTACTTCTTTTGATGAAGATGATTCTGATGATTTACCTTTTAATTAATAGTTATGCCTAATAATGAAACTATAATAGATAATAAAACTATTGAAGAACTTGAAGATTTATTTTGGGAATTAGTAGCAAATGGTTATTCTATAAAAAGTGATATAATTGTTGCTATAAAAGATAAAATAGAATATTTAAAATATTTTAATAGAAATGATAAGTAAAGATGAACGTCAAGCTGAATGTGTTTCTAAATGGAGAAATGCTAAAGGTAGAGGAACTCTAAATCTTACTTTTAGATTTGGTAAAACTCGTGTAGCAGATATTATACTTACTAATTATATAAATAAAAATGGTAATAATAAAATTCTGTTTTTAGTACCTAATGATATAACTAAAAAGAATATTATAAAAAATACT
>ENA-ORNK01001617-ORNK01001617.1-human-gut-metagenome-genome-assembly--contig:-NODE-1617-length-16439-cov-17.146851_pt1 | contig 16439 bp, 17 predicted proteins | sample MGYA00242115_ERZ509022 | MGnify/ENA primary metagenome ERZ509022 (study PRJEB26280, sample SAMEA2338690) | human gut metagenome | biome: human gut; feature: human-associated habitat; material: faeces...
CGGCGGTGCTCATGCGCATTGCCGCGTCGAAGACGGCGGCGGAATGCCTCCCGGAGCTGGCGGAGGGCTGGTCGGCGCTGGAGCCGTCCTTCTCTGCGGGCGACGGCTGGATCATGGGTCTCGACGGAGCAGAATTCGACCCGGACAGGCCGCTGACGCGCGCGGAGCTTGCGCGCATCCTCAACCGCCTGCTGGACAGAAGCCCCGCCTCGCTGGACGCGCTGCTGATCGGGATGCCGCTCTGGACGGACAATTCGGACGCAGAAGCGTGGTATTTCCTCGATATGCAGGAGGCCGGTACCGACCACACGGCCTGTCCGGACGCGGAAGGTGAGATATGGTCGGCACTCGGGTGAGAGAAATTTTGCCGGGAGGTAGATTTTTCCGCCGAAATCCGGTATGATAAAAACAGCATATAATTTGGAGGTGCCGGACATGAAAGGTATCATTCTCGCCGCAGGCAAGGGCACGCGGATGTATCCCATGACGCTGCCGGTCTGCAAGCCGCTGATCCCCGTATATGACAAGCCCCTGATCTACTATCCGATGGCCGTGCTGATGCAGGCCGGTATCCGTGATATTCTCATCATCGTCCCGCCGGACGAGATGTATTCGTTCATCAAGCTCTTCGGCGACGGCTCCGAGCTGGGCCTCAACCTCTCCTACCGCATCCAGAAGGTGCAGCGCGGCATCGCGGACGCCTTCCTGATCGGCGAGAGCTTTATCGGAAACGACAGCGTCTGCCTCATTCTGGGCGACAACATTTTCTACGGCGAGGGACTGCGCGCCAGCCTCCGTCAGGCCGCAGAAAACCGCAGCGGTGCGACGGTGTTCGGATATTATGTGGACGATCCGCGCCCGTTCGGTGTGGTCGAGATGGATGAATACGGCCGCGCGCTGTCCATTGAGGAAAAGCCCGCGCACCCGAAGTCCAATTACATCATTCCGGGCCTCTATTTCTACGACAGCGAGGTCACGGACATCGCAAAGACGATCCGGCCCTCCGCGCGCGGAGAGCTGGAGATCACGGCGGTCAACAACGTCTATCTCGAGCGGCAGGCGCTGCGCGTCGTGAAGCTCGGGCAGGATTTCACATGGCTCGACGCCGGAAACGCGCAGAGCCTGCTCCGGTCGGCTAACACGGTCATGCAGATCCAGCAGAGGACCGGCACGCAGGTGGCCTGTCTCGAGGAGATCGCCTATCGCATGGGCTACATCACGCTGGAGCAGCTTCGCGCGCGCGGTCTGGAGCTGAAGAACACGGATTACGGCGCGCATATCCTGCGCACCTGCGAGAGCGCAGGCGTATAATTTCGGCGTCGGCGTATGCACTTCGATAATGGTGAAAGCTAAAAAGTTTTGTATCTGCCTAAAAATTGTTGTACTGTGCGCGGGTTTTTTGCATGAATATTGGAACAAGGCAGTTTTGCATGAAAATCTATTCAGTGTTTCGTGATTTTTGACAGGCTTCGACCCTCTGTTTTCTTCCGGGAAAGTATGCTATGATACTCTCGAAAGAGCTGGGCAGGGATGCACAGCAATATTAGAGAGAAGGAGATTTCCCCATGGAGAAAAGATTCCACCTGAAGGAACACGGTACGACCGTCCGGACAGAGATCATGGCCGGTATTACCACGTTCATGGCGATGGCCTACATTCTGATGGTCAACGCCGGTATGTTCGCAAGCCTCGGCACGGTCAGCTACGGCGCGATCTACATCGCGACCGCGATCTCGGCCGTCATCGGCACCGTCCTGATCGGCCTGCTGTCCAACCTGCCGCTGGCGCAGGCTTCCGGCATGGGCCTGAACGCATTCTTTGTCTACACGGTCTGCTTCGGCTTCGGCCTGAGCTACGCAAACGCGCTGGTTCTGGTTCTGGTCGATGGCATCATCTTCGTCCTGCTGACCGTCACCGGCCTGCGCAAGATGATCTTCGACGCCATTCCCGCCGCGGTCAAGACGGCCATTTCCGCCGGCATCGGCCTGTTCATCGCCTTCATCGGCCTGCAGAACGCGGGCATCGTCGTTGACGACGGCGCAACGCTCGTCAACCTCGCTTCCTTCAACGTCTTTACCGGCAGCGCCACATGGGCAAGCATCTTCCCGATGCTCATCACCTTGGTCGCCGTGTTCGTCATCGGCGCGCTGTCCAAGAAGAAGGTCAAGGGCGCTGTCCTGTGGGGCATGCTCGGCAGTGCGGTGCTCTACTATGTCATCGGCCTCATCACCGTTCCTGAGTTCTATGCGACCAATGTCGCGCCCAACCTGACCTCCGATTTCTTCGGCGCGTTCAAGGATTTCGGCGCACAGGCGTTCGGCAAGGTGTTCACCGAGGGCTTCAACTTCAGCCCGTACATCGCTGAACACGGCACCGGCAACTTCGTCATCATGTTCCTCACCACCATGCTGGCGTTCTGCATGGTCGATATGTTCGACACGCTGGGCACGCTCTACGGCGCCTGCTCTGCCGGCAACATGCTGACTCCGGAAGGCGACGTTCCCAACATGGACAAGGCCATGCTGGCTGACGCCATCGCCACCTGCTGCGGCGCTGTCTGCGGCACCTCCACGGTCACCACGTTCGTCGAGTCCTCCTCCGGCGTTGCCGAGGGCGGCCGTACCGGCCTTGCCTCCATGGCGACGGCTGCGCTGTTCTTCATCGCGATGTTCCTTGCGCCGGTCGCGCAGCTCATCCCGACCTACGCCTGCGCGGCGGCTCTGATCTACGTCGGCGTCCTCATGATGTCCAACGTCCGCAACATCGACTGGGACGACCCCGCCTGTGCCGTTCCCGGCTTCATGACCGTTGCGTTTATGCCGCTGACCTACAACATCTCCTACGGCATCGCCTTCGGTCTGATCTCCTATGTGTTTATCAAGATCTTCACCGGCAAGATCAAGGAGATCAACGCGGGTACCTGGGTCATCACGATCCTCTTCACCCTGATGTTCTTCCTCACAAGATAAGGAATACGGAACACAAAACAGTCTCCCGGCAGCGCTGCTGCCGGGAGATTTTTTTCACGCTTCCCTATAAAGTCCGGTATATTGGACATATAGTGTGCTATGCTCAATGCGGAAGCATACAGGGAAGGAGAAACACCTATGGATGGACTGGAATTTCTGGATACGCTGAACCCCGCGCAGCGCGAGGCTGCGGAAACGACGGAGGGCTATATCCGTGTGATCGCGGGCGCTGGCTCCGGCAAGACGAAAACGCTGACCGCACGCTATCTGTATCTGGTGCAGGCGCTCGGCGTCTCGACCGCGAATATCCTCTGCGTCACGTTTACGAACAAGGCGGCCGCCGAGATGAAAAAGCGCATCCGCTGCGTCCTGCCCGATCAGGACCTGGCGCTCATCACGACGTTCCATGGCTTCTGCGTGGGGCTTTTGAAGGAGGACTGCCACGTCCTGCAATATCCCTCCACCTTCATCGTTCTGGACGAGGAGGACAAGGCGGCGATGCTGCGCGGAATTTTCGAGGAGCTGGGCATCACCTCGCGGGATATGACCGTCAAGGACGCCATCGACTACATTAGCTGGCGCAAGGGCGGGCGCGGCTATGTGCGCACGCTCATCGATATGAACCCGGAGCGCCTGCGGGAGCTGGAAGCGTCGGCCAACACGCTCAAGGACAAGGTCATGTACCGGTATTTCTATGAGCAGCGCAAATGCTACGGCCTCGACTTTGACGATATCGTCTATTTTGCGCTCTACTGTCTGCGGCAGGACGCACAGGTGCGGAAAAAGTGGCAGCAGCGGCTGGAATACGTCATGGTCGATGAATTTCAGGACATTGACAAGGATCAGTACGAGCTGGCGGATATTCTGGCGGGATACCACAAGAATCTGTTCGTGGTGGGCGACCCGGATCAGACCATTTACACATGGCGCGGCGCGGATGTGAAATTTGTGCTGGAATTTGAAAGCCGCCATGAAAATGCGAAAACGATCCTGCTGGACACGAATTACCGCTCCACGCCGGAGATCTTAGCTGCCTCGAACGCGCTCATCCGGAAAAATCGGGAGCGCCTGGACAAGCAGCTCCGCGCCGTCCGGCCCGAAAGCCGGAGGCCGCTCTATTTCCACGCGAAAACCGCAGCCGACGAGGCGGCGTGGATCGTGCGGAAGATCCGCTTTCTCGCAGCGCAGGGGACAGAGCTTTCCCGGATCGGCGTGCTGTATCGCGCACACTATGTCTCACGCGCCGTTGAAGAGGCGCTGATCCGGGAGAAGGTGCCGTATGTGCTCTACAGCGGCGTGGAGTTCTACAAGCGCAAGGAGATCAAGGACATTCTCTGCTATCTGCGCATGATCTACAGCGGCGACGATATTTCCTTCCTGCGCACGGTCAACGAGCCGCGCCGCGGCGTCGGACGGACGCGCATCGCGTTTTTGAAGGAATATGCCGCCGCGCGGAATACGAGCCTCTATACGGCGCTTCTGGAGAACGTGGAATCGCCGCTGTTCCGGCAGAGCCGTGCCAAGGAGTATGTGCGCCTGATCGAAAGGTACCGCGCCATCTATGCGCAGATGGATCTGACCGATCTGGTCGCGGAGGTGCTGAATCAGAGCGGCTATGAGGCGATGCTCCGCCTGTGCGGCGAGGAGGATCGGCTCGACAATCTGGCCGAGCTGAAGCAGGCTGTCTATGACTATGCGCGGAAGGCGGGGGAGCAGGTCTCGCTGGGCGGCTATCTGGAACACGCGGCGCTCTTTACCAACATGGATACGGCAGAGCGCGCTGCCGCCGTCAAGCTCATGACCATCCACAGCGCCAAGGGCCTCGAGTTTCCGGTCGTGTTTGTCTGCGGCATGTCCGAGGGGATTTTCCCGGGAAAACGCGCCAACACGCGCGAAAAGCTGGAGGAGGAACGGCGGCTGGCCTATGTCGCCTTCACCCGTGCGCAGGATCTGCTTTATCTTTCGGATGCCTCCGGTAAAAACTACGACGGCTCCTTCCGCTATCCGTCGCGCTTTGTGTTCAACGCCGAGCGTGAAAACGTCGATTACGCCGTGGAGCTGGAGCCGGAGTTGCTGGAGGAGGCTATGTGCCACATCGGCCGCACAGAGCGTGTCACCGCACCTGCGGAGGCGCCCGGCGTAAAGCGCGGCGCGCGTGTCCGGCACGCGATCTTCGGAGAAGGGGAGGTCATCGGGCTTGCGCAGGAGGGCCGCGCGTACATCATTCAGTTCGATTCCGTCGCCACGCCGCGTACACTCTCCGTGCAGGCAGTAAAGCCGGCATGAGCACTGCGCAGAGGCAAGCTGTGGAGAATTTTGCGAGGCGCTTCTTGCGCGATGGAGAGCGTCATGGTAAAATGCTCCTGAAAAGGATTTGAGAGAGGCAAGTCGGATGTCAAGAGCGGAAATGGTCGAGCTTACCAACATGTGCATGATCTGCGACGAGAAAGGAAACGTGCTTGTCCAGAACAAGAAAAACTGCGCCTCGTGGCATGGATGGAATTTCCCCGGCGGGCATGTCGAAAAGGGCGAATACGTCACCCCGTCCGTGATCCGTGAGGTGAAGGAGGAAACGGGGCTGACGATCGAAGCTCCGAGGCTGTGCGGCATAAAGGAGTTTCACAAAACGGCGGATGGGAAACGGTATATCGTCTTTCTGTATACCGCAAACCGTTTTTCCGGAGAATTGCGCGCCTCCGACGAGGGCGAGGTTTTCTGGCATCCGCTTTCTGAGCTGCCTCTTTCCGACAAGCTTGCAGGCGGCTTTGCGGAGATGCTGACGGTTTTCACCTCTGACAAGGTCAGCGAAGTCTTTTATGTCGATTCCGGGGATTCCTATGATACGGTGCTCTGCTGATGCGACCCCTCCATGAAATACACTGAGCGGCTTGCGGGCATTTCGCCTGCAAGCCGCTTTTGAATGCTCCCACAGCCCAGCGCTCAGGAGCCTCCCAGCGCGGGAACAAAGGTGTTCCAGCCTGCGTCTGCCGTCCCGGCCTCCGCGTTGTCCGTGATCGTAAAGGTATAGACCGGCTGCCAGAAGCCCTTGCTGTCGGCCATATATTCCAGCGTGCAGCCTGTCACCCGCGCCTGCGTGGGCTTTCGGCTGTTGAACGCCGGAACGTCCCGCCAGGAGAAGCGACCCGCGCAGAGCCGGCGATATGCCTCCGCCGGGGAAATAACGGCGGCTTCTCCGCGCAGGGTGCTGACGGAAAGGCTGTTCGTGACCTCATAGAGCGTGACGTCCTCCGTGATGCGGCAGGTCAGCTCGCCGGTCGTGAGTGTGTCGTTCTCCACGGCGCATTCCGCACGGAAGGCATAAACGCCGCGCGTTTCGTCCTCGGCAGAGAACAGCGCCGCGTCGGGAACGTCGATTCCCAATGCCTCTAATGCCGCGCGAAGCGCACTCTCCGTGATCGTTCTGCCGGTATCCCTGTAGCGAAGGCTGCTGTCTACCCGATAGTCGGCGTAGCGGTAGGAGCGGTCCGTGTAATTGACCCAGAGGCTGTAGGTATGATGATCGGAATAAACGGCCAGATTGTCGTAATAGGAGACGTCCGGATCGTCAAAGCTTATCTCCGTGCCTTGCCGTCCAAGGAATTCCACAGCAAAAGCGTCAGCACGCTCCCTTGTGAACGGCTCCGACCAGTATACGCCGGACGGCCCCGGCTCCTCGGACAAAGCGCATTCCCGCACCCACTCCACGCCGCTGACATCGGCGGGATAGATCGGCGCGTATTCCAGATTTCCATATGGCTGAAGCGCATAGGCAAGCCATACGCCAAACAGCGCAAGGACGGATAGAATGGGGAGGATGGCATAGGCTCCGGCGCGTCTGCGCTCCTTTTTCAGCAGGCATACCGCCAGCATACACAGGCACCAGCCCAGCATCGCGCCCAGCGTATTGCAGATCAGATCGTCCACATCCGCCTGCCCGCTGCCGAGCAGGTATTGAAGCGCTTCAATTATGAGCGATGCTCCGGCACCGGCCGGCAGCGTCCAATACCATCTTCGGAAGGGCTTCACTGCAAGCGGAAGAAGCAGCCCCAGCGGGAGAAACATGGCGATGTTCAGCAGCGGATTCAGCCATTTTTGCAGAGAAGCGGCGTTCCACGCCTCCCGGAAGGCAAGAAGGGGACGGAATTGAATATCCGTGCGCATCCATCCCTCCCGATCCAAAAAGGTGAGCGCGGCCAGCCCGCCGAGATAGCACGTCAGAAGCAGGATCGCCGCAGCCTGCCCGCGTGGGAGCCGTGTGCCCTTCCGTTTGGATATACCGTTCAGCGGGATCAGAAGCACCGTGCCCAGCGCAAGGCCCATCAGGGCGAACGGCACGGCCCGCCGGAATACAGAGACAATCATTTGGATGAATTCATGCATAGGGCGCGTCCTCCTGAGAGCGGCGGAGTTTTTCCGCACCGGGCTGCAGCACCGCTTTTTTGCTCCGGTTGCGGAGAAATAATTTACATAACACCATTATAAGACAGCCGGAGGAGAAGTCAAGGACGACCGTGATACCAACCGGGGCAGAATAGAATTGTCCACCGTAATTCTATCAAAATTATGGTGGACTTATTGCAAAGAATCGTATTTTTGATAGAAAACCGTCAAGGAAGCGTATCTACTCTGAAAAGGATCTCGGTCCTCTGGCAAATTACATCGACTATGAACGCTATGGGCGCGACATTGCGATGGATGAGCAGGGACGCTTCACCGATGAGGGCTATGTCCGTGTTGCAAGCGAGAGATGGGACAGGCAGTTTAACGGTGAGCTTGATGACATTCCCGACGAATACCGGATCACCGGCTCAGGGGAAGCCGTCGAGCGTGACGGCACCATCGCCGTTCTTATCGTCGAGCCGGGAAAGGAGCCTTATGTGAAGGAGATTGACTCCGGTCTGGAGTCCTTGCAGCATGAGGTCGGCGGCTGCATCGAGGCGATTTATCCCTACGAAGACCCGGTTGCCTTAGTCTGCAACGAGGAAGGCAAGCTGGAAGGTCTGCCCCTGAACTGCGCTCTGCGAGATGAGGACGGTGACATTTACGACGTTGTTGCCGGAACATTCTTGGTAGTTGGCTTGACGGATGACAGTTTCGGTTCTCTGACCGTAGAGCAGAAGATGCAAGGATTCAGACAGCGAAATGCCAAGCGTTTTTTCTCACCCTTCTAAAACCCCCTTGCGTTCAAGCGTGACTGTTGTTATAATATACTTGCATAACTCCCGCGGAGTTTCATTGGTATGAAGATATAACTCCACGGAAATGCTACCTGTACGGAGGTGTTTGTATGGCAATCGTAAGCGATGAGCAGGTCATCAAGGTGTTGCGGCAGTATAACCCATGGTGGCGCAATCCGCTGGCAATCAAGGAGGAAAACAAGCCGCAGAAAAGGCTTGCCTATTACGAAGCATTGAGAATGATTTCGCATAAGACGATTCGGCGGTTTGCCGTTTTATCCGGTGCAAGGCGTGTCGGCAAGACGACGATCATGTATCAGATGATGAACAGCCTGATCGACGAGGGCGTAAACCCCAAAAATATCTTATATGTATCCTTCGACAATCCGATTGTAAAGCTCGTCAATGTGGAGACAGTCCTTTCCATCTATGAGTCCCTTTATCCCATCGAGGGAACAAGATATATTTTTCTCGATGAAATTCAATATACCGAGCATTGGGAGCTTTGGATGAAGGTCATCTACGACAGCAGGAAGGACATTCGCCTTACAGCGACCGGCTCGGCAAGCCCGATATTGGAAAAAGGCTCGACCGACAGCGGGACGGGACGATGGAGCATCCTGAAGATACCCACCATGTCGTTTTATGAATATTGTCGTCTGCTGCAAATTGAAGAACCGATTCTCCCAGACAATTTGCGGCTCACAAAGCTCGTAAAAATGAGCAAAGCGGAGTTGGGCGATCTGATGGATCGGTTTGCGCCGCTGGAAGTGCATTTCAACCGTTACCTTATGATCGGCGGTTTTCCTGAGCTTGTATTATCCGACGATGATATGTATGCACAGCAGATGCTGCGGGAAGATGTGGTTGACAAGGTTATCAAGCGCGATGTGCTGACGCTCTTCAATATCCGAAGCCCGCTTCTGATGGAAAAACTGTTTTTGTATCTCTGCATGAACTCAACAGAGCTTTTCAGCGTGACCACGGCAGCAAAGGAACTGGAAAACACCTCTGCTTCTACGATAGACAGCTATATCGAGGCACTTGAAATGTCTAATCTGATTTACCTGTCAAAGCCGATGGATGTGGGCAGCAAGGGCGCTTTGAAGGGCAAGCCGAAGATATATATTGCTGACGCCGCCATACGCAACGCCGTTCTGATGATAGACGATGTTCTTTCGGATGAACGGGAGCTTGGGGCGATGGTGGAAACAACAGTATATAAGCATATCGTATCCTTCTATCAGGGCAGCACGGCGCAGCTCGGCTACTTCAGAAAGGCAAAGGACAATCAGAAAGAGGTCGATGTTGTCATTGAGCTGCCCCGTGAAAAGATTCTCTGTGAGGTAAAATACCGCAACAACTCCCATATACCCGCTACGGACGCCATCGTCGAACTCTGCAAGGATGAAAGTGCAAAGGTCACAAGCGCATTTCTCATCACGAAGCAACTGGACGATTTCGGCATTACAAAGCACGAAACCCATGTGCCGATTTTGCGAGTACCTGCCATCGCATTTCTGTACCTGCTTGGAAAGGCGGAGGCAGACGGACAAAACGGAAAAATGTAATACCAATGGCACAATGCCCGCTTGTCACAACAGGCGGGTATTTTTCTGTCAGATTTATTGGTGAGTGGTCTTGCGCTCATACTTTTGTCTGGCGGATGCGCCTGCATATCCAATCAAAAGCAAGCGGAAACATATTGAAAGCCTGTCATTCTCCATACATAGAGCACCCAATTCCGGGCGCTCTAATTTTTTACCCGAAGGAGGTAGCCCTATGCCGAGTAAATATCAGGAGTACAGGCAGATGGCAGACACAGCGGAGCGGCAGCTTACCAGCAGCTATAAAAACTGGACGCAGTTCCTGCGCACGGCGGCGCGGCTCCACCGGCATTGCCCTTATAGGCACACGCGGCCAGAAGCCGCAACTGCGGTACGTCTTTGACGTGGCTGACACCGGCGAATGGGAGCACTCCCTCCCCATGCACCTCTGGCAGTTCCGCGCAGAGCATGAGGATGCCGTCGCTGCCACGATGGAGCGAAATTACGATGTGTCCGGCAGCAACGGCATTATCGAGCAGATGGAGTCAGCAGCCGCAAAGCTTGCAAGAGAATATTGGGCAGATTACAAGCGGGATATTCTCCACAACATTGACGATTCCTATCTTGACGGGTATGATGAGTTCAACACAGAGGTACAGTTCCGAAACGCTGCAAAAGCCAGCATCACCTATATGCTTATGAGCCGGTGCGGACTGGAGCCGGAAGCCTATCTGGAACCGGAAGATTTCATGTCCGTGTTCGACTTCAACACTCCGGCTGCGGTTGCGGCGCTGGGCACGGCAGTCAGCGAGATCAGCCAGCAAGTACTCAGACAGATAGAAGTTGCCATCCGAAATTATGAGCGCGAAAGGAGCCAGAATCATGACCGAATTGACTTACACGAAGAACGGAGATTACCGGATTCCCGACCTGAAGCTGAGCGAGGAGCCGGGGAGCAAGCCCCTGGGCAAGTACGGGATGCTGCGGAAGACGTACCTTCAGGAGCATCGTCCGGTGCTGTGGAACAGCCTGCTGCTGTCCGAGAAGTTGTACCCCCATCTGCGGGAGATCGACGAGGCGGCGAACAACCGACTGGAACAGATGATGCCGGAGCTGATGAAGTCGGTGGGCGTGACGGAAGCGCTGAAAGCCAGCGACCCGTTGAGATGGGTGGGGCTGATGAACAGCCTGAAAGCGCAGGCAGAAGAGATCATTCTGAACGAACTGGTGTACAACTGACCAATGACGCGCCGGAAGCAGAACCGGCACAGCCCACGACGGCATATCAGATGAGCCAGTTTCCTACGGAAGAGGAACAAATTGCATATATCGACACAGCGGAGAGCATCAGTGATACGCCCTCCGCTTTTTCCATGTTCATTCCACAGGACGATATCGACCACATCCTGCGCAAGGGCGGCAATGCGGATGACGCACGCATGAAAATCGCTGCGGAATTCTCCAAGCAAAAGCCCGTAGAGGATCGCGCGGTATTTCTCAAAAGTCTCTGCTACGGCGGCAACGGCCTGATTACAGAAAACGGCAGGTTTTCCGCATGGTATGGCGACGATGGCATCCACATTGCAAAGGGTGATGCTGCACGGCATTTCCGCTCTGCCCAGCTCATCCGTTGGACGGACGCAGCGGAGCGCGTCGAGGAGCTTCTGGACAGCGGCACATTTGCCACCAACCTTGAAGTTACGGAAGCCCCTCGCTATGAGCGGCTGAGTATCGCCGTTGCGGTCTGGAACCTTTACCACGATTTTTCGGATGAAGCAAAGTCGCTGGGGTATCTGTCCTGCCTGGGCAATATCCACAGCACCAACTTCCCGGAGGAAACGGAGCGTCTGACGGATGATCTGCTGAACACGGAGTTTCGGGAAAGGCTTCTGACGGAATACAAGATATTCGTGTATGCCTACCGTGAGAACCGTGGACTGCTGCGGTTTCATTTCCACCGCCCGCAGGCGCTTCTTACACGCATGGAAGATCTGTCATTGCCGCGCAGAGAGTATCACTCCGATCTGGCGGCTGTTCCGAAAACAGGCAGATTTATCACCGAAGATGAAATTGCGGCTTCTCTTGCAAACGGAAGCAGCTTTGAGAGTGGAAAGACCCGCATCTATGAGTTTTTTCAGACTTCGCACACCCCCAAAGAGAATGCCGATTTTCTGAAAAAGGAATACGGCATCGGCGGGCATACCCATGCCGTATCCAGAGAAAGCGGCAGCTACGAAGATCACAGCAGCAAAGGCATCACGCTGAAAAAAGCGGGCTGTGCAGATGTTCAGTTGAATTGGAACAAGGTCGCTTCGCGTATCTCTGAGCTGATTCGGATGAACCGTTATTTTACACCAAACGAACAGGCGCTTTACTCTCAAAAATGAAACGCTTGATGGCATATACCAGTAAATCGCGCTATATCCGGTATTTGAGAGGCATTGGAATGGTCATTGGAGAATATACGGAATTTCTAAGTCCGATTCATTCAGAGGTTGATCTTGGACGGGCAAAATATATTTCTATTGGAGATTATTGCATTCTATGTTCAGGAATTAGGTTAATTGCACATGATTACAATTGGAAAGTGCTGGAAATGCTTATGGAGAAGAACTCCCCAGTGGCGGTATGCCAATTCATATAGGCAACAATGTATTTGTTGGAGCAAATTGCACAATTTTGGGCGGAGTAAGCATTGGAAATAATGTGATTATTGCAGCCGGTTCGATGGTATTCCAAACTGTATAACATCCCCTCTACTGGACTGCGTTTTTTCACTGTTTACGGCCCTGCCGGCAGACCGGATATGGCCTATTTCAGCTTTACCAATAAACTGCTGAAGGGCGAAACGATTCAGATTTTTAACTATGGCAATTGCCGGCGGGATTTTACCTATGTGGATGATATTGTGACGGGCGTCCGCCATGTGATGTGCAATGCACCGGAAAAGCAAAACGGCGAGGATGGACTGCCCGTACCGCCGTATCGTATCTATAACATCGGTAACAGCCACCCTGAAAATCTGTTGGATTTTGTCGATATTTTACAGCAGGAACTAATCCGGGCCGGAGTTCTGCCGGAAGATTACGATTTTGAGTCGCACAAGGAGCTGGTACCCATGCAGCCCGGAGATGTTCCAGTGACTTATGCAGATACCTCTGCTCTGGAGCGGGACTTCGGGTTCAAGCCGAACACAGGCCTGCGGGAGGGGCTGAGGAAATTTGCACAGTGGTATAAAGAATTTTATTTTTAATTGGTAGATGCTATGAGAGAAGAAGAAAAGAGCTCCGAAGCATTCCTGCAAATGATCGCTCTTTCAGCCAGTGGCGCAAAAGGGGAAAACATATACCCTTCGGACACAATCGACTGGTCAAAAGTGATTCAGTATTCTCAGGAACAGGGCGTGATGTCGCTGATTGGCTGTGCGCTCCTTCATAATTCGGATATTGTATGCCCGGAGGAACTTCGTGAGCAGTTGATCAATGCTGTTCGCATGGAGTCAGGCAAAAATCTGGTTCGCAGACTGCGGGTTATGCAGCTGCTTACACAAATGGAGACAGAAGGGCTGAATGTCAGGCTTCTCAAGGGATATGCTGTTGCAGACTGCTATCAATACCCGGAATGCAGAGACTCTACGGATGTTGATATTTTGGTATCCAGAGATCAGGAATCCCAGATTTATGCGTTTTTGAAAAATCAGGGGTTTCAGATTACACCACGGGGAAAAGCCGAGCATCATGCAGTGGGGCTGCATCCGAAACTGGGAAAGGTTGAAATTCATGTCCATCTTTATAATGAACTGGTTCGTGACGCTTGGTTCGGGAACGTAAGCGAGGAAGAATTGCTGACGGAATTTCCTGTCAGAATTTCACGAAAAGGAGAGTCGTACCAAACCCTTGGATATACGGATCACCTGATTTTTCTGACACTCCATATGGTCAAGCATTTCATTCGTTCTGGAATGAACGTGCGAATGATGATCGATATAGCACAGTTTTTTGATGCATATAAAACTGAAATCCATGCGGAGCGTTACTGGCACATCCTTGAAGTTCTGCACTATGATACCATGCTTCGCTGTGTCTTTGGAATCATGATTGACACAGGATGCTTCACACAGTCAGACTTCCCCATGCTCCCTGAAGAACGGCCAGCTGGGATTTCTCGTATTCTTCAGGACTTGGAAACCGGCGGAAACATGGGAATCAAGGAAAAAGACCGGATATTGGATACTTATGAGTATACGCGGCAGATGCTGCTGCGCAGCAAGAAACCCTGGCAATACCTTCTTTATATGCTGAAGCACAAGGTACGTTCTGCATGGTGTAAAATGTTCCCAGCCAAAGAAGAACTGGAGGTTCTGTATCCGGCAGTAAAGAAGATCGTGCTTTTGTATCCTGTGTTCCGGTTCCATCGAATGCTTACATATCCGCTGGAAAAAATCCGCAGCGGTGTTTTGAAGGAGCAGCTTCGCACGGATACATCGCATCTTCCGCAGGAAGCACAGCAGCGAATGGAAATGTTCAAAGCATTGGATATGCTGCCATAGATTACGTTACATGTTTACAGCAGGAGGGATGAATATGAAAATTGCAGTAGCCGGAACGGGTTATGTTGGTCTATCGTTGGCTACACTGTTGTCACAGCATCACGAAGTCGTAGCCGTTGATATTATTCCAGAAAAGTTGGACATGATAAACCGCCGTATCTCTCCTATCCAGGATGCGTATATTGAGCAATACTTTCTAAAAAAGAAACGCGTGTAGGATTGCGTTGTCGTGCTGGTGGTAATTTTAGTATTAGCGCTTGGCGGCTTTGTGGTAATCAAAAGCTATTTATGTCAGATCAACCGTACTTATGATCAGGATATTTCGGAAGCGATTTCACCAAAAGAAGCGTATTTTGAGGTGGATGAAACCGATGAAAATGGCGATGAAACCATTGATCCGGGTTCCTATACTGAATTGGATGATAAGGGAGACTCCAACGCGAGTGATGAAATTGCATTCATTGCCCCTGATGATGTGGAATGGGACTTCATTGAACGGATTGAAGATGACAAGCTAGGGTGTATTCTTCCAACTCCCAACGCACCCGGACAGCGGGTCTTTTCACGCTGCGCTGCGCCATTTTTCCTTGAAATACGTCAGTATTCCTGCGAAAAAATGTCTTGCTCAACGCAAAAATTCCTCGCTGCCGGTCACATTGGGAGTTTTCAGATACACCCTAATCAACATTTTGTTGGTTGGCCAGGATCGACGGGAGGGAGAAAGCCGCCAGCGATCTGACACCATGATTCTGTGTTCCATCAATCCTGAGACTGGAGAGACATCTCTTGTTTCATTTCTGCGAGATTTATATGTGCAAATCCCCGGTAGATATTCAGACAATCGGCTGAATGCAACTTATGTGTTCGGCGGATTTGAATTACTGGATGCGACGTTGACTGAAAACTTCGGCATTTCCATTGATGGAAATTTTGAGGCGGATTTTACGGGGTTCAAGACAATCATAGACATGGTCGGTGGTATAGATATTGAACTGACTTCTGCGGAAGCGGCTTATATTAACAAGCGTAATCATACATCTATCGTATCCGGCTTGAACCATTTGAACGGAGCCGAAGCTTTGACCTATGTTCGTGCTCGTAAAATCGACAGTGACTTTGGTCGTACAGAGCGTCAACGAAAAGTGTTGTTGGCTGTGTACGAACAGACGAAGAATTTGTCTGTGAGTGAGCTTTTTAGCTTACTGTATAGTGCGCTTCCTTATTTAACCACTGACTTGACAGATAGCGAAATATTGTCGTTGGCCTATCGACTACTGCCCTTAGCTTCTTCGATCTCTATTGACTCATACACAGTCCCGGCAAATGATTGTTATTACGGTGCGAGTATTCGTGGAATGTCCGTGCTGGTGCCAGACTTGCCGCGGATTCAACAATATCTGGAAGAATACCTACCATTAGAATAGGCTGGATTGAAAAATACATGGAGATGCAATAGGTGAAGACATTGGTGCCTGTCACCGGCAAAAAATTTAAATGGAGAAAGAAAAAGAAGCATGCAACTTAAAAAATGTTTTGAATGGATTCCGCATAAAAACTCTTTTTATACTTTGACCGCAGTTCGGTCAGTACTTGTTTGTAACCGAGCTGCCCATTGACATGAGGACACTGCCTCTTGTTCCGTTCATGCGGGAAAGACTTCTTACGCTGAAAGAAGAACAGCAGGAAAACCGCCGCTTGTGCGGACGCAGCTACATCAAGGACTATCTTGAGTATGTATGTGTCAATGAGATTGGCGATCTGATCAAGCCCCACTACGTCACAGAGAGCTTTCCGAAGCTGCTCAAGGCGAAGGGGATGAGGCAGATCAGGTATCATGATCTCCGGCACCCGTATGTCAAGCACACGACAAAAATTTTTAGCTTGCGCTTGATGGATTTTCAAGCGCAGGCTTATCCTGATGCTCGGCGAAAAACTCGCGGAGCTTGTCAGCTTCATCAGGGAGGACAAAGCCGAAGCCCTGTCCGTCTACTCTGCAATAGAAAGCAACTTTCATGTCTGCCACCTCAATCGAAAATGTCTCGGATTTTGTATGCGATCTCAATGCGCTTATCGGGGTACACCAGCACCCGGTCAATCAGCAGCTCGGCCAGCTCGGTGGTCAGCGTGTCCGCATCAAAAATTGCCTTGGACGCTTCCTTGCGGCTGTCCTGCCGTGCCTGTTCGTCCTGCTTCTGTT
>ENA-ORNK01001619-ORNK01001619.1-human-gut-metagenome-genome-assembly--contig:-NODE-1619-length-16428-cov-3.298907_pt1 | contig 16428 bp, 19 predicted proteins | sample MGYA00242115_ERZ509022 | MGnify/ENA primary metagenome ERZ509022 (study PRJEB26280, sample SAMEA2338690) | human gut metagenome | biome: human gut; feature: human-associated habitat; material: faeces...
AGCCCTTGCCGGTCATCGGCTTCACCTTCAGCGCGGCGGGGGCGGCGGCAACTACGACGGCCCCAGCGGGGCCGGAGGAAGCGGCATCGTCATCGTACGAAATACGCGGTAAGGAGGAACTCACATGAACTACGCACTGATTGAAAACGGCGTCGTGACCAATCTCATCTGGCTCTATCCCGCCAACGCGGCGGAGTTTCCGGGGGCCGTGCCCCTGGGTGACGTCCCCGCCGCCATCGGCGATACATGGGATGGAGAATATTTTTACCGTAATGGAGAGCGGGTGCTTACTTTTGCTGAACAAGCTCAAAAAGATACGGAAGATATACGCTCCGCATTAGAATTATTGGGCATTACAGGGGATAGCGAGGTGGTTGACTGATGGGAAAGTATTTAGAAGAAGCTCGTATTTTACGAGAAGCAATGGATGTGGCAATGAAGATCCTTACTGATGAACAGGCGGTAAACGCAGTTGCGATTTACCCACAATGGAAAGCGGATGGCAGCTATAAAAAGGATGATAGGGTAAGATACAATAATGTGCTTTATAAATGTTTGACTGCACATACCGCACAGCCGTCATGGACACCAACAGATGCACCCAGCCTGTGGGCGAAGGTGCTTACCAGCGACACCGGCGCGCCCCTGCCCTGGGAGCAGCCGGAGAGCACCAACCCCTACATGAAGGGCGACAAGGTGACACATAATGGACAAACATGGGTGTCTACTATTGATAACAATGTATGGGAGCCGGGCGTATATGGATGGGAGGTCGTGGAATAACGGAGGGAAAACATGGCAAATGGGAATAAATTGTTAGATCAGAAGGCTATCGATACTATTATTGACAGTATATTGAAGGCTGTCGAGATAAAATTGAATAAGAAATCAAGCGAAGGCCGGGGGAAAGATGGAAAAGACGGGAGAGATGGGAGAGATGGGAAAGATGCACCGCAAATTAATGATGATGAGGCGCTTTCTACAAATCCATGGAGCGGACTGAAAACAAAGGAAGAAATAGCAAAGGTAGAAGGGAAAATATACCCGTGTACCGCTCAAGTGCTTGAGGATATGACACAGGAGCAGCAGGCCGAACTTTATACACAGGGATACCGTGCCATCAAAACAGAGAACAACGGAACGGTGGTGCTGCTGGGTCTTTCGGCGGATGGGAACCTTGAATGGTTGGGGTGCAATCAGCCACGCGGGAATTTGCTGGATAATGGGAATTTTATTAATCCCGTAAACCAGCGGGGCGTTACATCCGCGCTATCGAACTCATCAAATTATTTTATTGACCGATGGATGACATATCAAGCGAACGTAAATAACGTTACTTATTCTTTGGTGGATAACGGTATATCGTTGACTCCAGTGGAGCAAGGAAATTACGCTGGTATGCAGCAGAGAATAGAAACTCCACTTTCTACTGGAGAAGATTATACTATCATTTTTTCTGTTGATGGAGATAACATAGTTTTGCCGGTAACAGGGGGTACAGGCAAAATCGGAGAAGAGACAAACAATATTTATTTATCTTATGTAACGAACTATGGCGGATATAATACTGTTCGGGTCGTGTTTACTACAAATAGGTCCTTTGTAGTAAACAATGCTAGAGTAATAAAAGGTAGTTACACCCCCAAGACCCTGCCGCCATGGGAAGCGCCTGACTACACTACGGAATATCTAAAATGCCGACGATATTACAAAGCGCTAACCAGTTATGGAAGAACAGTCTTTAAGCCGTATGGGGAAATTGCCATCACAATAGTATCTTCCGACGAAATGAGGGTACTACCAACAGCAGTTACGGTAGATCTGAAAGTCTTTGACGGAACAGCCATTTGGGTGTCTGCTACTGTGGCTAGCGTATCATGGATGGGAGATGGGTACAAAGTCAGAGTCAATGTTGAAGGAACAACAACAAACGGAGGCATCTATCTTATGCAAGGATTCATCGGGCTGACCGCCGACTTATAATCTACAGGGAGGGAATGAAATGGTGCATAACATCAGGATCACGTTTGGTGCGCACGCACAGCCACAAATAGAAATCCAGCAAGGGGACTACAATTCCCGAACTATACGGGCGCGTTGCTATACTTCCAGTGGGGTGTTGATGGAATTTGAAGGGGAAACGGTTTCCGTTGTGTACGAAATCTCCGGGAAGATTTCTGAAGAGTATCCCGTGGAAGTGCTCGAGAACGTGCTTACCTTTACCATGCCGGGGATTTCCTCTGCGTCCGCTGGTTCCGGGAAGTTGCAACTTCGGATTTACGGTGAAAAAAGCCTACTGCATAGCGCTATCATTCCATATACCGTGAAAGCAAGTCTTGACCCTGGCCCAGCAGAAGAGGACCAGGTCCCCATGCTGGTGATGCTGGTGCAGCAGGCGCAAGAGGCGATTGATGGTGCAAATGCTGCGTCTGATCGCGCAAACAAGGTGGCCAATGACGTGCAGGAGAAACTTGATAGCGGAGCGTTTGTCGGCCCGAAGGGCGAACAGGGAGACCCCGGCCCGAAGGGCGAACAGGGTGAAAAAGGAGAAAAAGGAGACCCCGGCCCGAAGGGCGAACAGGGAGACCCCGGCCTTGATGCGCCGCAGATCGACGACACGCAGATCACGACCACCAATCCATGGAGCAGTATGCAGATTGTCAAGACGTTGTGCCCGCCGTTCACCGTCTCCGGCGCAACCGTCCAATGCACTCCCGTAGCAAACTACCCGCTTGACGTGCAGGTGGAGATCACGCCTACGCAGGAAGGGACTGGCGACCCGTCCCCGGAGAATGTGCGGCCGATTGTGGGGTGGGATGGCGTGAACGTTTGGAGAAGTGGAAAGAATTTGCTCGATTGGAGCAAAGTATCCGCTTTTGATTACCCAGCTTATGGACTGTCGTTCGAAAAAAAAGAAAACTCGATAAGAGTTTTTGGTACATCTACTCAAAGTGGAGGTCTATCTTTTAATATAGCGACCACAACGCAATCCGAACTTCGTGGAAAAAACTTTGTTTTTTCATGGTTTACAACTGAAGAAAATGTTATAAAGACGTATGGACTAAGGACGACCAGTGAAGACACAATAGCGATTATTGCTAATTTAATAGAAGGGAGCAGTTATGATTTTACCATTCAAATTGCGATTGGCACAGAAAAGCTAACTTCTTACGAACCCTATCAGGGCAACACCTACACCGTCCAGCTAGGCCAGACGGTCTACGGCGGCACGCTGGATGTGGGGACGGGGACACTGACGGTGACGCAAGCAAAAATTGCATCTTACAATGGAGAAAATTTACCGGGTAAATGGATTTCTGACAGGGATATATATACACCAGGTGCGCAGCCTAGCATAGGGGCGCAAGTAGTTTATGACCTTGCTGAATCCCAAACAATCCAACTCGATCCACAGAAAATCCTTGCCCTTTCCGGCACCAACACCCTTTTCGCTGATGCTGGTTCCGTGACTGTAAGCGGACTGTCCGACCCTGCCGCCATTATGGCGTCCCTGCAAACCAGAGTGTCCGCGCTGGAAAGCGCTGCACTGAATTGAGAAAGGAGGCAGAAAAATGAGTATGAAAACCATCTTTGAATCCGTCATCCGGGAAGGCACCTACAACCTTGCTGACATCATCAGCAAGGCGCATGAGGAATACGTGGCAAACCGCCTGACCGCAGAAGAGCGCGAAGAGGTTATTGCTATGGCGCAATCCAACGCAAAGCCTGAGAATGGGTACGCAGAAGCGAATGCCAGAATTGACCAGGCTTTCAAGGATATTCAAGCCCTGCAAAGCAGCATGGAAAAGGTTTTGCAGGAGATTGCTGCGATTAAAAAGGCCGTGGAAGAAAACGGCGCTACGGTTGAGACGCCAGAAGAGCCTGTTGGGGAAGAGTGGCCCGAATGGTATCCCTGGGACGGCGTGTCGCTCAACCCTTGGCAGAGTGGGTCGAAGTGCACACACAACGGCGTGAAATACATTTCACGCGTGAATAACAATGTTTGGGAACCTGGAGCGGTTGGAGTGTATGAAACGATCTGAGGGACAGTACTGTGAAGATACAAACATTTTTGGAAAAAGTAGAGGAAATTGCCGACAGACGGTTGACACACGGCTCAAGCATTCGTGGAGCACTGTGTAAAACAGGCAGGCGGCAGCATGGACTAGCGGGGGAGCAACGACATGGCGCGGCATGCGGTATGGATGGGTACTCTGGAGACACGTATAAGCTACCATAGAATTAAAAGAGAGGTGAAATAAGTGACTAAAATTTCTAATTTGGATTACGCACAAAAGGGAGAGGAATTGCTTTCCAAGGTACGGGATGGTGTTTTTATCCCATACGTAAAAGGAGGCGACACGCTTTCCGGTATGGACTGCCAGGGATTGTGTGAATATTTGCTCCATGAATGTGGCGTTCCCAAGAGTGAATGCGATCTCCCTGGAAGCAATTCGCATTATCGAGCCTGTGTTTGGAGAGGGACGCCAGAGGAGTGCGCGGAGAAATATGGAAGCGTACCTGCCGGCGCATGGGTGTTCATCGTAGACCCTGACGATTCTGGCGCTCCGGAGCAATATCGCGGAGATGGTTATGGAGACGCCAACCACATGGGAGTTGTTTTGGAAGGGTGCGCGATACATGCAAGCGCGTCTCGTGGGTGTGTTGCAGAAAGCAAATTTACCGGTAAAACGATCCCCAATGGTGGTTGGAATATGATCGGATTCCCGCAGTGGGTAGATTATGGTGTCGACGATACATCCGGGGGCGGATGTGATAACGAAACCGGCAATCAGGGAGGAGGCGAAGAAAACGACAATAACTTGTCTATTGGTGTCCCGCCTTCTTCCTCCAAAGAAAAATATGCGACAGTTGTTTCTCCAAATGGTTACCCGGTAAAACTGAGAAAATCCCCCAGCCAACAGGAACCCGTCTACTGGCTGGTGAACCCGCAGGCTCGTGTGAGGGTAGAAAAAAGAGAAAAAGACTGGTCTCTGATCGTTGCAATATGCTCTGACGGATATATGAGACGCGCATACATGATGAACGCCTTTCTGGAGGTAGACGCATGAATGAATGGACAGTGATTACGGTAATCATCGCATTGGTTGGTTTAGGTGTGACAATAGGCGGCCCGTTGCTGAAGCTAAATACTTCCATTACGACGCTTACAGTTGCGCTTGGCGATCTTAGAGGGGACGTGAATAAAAACACAACAGATATCGCAGACCACAAAAAAGAAAGCCATGAAAGCCATAAGCGCCTGTGGGAACACGAGGGAAAGCAGGATAAGCAGATTGCGAATCACGAAGGCCGAATCAGTGTACTTGAAAAAAAGGAAAACATTGTATATGAGCTTGCGGATAAACAATAAAGAGCTAGACAGCGAAGAAAATTGCATAACAGAATGGCCTAAAACATCCGACAAAGAATTTTCGAAACGGATGTTTATTATTTTTATGTGGGGGTTTTTCGCTCACATCGCAGTTACGATAATAGCAGAAACATTCTTTTGCTCTGCTGGAGCTGCGAGGCAGGTATTTGAAATCAGCGTGCCGGTGTACACGACAATCTTCGCGGCAGTTATTGTAAAAGGCGGCGTGGAGAATGTGTTTAAAGGAAAGAGCGCGTGTCCGGCTGTTACAAAACCTGCCAACAATAAAGACTCTGTTGGATAACAATTAGAAGGAGGGATATTATGGAGTGGTATTATGTTCTGGCTGTAGTGGCTGCGTTTTTTGGAGTAATTCTTGTTTTCTACTGGTTGGCAAAGAAAGGCATTTTAAATACTCCGCAGATGAGCGTGATTACAAATATCGTAGAAACGCTTTCCAAAGTTATTGATACTTTGGCGGACGTGACCGATTTTAAGACGCTTGATTTAATCAATCTGGTTATGGATCTGGTGAACAAGGCCGTGCTTGCGGCTGAAAATGCATGGTATAACGATGAGATCTCCAAGGATGAACGCAAGCAGTATTGTATGGACAGGTTAAACGAACTGCTTACTGCTTATCATATTGAGTTGACAGAAACACAGTGGGATGTGATTGATATCCTGATCAAGGCGTTCTGTGAGCAGATGGGGCACACAGTGGAAACCACAGAGACAATGGAAATGACAGAAAAGGACGTAGCGAATGTAGAAGCAAACTGAATCCGGGATGGCAGAAGCAGGCGGCTCTCGGGGAGAGGCGCTCCTCCCAGAGCCGCCGTTTTTTCATTTGACGAGAATGCTGGTATGCTTTATACTATGGGTAGTGAAAAATAGAGTTGTATAATAACTGTAGAACAAAGGAGCGCCAATGTTATGGGGTGGAGAACAGGGCGTCCAGTTCCACAAGGGAGCTGGGGGACATGGGCGACGATTGAGTATGAGGGAAAATGGAAAGAAGAAAACTGCCCTCCCCCAAAAGGCACAGGTGGTAGAAAAAACCAGAAAAAGAGAACGAGCGTGAGAAAAGCAAAAGAGCCTTTCCGAAAGACAAGACAGTTTGCTATTACGCAGGCATGTGCTTGCATAGATGAATATATTAGAAGAGAAGTCGGCTTTTTCAAAGTGCGCGACGCAATCGCCGACGTTCTCGAGGCGTATAGCCTGCCTTGTGCATATCATCCCAAAATGATAGAGTTCAATACGGTTTGGATCATTGCAGAAATGACTTATTTCAACAGGGACACGAAGAAGATGTGTTGCGCTCCCCCGGAAACGCTGAGAGAGATCGTTGCGCGTATAGGAAAAGAGGGTGCTGGAAAAACAAAACAGAAAACAGAAACCAAGAAAGCCGCCAATACAAAAAACGATCCCGGCAGCCTTAAAACAGAAAAAAACAAGCAGGGCGGAACAAAGGACCAGTCTAGCGCTGAAAAAGAAGAAGAAACAGGTGATAGGCACGGTAATACATTTGCAGAAGACACCCCTTTGATGCGGCTGTACAGAGAATGGTTTGAACAAACAGGAGGAAAAGAAGACAGATGTGAGCCCCCTGATATAAGACGGTTTATCAGAAAAATTGGAGAAACCGACAGAGAATTGAGTTCGACCATGATGAGAGACATGGAAGAACTCAGATTGCTGGCAATTCAATCTTTGTGTGGAGAATGTTCAAAAAGCTATACAAAACAACAATTCGATATTTGTTTTAGGCAGTATATTGGACATCCTTACATATTTGCAACAGGTCGAGATATTAGGACGCTGCATTTGTCGATGATAGGATTATTAGGAAAAGAAGAATTTTACAAAGTGTTTTCTGAAATCTTGTGCAATATTGTTCAGAGAGCAATGGAAAAGAAGTTTGAAGAGGAGCAAAGAAAAACAATTACTGAATAACACTCGATGTTATTCTGGGCGATGAAGCCGGTGCCGTTCCGAGTTGCGGTGCGTCTGGTGGAGCTCTGCGGGGGTTGCGTGGGAACCACTACTTGGATAGGTTGTTTTACAACTGAAAGAAAACACGCAGGCGCGGAGGTGTGAGCTTCCGCGCCTTTTTAGCAAAAATGGGATTTGAGGACGGAACCGGCAGCCGTCGCCCTTGTTGGAGATGTAGGAGTGTCGCCCTACCAAGTCTTGTTTTTGAATAAAAAAAGAGGAGCCAACCCCAAAAGGGAAGGCTCCTCTTTTTTATTTATTTGCCAGTGCTTCCGAACCCACCCCGATCAAGGCCTTCAAGATGCGCAAGTTCCACAAAACGAACTTTCGGCATTTTTTTCATGATACGGAACTGGCATACGCGATCATTGAAATTGATTGTGGTATCACGGGTGGCAAGGATGGGCATTTTCCAGATATCATTGTCGCCGCAATAAGACTGATCTACAACTCCGACGGAATTGGTTTGAAGGATTCCCCAGTTTTTGAAAGTAGAACTACGCGGCGCTATGTGCGCCTCATAACCTTCCGGCAGGCGCATGGAGACGCCAAGAGAGAGAAGATAAAATTCACCGGCTTTTAACTGGACAGTTTCAGCGGAGCGTAGATCAATCCAATCACCAATAGTGATGGGTTCAAGAGCAGTAAGCGCGTTATCGTGATATTTGATGCAAATCACTTTTTCTTTATTTTCAGAAGCTGCCATATCAGAGGGTTTCTCCTTTCTCGGTAGTGATTTCTTTATAGTATAAACCTTCGCCGCACCATCCGCTGGTTTGTTTTTCGCGGAAGGATTTACAGGGACAACGCCATTCTTCTACATGGGGCTCTCCGATGCAAAATCCATTGTTTTTCTTAATGAGCTTTTTCTTTTTTTTGGCGTATTCCGTATCGGGGTTCAGAATAATATTCGACATCATTAAAGAATAACACTCCTTTTCAATTTCCATGAAGAATATCATGGTTATACAGCGCTTTACAGAGACGGCATAAAAGACGTTTCCTCTCTTTGCGTGTAAGAGGAGTATGATTTACGATATCCCTAAAGGCATAAGGAAGAGCTATAAAGGTATGGTAGTTTTCTTCTCTCAGATTCTCAGCAATGGATTTTACCACTCCCGGATGACGGGAAGAAGTGGATTCATCATATGAGGGAAGCGGCAAGCGATCAATATATAAAGGATCGTTCGACATATCATATGCAGGAGGGGTATACACTGTGATGTCTGGGTTGACAGGAAATTTGGTTCCCGGAATGTGTGCCGGTTGGTTCATGGTATTACTTTCCTTTCTTTTTGAATAAACTGGTGATATCTTTGGGTGGGGTTTCTCCGGTTAGGTCTGAATAAAAAAGAAATTTTTGGTTGGTTGTATCGACTTTATCCAGGCCACCCTTATCAGGCTGGTAACTTCCGAACTTGAAATAATCAGTGTGATAAAGCGCCCATGTATTTTCATCGCGGCCAGAGTAAATACAGGTTTTTAGGCCGGCATTCCTTACTGTTTGTACGCACGAAACGAGAGATTCTACATCATTGCCTTCTCCCATGAAACAAACACAGGTAATCAGGCCCTTGTATTTTTGGATAAGGGATTCAAGATCCCCATGGAGGGGGCGACCATAGTCGCCCCGTAGCCACGGAGAATGACATCCTTCACAGGTTCCCTGACAGTTTGTGATGTTGAAAACAAGGGAGACTTCGTTGGGAACTTCCTGAAAGGTGATATCATATCCATCGTATTTAACCATGGATATAGGCCCTCTTCTTTGCTTCCTCCCTGCGGGCTTTCGAGAAGCACGATACCCTTTTAAGATAGCCAATGACGCGAGTGGCATAATCAAGATTTTTACTGCCGCAGGCGGGACATTCATTCAGGCAATGCTTGTCGATATGTCCACAATCGTTGCAAATGGTATTGGGGATATTGAAGGTAAAATACGGGCAGCCGGTTATCATTGCGGCATCAAGCATCTTGAGATATTGATCTTTGGAAAGATGCTCGCTGAGGTTGCAGTGGTAAGCAGACCCGCCATCAAGGTATTGCGTGAATTGCTTGCCACTCATTTTGAACTTGTCAAGGACATTTTTTGTTTCGTCTTCTACGAGATAAAAATAGGAATTATAACAGTCACGAGGCACAAAATAGCCGTCGCGTTTATCCCATTTGGCGAATTTGACACCGAGATTTTCTGCCGTTCTGTTGCTTTTTTGACCAGTCAATAATTGACTGGCGGGAAAGGTTCTTCCCAAAGTGTCTTTACACTTGACCTTTCCTCTGCATGTTGCCATGCAGTCCAGACTATCGCATCCCCTTGCGGGGTTCCTCCATTTAGTCGTTCAGGCTGCCTTTACGCTTGCCCCTTGTTGTCCACTGGGGAGTTCCAAGTCAATCAGGAGGAATTTAAGGTGCCCACAATAAAATCGGCTAGGCACCATTTCGGTATTGAACATGATCCCATTTTGTGGATCTTTATCGCGCTTATTGAGAAGATAGATCGGCTTGAGAATCTTTTCGCCATAGCTGATATATTCAGGATTGTCCGGGGCAATTTCGATACCTAGGAACTCCGCGCCCTCAACAAAGCCGTTGATCCCGATGGTCAGGTATTGCTTATCAAGGCTGATGAAGCCCGCCTCGTAGATTGGGAGCATGTGTTTTACAAGGTTCTCTTTGAGAATTGCATTAAAGGCCAAAAGGTATTTGTGGAGTTTTTCAGTTTGAGCGGCGACAGCTTCCTCAATAGGGATGTTGTCTCTTGTGGCGTTTTGCACAAGGCGATTTACGTTCATGGTCATGACACACTTGCTACCGGTGGAAACGCCGCCCGCACCGAGGGTAAACGAGAAAGTATTTTCCTGCATTTCGTTGCGAAGCCGGCAATTATGGGTGATCATACCATTGGGGAGGGTGAAGTAAGGTTCGTCCTGGTTATCCATCTCGAAACAGTAAACGGAATCATGTGGGTAGTCTTCAACTGGGCGGATGTCGGTTACGCGGAAATACATACCGTTGTTGACAATTCGGAAAATCCCTTTCATGCTACGTTTGTTTTTTGGAGAGTACCAACGAATGCAGTACAATGGGAAGTTACGGGAATAAGTTTCCCCACGAATAACAACAGGTTCGTCAGTACGATCAGTAATGGAAACAGATGTATTCAAGCCGAGCGTAGCGCAAAGGCATTCAATATCCTCCGAGAGCTTTTGAGAAGTGGTATAAATCCGATTGGAGTTCCCACCATCTGTAGCATAAAAACCATCCAGGATACCTTTGCGGAATAATTGAGACTGAAGAAAGGTTTCAGGGAGAAGATGCTTTTCGTTAGCATATCGTCCACTTACAAAACGCTGAATAAAATCAGCCAGAATGTCTCCATAATAACTAACCGGAACCACGTTGTTGACAATTTTATACACAGAGAATTTTTCCCCGTGCACAATTTCGGAAAGAGCTTCATTCATATATGAAATACATGACTGGAACTTTTCTTTGTTAAGAGAAAACATGACTGATTTCTGGCAGGGACCATGGGCGTCAATGCTTCCATCTCCCAGATACATACCGATCAAGAATCCTTGGTTGTAAGACAGTTTTTCATCTTTTTCAGGAACTGCGTCCAATGCAAGGGTATTAAAAAGAAGATAATCGTCTGTTGTCAAAGATTCTGCGGGAACGTCTCCACGCAAGGTTGGGAAAAGATGGTTGTCAGTAGCGCACACCGTTTTCCCGTTTGCCGTTTTAATTGAATACATGGGGCGAGCAGGGAGCTTGATTGTTTTTGCAGAAGCCCAGCTACCGTTATGATACACACAAAGGTTCTCTTTATTGCCAGTGTACTTCATATTGTGAAGATCTCCGATTGGGCCAAAGAACACGCCAGAACTGCTCTTTGCCAGAACCTTGGTGTCAGGCGAGAAGCAGCATGATGACAAACTATCAACGCTATCACTGGTATAACAGAAGAAGCTATGGCCTTTCGCCCACATTTCGGCTGTTTTTTCTTTCCAGTAGGGGTCCATGAACTCTTTGCCGTTGTGCAGAAGGCTTATGCTTTCAACAGGGAAGGTAAGAATCTTCTTCTTCCGCTCTTCATTGAACCAGTTCATAAAGGTTTCCTGCAACCAGCTCGTGGACTCCCAGATCATGGGGCTTCCATCAGGGAATACAAAATCCTGGAACAAACCTTTGAAATAAGGTTCGTCATAGTAAGCGATGTTCCAGAATACAGAATTGCCGGACACATAAGGAGTTTTGTTTTCCTCGCGGAAGATGACGATTCCCGCGTCTGTGGTGGGGCACCAGACTCTGCCCTTGTAGGTGATGCGGGAGGAGGCCCCAACCTTTTTACTGGAGCAGTTAAAGGTCTGAACGTAAGGTGTCCCGTATCTGTATACGATAGAAGAACCAAGGCCAGCAATCATACAGACTTGCTGAAGGGCGTCAGCGTCTTCTTTGTTGCGACAGCTGAGAAGGTGTTCTGCGCCTGTTTTACTCCAACAATCCAGCACGATTTGTGCTTGTCGGGGAGAAAGTTGTGAAAACCACTCCGGGATTTGTTCCTTTGTATTGTTCAAAAGGGAAAGAATGTCAGCAGAACTTTTTTTGCTCAGTGTTATACTGGTTAAACTGCTTCCAAGCAAGTGGATAAAATGCTCTTTCTCGGTATACACAAGTTTTTCTTTTTGCAACGCGGTTTTAATTTCATTTAGAAGAGAGGTATTAGACACCATGATAAAATCAAGGGTGGGAGATTTGATTCTAGCGCCTTTAGTAAAGCTATACATAATCGCATAAACACAGAGCCTTAGCATATTATCAGAAATATCTACGTCTTCCCTCTCCAACTGCCCGGCAATAGGCATCGCCACATTGCTTAAATGATGTTCAATATCTTTGGCTTCCTTGATAGCCCACTCATCATTTTCGTCGTTCTTGTAGACCACCCTGTGGTTAGGCGTTACTGTCTGCTGGTAGCCATCTTCTCCCTTGAACTGAATCATTTCACCATCATAGTCATACACGTTCAAGTGCTTGATGGGCTGTTCGGAAATCTTACCATCTTTCCAAACGAAGCACGTATCACCTTTTTTTAGTTCAGATAGATATTTGAATCCTCGCGGCGTCCAAAGCTGAGTGGTATCCTCTCTGACGCACTGAAAATTCCTTGCGGCTGCGGGTTGATTGAGAGAATACACAGCCTGTTGGAACAGGTCTTCAACTACCTTGCGGATGGTACGCTTTTTCAAAGAAAGATCAACAACTTCATCGGCGCGAAGATAATAGTCGTCGCCATATTCTTTGCGCAGAAAGTAATCAAAATATGGCAAGAACTCAGGCGTGCTGACCGCACCAGCAAACTGAGAAGCAATAGCAAATACCAGATTGATGATGCCGCCAGTATAGGAATGGATATTCGTAGGAGCGTCCGACAAACCTCCGATGGAGGTGATGCCACCGAACAGGAAGGGGTACATTGTGATGGAGACGCAATAAGGCTTTAGAGCTGTTTCATCGTGACGATAAATCTCGTGTTCTTCCAATTGACGAAGATATTCTTCTGCCAGTCCTTCATCGTAGAGTTCCTTGATTTTTTGCCACATGGCAAGGCGGTTGACACCAATGAAATCTCCTTTGAACAGCTCACCCTCCATGGTGGTGATGTTTTTATTCTCAACGTTGGCGTTTGCGTCGCGCTCACTTCCGTCAGCTGCGTTGTCGGCGTTCTTGTAGCGTTCGATAAAGTCCAGATAAGGTTGGTATTTAGTGTATTTTTCGACCTGTTTCAACTTACTTCACCCCTTTGTCCTGCTTTTTGGCTTGGTCAAGAATCCAATTCAGGATTTCATAGGGTGTCATAAACCGCTCGTCTCCGTCTTCAGACAGAGTTCGCATAACAGGAAGCGACTTGATCCCATGTTGTTCCAGCATGAGCACGTCAGAAGGGGAAGCGCGCAGATCGCATACCTCATAAGGAATATTGCTTTCTTTCAGCTTGTGTTCAACTACCATGCACATTGGGCAATGAGAAGTATATAAAATATTAGTCATAATTCATCCTTTCTTTTATGATAGAGTTTTAGTCATCATGGATACATATGGGAAAAAAGGGGGGCGCACGGGAGAAAAACATTCCAGGTTCCTACTCATTCCATGACGCAAAATTCGCCAGTGGATTTTTTGAACTCGATGAGCGCCAGTACAGCGTAGTTCGCCAAATCTAAGAGCGTGTCCTCGACACTTTCGGTTTTAATTTGCTGTCCGTTGGGGTTGGTAACGAGATTACATAACCGGTTGAATTTATCGGCGATTCGCGTAATGCCGGAAATGGGGCCAAGTTTTTGCCATGTAGATGCAAACGAGCTGCCGTAGTCAGAGTTTTTCTTGGTAAAAAGGTCAACCATGGAATCGGTGATACGCTTAAAGGCTTCCGGATATGTGAGGTTTTCTACGAATTTTTCTCTGAGAGTTTCCATTAGTGTTCCTCCTTTGGTTCGCTTTCGATATATCGGCTGACGGTGGGGGCCCGTCCGCAGGAGTGCTTTCCCTCCACACAAAGCGGGAGAAGGGGGTTACTCAAGCATTTGGGCTGGAGCATATAACTGAACTTTTTACCAGTGGCCTTGTTTACTTCTTCGACCATTCCGGAAACAAGCTCCCGGATTTCCCATTGCGCCCTCGAACAGAGGCGTTCGTTGCACATGTGGATGAACTCACGGAGATTCATGGTAAAGGTGACATTGCAGGTGGTAGCATTGGGCAGGACAAACCTGGCGTCTTCCTTTGGAATACCAACATCCAAAAGAGAAACATATGCGGCGTGGGCCAATCCTATAGCCTTGCTAAAACGATCAGCTGCCTGCGGATTGTTTTTAATCGAGTCTGGCATCCGAAAGGGAAGTCCTTGCTCATAGTTTACATACCGTTGGCTTTCAACCGAAAAAGACACGAGACGATGGCGGGTAAGCTGAGCAAGACACGCCCGCGATATTCCAGTGGCCTGGAAGGTAAAAGAAACATGTTCAAGCACACTACGGTGTCCACTGAAATAACATTGGTAGACATGCTTGCCGTCAGGGTCAGGGGTTGATTGATAGCATTCGCATGCCGCCTCTTCAATTACCTGAAGAGGATCAGGTGTAAAGGTTTTTAAGGTTACGATCATAAAAGTCCTCCTTTGTTGATTTGTGAAGGTGCTACGTGAGCAATATTTTTGAAGTTTTCAAGGTGCAAGGGAAATTGAGGCTATGAAGTAAAAACCACAAATTTATGATATAGCTTTTAAGCTATTAAGTAAATGACAGAAATGTCCAAATATTAAGCCAAAATATAACAATACAAAATAGAGCATAAAAACCTAGAAATTTTTATAAAAAAACTATAGAAAAACGATTATGAAAATGATATATTGATAGCGGAGGTGAATGAGGTGAAAGTTGCAATTTATGCTAGGAAATCAAAAGCAACGGAAATAGGAGAGAGCACAGACAACCAGGTGGAAATGTGTAAAAATTATATAAACGCCAACTTTCCGGGTGAAACACACACATTTTCAGTTTATATAGACGATGGGTTTTCAGGAAAAGATATACGCAGGCCCCAGTTTGCAGAAATGATGCAAGCGGCAAAAAGAAATTCTTTTGATCAGGTTGTTGTTTATCGGCTGGATCGCATAAGCCGCAACATTGTGGATTTCATGTCAATCACTCAAAGATTATCAGACCAGAAAATAGGGTTTGTGTCCATCAATGAAAGGTTCGACACAACCACGCCGATGGGACGTGCAATGATGCAAATTGCTGCGGTGTTCGCGCAATTGGAGCGGGAAACAATCGCAGAACGTGTTGCTGATAATATGTTGATGCTTTCGAGAACGGGGCGCTGGCTCGGGGGACGTGCGCCATATGGTTATTCGTCCGAGCGTGTTGCGGCAGATCGCACAAAAGGTACAAAACAATATTCGCGCCTGGTGATTGCGGATGATATTTATCTTGTGCGTCTGATTTACCAGAAGTATTTGGAGCTTGGATCAGTACATGGTGTCCAGAGGTTTGTTTTTGATGAGCGCATATTAAACAAAGATGGAGGAAAGCTGACGGACACTTTTATTAAAGGGGTTCTGCGAAATCCTGTCTATTGCGTTGCGGATGAAACAGCTTATGAATATTTCAGTGATATGGGATCAGTGCTTCCCGATGATAAGACAGATTTTGACGGCACTCATGGAATTATGCCATATAATCGTACAACAGGCCGAACCTCTGCTTCTATAGATCACGATCCATCAGAATGGATAATTGCTGTTGGTGAACACGAAGGCGCAATCGCAGCGAAAGACTGGGTCAGAGTACAGCGTAGGCTGAATGAAAACAAGAATCGGTATGTAGGATTTCAGTCCTCGACCAACAGCTATGCGCTGTTATCCGGCATGCTTTATTGCGCAAAATGTGGAAAGCGAATGTATTGCAAACCCCAAAACAAGAAAGGACGCAAGGATAGCGCAAAAACGTTCTTCTACGTTTGCGAAACACAAAAAAAGTATTCTTCAAAAGCGTGTTCCACCAAGGCTGTTATGGGCGGGAAGCTGGACAGAGCTTTTTTAGAGGAACTTGGGCGTTACAGACTCCCGGAAAGCGAACTGGGGAAATGCCTTCTAAAATATCGAGGCGCCGGCCTTGTTGTAAAGAAACAAAATGCCGAACTGGAAGCTATCAATGTGAAAACCCGCGAAGCTCAGCAAAAATTGGAAGGACTTGCCGCGATTTTTGCCGAGAAGAGGGGGACTCCTATGGAGGATATGCTGAAGGAACAGATAGACGAAGTAATTGAGAATATCGGCAAGATGCGGGAGCGGGCTGCCAAGTTGGAGGAAGAGAAAAACAGGAACGAAACCAAACGGAGCCTTGCTGATAGTTTTGATTATCTGGTCGAGGAGTTTCTCAACGGATATGAAAAAGTACCAGTTCCTATTCTCCGGGATCAATTAAAGGAATTTATTGAACGTATTGAGTGGAATGGAGACACGGAAGAACTCAGTGTTTTTCCGGTGGGCGCCC
>ENA-ORNK01001627-ORNK01001627.1-human-gut-metagenome-genome-assembly--contig:-NODE-1627-length-16287-cov-2.267250_pt1 | contig 16287 bp, 14 predicted proteins | sample MGYA00242115_ERZ509022 | MGnify/ENA primary metagenome ERZ509022 (study PRJEB26280, sample SAMEA2338690) | human gut metagenome | biome: human gut; feature: human-associated habitat; material: faeces...
TCTCATCAAGAAACGCAATGATTCGTTTTTTCACACCAATCATATTCGCCGCCATACCGACACAGGTTTCTTTGTGCGCCATCAATGTGTCGAGCAGGTCTTGCGCGACAGGTAAATCTTCTTTCGTCGCAATCTCCGACTTCCCGGCAAGGAAAATCGGATCGTGCATCAGTTCTTTAATCATTTGCAGACCTCAATGATTTTCTTCAATATCTCCTCATCCGCAGGGCAGAAGGCATAGTTCGAAATTTCACTCGGCGTGATCCACCGGATATCGTTATGCTCCAGCTTTTGCGGAACGCCATCGGCAATGGCTGCGTTGAACAGCGTCAGATGCACCGTAATATCCGGATATTCGTGGACAACATCCATAAACACATCGCCGACAGAGAGAGTGACGGCAAGCTCTTCCCGGCATTCCCGAATGAGTGCTTGTTCTTTGGTTTCGCCGGGTTCCACCTTACCGCCGACAAACTCCCAAAGAAGCCCCCGCGCCTTGTGCGCCGGGCGCTGACAGATCATAAACTTTTCGCCCTCCCAGATGAGAGCCGCTACTACTTCGGTCATAGAAATCGCCTCATTTCATTGCTTGTCCTGTTTCAGAACGGCATCAAGAAGTGCTGTGCAGCCCTCATAAATATCCCGATACGCCACATCAAAGCGCTCGGAATACCACGGATCTGCCACATCACCGCCGCGATCGGTGAAGTCCATCAGCTTATGTACCTTTCCTGCCGGATCGCCGCCGAAAATACGGAGCATATTGCGGATGTTGGCGCTGTCCATGCCGATGAACAGATCGTATTTGTCATAGTCGCTCTTTTGCAACTGCACCGCGCGTTTGCCGTCGCAAGACAGTCCATGCCTTTCAAGCTCGGCTTTCGCCGGCGGATAGACCGGATTGCCGATTCCGTTCCAAATTTCTTCCGTGCTTGTGGCGGAAGAAGCGACTAAAAAGCGATCCGCCATGCCTTGCTTTTTCGCAAGGTCTTTGAAAATAAACTCTGCCATCGGACTGCGGCAGATATTGCCGTGGCAGACGAACATGATTTTTATCATCTCACCAATCTTTCTTAAAATGCAGGTTGGGGAGTAAAACTGCCGTTTCTTCTATGTCACTTTCGCCTTTCCATGCTACAACAAACCGCACTTCACCACCGCACGGACGATATCCTTTTGCCGACAGATTTTCAAGTTCCAGCATACGCGCCTTTGACAATTTTGCAACTTTAACAGTACGTCCGTCAAGTTCCGCATACAAAAACTCGTCTTTTATGGACAACGGCATCCCACTATGCAACTTGAATATAATCTCTTTTTTGTCTTTGAAAAAGTCAAGAACAACGTCCTTATGTGTCAATTGTAGCGTGATCTCTTGCGGTTCCGGATACTGTTCTTCATCAACAAACTGATCGACACCGCTGATTTGGTATGTATCAAATATGCTGTTGTTGCAATGAATATACAGGTTGTCCTTAGCTCTCGTCATACCGACATACAACTTTCGCCGTTCGGCATCGTCGCGTAATACAGTATGATTCAGAAGAAGCCAAACGCTGTCAAACTCTCTGCCCTTGGATTTGTGAATGGTGGAAACAAATACCGTCTCACGATCGTCGGTATAAAAATCTTCGAACTGCGATTCTTTTATGAATTCCTCAAGATCTGTACGATATTTACTGTATGTATTGACCTTTTCAAATTCCGAAATCATATTCGCAAGATTTTCAAGGCATATACTATCCGAATAAACACGTGCAAGTTCTTCTTTTGCCTTGTTCCACAAGTCATTTCCAATCACCGGAGTTTTTAAGTCTCTGTCGATGCAGCGCAGGAAAAAACGCACTTCGGCAAGATTGTATAGCCGAAAACCGTCAAGAGATTGAATCAGTTTTGCTCGGACGCCGTTTTTCAGGAGAAGTCCCATGACGCGCAAAGCCTCTTCATTTGTCCCTGTTAGCACACAGACTTTTCCGCCGTGATATTGTTCTATGATTTGCCGGACAATGGCCTCTTCCATATTGTCGGAAGTATGCCTTATGATCTGTACCGTTCCGTTCTCATTTTGTACTGCCTCAATGGGATGCTGCTTCATGCGATGGCTGATACTCTCGGCAAATCGATTGGCAAGTGCTACTATATTAGCTTTACTGCGATAATTCTCGACAAGCTCATACCGTGTGGCTCTATATTCATCAATCAAACTTTGCATATGGGCAGAATTCGAACCCCTGAATTCATATATATTCTGATCGTCATCGCCTACGGCAATCACCCGCATATCATCATTATTTTGCATCAGAGCACGTATCAGGGCAAATTCATTTGTATCCATGTCCTGTGCTTCATCGATAACGAGAACACTTTTGGTAATCTTGCCTTGCTCCACCTCGCCGTTTGCAATCATTTGAGCAGCGTCGTGCACGACATTTTCTACACCGTCAAGACTCCCAATCTTTCCGAGCAAATCAAAGCAGTAGGAATGGAAAGTTTTGATCTCAACAAAGTTTGCGGCATTGCCGATCAAAGCCATAAGTCGCTTTTTAAATTCGGTCGCCGCTGCACGGGAAAAGGTTACCATCAAAAGTTGTTCATGCTTGACATCCTCCAAAAGAAGCAAGGATGCAAGCTTATGCACAAGCACTCTTGTTTTTCCGCTTCCCGGGCCTGCCGCTACTACGATATATCGTGAATCGGAGTCGTTGATAATTTCTGCCTGCTGATCGGAAAGCTCGCCGAAAAGCTGATGATATTTCTCGGGTGTGATATTTCGATTGATTTCTTTTGCGCGTTCTCCTTTGAAATACTTTGCAATGAAACGCTTAAAATCCATTCCGAAATAATCGTGCACAAATTGCAAAGCGGCATCATAGTCCTTGACCATCAAATTTGCGTATTCGCCGACAATATGAATTTGCTGAATTTTTTGCTTGTAATATTCACTAAGAGAACGATAGTCTTCTGCCTTATAACGGATTTTGTTGTCAAGAATCAAACGCTTGACCTCCATGCCGTTATAAAGAACCAAAAATCCGCCCTCCAATTTCATAGAGCCGATTTTTGAAAGGTAAAGCAACGCATCCTCCACGTCGACAAGGCTCGTTTCCGCAATACCGACATCAAGCCTCGGCGTTTCTTTGTATTTTCTCCATACGTCCACAAGAGAAAACTGCACGGGAGCCATATCGCTTTGGGCATCGATGACTGTCTGCGCCGTATCATAAAAATATTCGACAAGGAAATGACAGATGTCAATTCTGCGATGGAATTTATCAAGCAACTTCGGAATATCCATCGTTGGCGTAATCAGCGCATGTTGATTCGGTTCAGATGCATCATTATCCGGATCGACATCTCTGCTGCCTTTTGAAATATAGCCTTTTATCGTAAGATAATAAAGCAGAGTGCGAATGTTTTTGACCGATGAACTTGTAACACCTTCCGCAAGAGCCGCTTCATTTAATTTTTTTAATGAATAATCTGCGCCCTGCTCCGCTATTCGGTTCAAAAGAAATTCTTCCAGTTTTGCAAATCGGTTCAAAATTTGCGCAGAACGGTTTTCTGTATCCGTTTTCAGAATGTATGCCGACATATCCATGCTGTCGGCAAGAAGCCCTTCCTGCCGCATCAGATTAATTGAAGTGACAACATCCTCTTTTGGAATACCGAGAATATCCGCAAGGTAATCGACGCGTGATTCTGCATCATCGTTTCCGGCATCAGCAATACTTCTGCTGGATATCAGAGATTTTATTATTCTTTTGGCATTTTCTTTTTGTTTACCATTAAAAACGGGCGAACGCTCAATTTTGAGAGACGCTTCTGCCATATCTTTTACGAGAATGCTTGTGGCATATACGTGCGGCACATTCATACCGCGCTTAACGTAGCCGGCATTTTCCAAAGCAGCCACAGCAGTTTTTACACGTGTTTCGATCTCGTTTACCGAGTCATCCCACCCCGCATATCTTGCAATCTCAAGAGCAGAACAACAAACCCATGGCTTTTCACGGGTCATATCCTTGAGCGCTTTCCAAACCTGCTGAATCTCACTGATACTGAGCTTCGTTTGGTTGAGTAGCATGAAGTGCTTGTCCAAATCATTATCATTAAACAGAACATAACACTCTGCAAGCAAGCTCGGATCCCGTCCGGCACGCCCTGCTTCCTGAACATAGTTTTCAAGCGAATCGGAAATATCATAGTGAATAACCAGCTTGACGTCTTTTTTATCAACGCCCATACCGAAAGCAGAGGTGGCAACAATGATTTTCACCTGATTGTTTATAAACGCTTCTTGATTTGTGATTTTCTCATTAGAGTCCATTTTCCCGTTGAAAGGTTTTGCCGGAAAACCATCGCTCGTCAATTTTTCTGCGAGCTGAATCGTGCGTCTTGTGCGGGAAACATATACAATCGTCGGGCAATTCTTCTGTGCAATCAATGAGCGAAGGGCGTTGTATTTTTCTTCTTCCGTTTCCTTAAAAAGCACAGTATAATGCAGATTTTCGCGGTCTGCGGTCGATGTGAAAAGTTCAAGCGCCAAGCCAAGTTTTACACGGAAATAATCGCAGATATCTGTAATGACCTTTTGTTTTGCCGTGGCAGTAAAGCAAGATACGGGAATCGGATTCCGCAACTGCTTTTTCTTCTGATATTCACGGATAAAATCGCCGATATACAGGTAATCCACGCGAAAATCCTGTCCCCATGCCGAAAAGCAATGAGCCTCGTCGATTACAAATCGAACCACATTGCGGGAAAGTAATAATTTTTCGATCGTGCGGGAACGGAGCTGTTCCGGCGAAATATACAAAAGTGTAGCAAGTCCGTTTGCAACACGGTCAAGTGCCTCGGCACGTTCAATAGGACTGAGCAATCCATTTACAGTTACAGCATCGACAAGCCCTTTTTCGTTCAGATTGTCCACCTGATCTTTCATCAGTGACTGAAGCGGAGAGATCACGACAGTAAGCCCGTGCGCACATTCGCCTGCCATCAGTGCCGGCAACTGAAAAGTAATGGATTTTCCCCCTCCGGTCGGGAAAACGGCAAGCAAGGATTTTCCGTCAACCGCTGCCTGGGCTGCCCGTTCCTGTAACGGTTCTCCGGCATACGTGCGAAATTTGTCATAGCCGAAAAACTGTTTGAGCTTTTTATAAATATTCAGTCTGTCATGGCAATACGCACAGCCATCCTGACACGGTGTATGGCAAAGATATTTTACAACGTTATCGATTTTTGGGTAATTTCTTGTCAGCCATGGTGGCGTAACCGAATGATAATCCGCAGCACCGATCAATGCAAGTGCATAGGCAAGCTCGACGGGATAGTGCCGAACCATCAACTCTACATTGGCGTTAGCACAGATTTTTCCATCATATTCTTCCCGAATGAGTTTAGGCACATTTGAACGATATGGAACAAATCCTACATAATCAAAAAAGCCTTTGAATTCCGATTTGTCGTACAAAAGGCAACATTATATCTGCTTCACCTTTGATGAAAGCCGCTGAAATGCATTCACTTCATCCGCCAAAAGTTGCATTGCCTTCTCTGCGTCATTTAGCGGATTGTTAAGTTGATCGACCTGCAATTTGTCATCTTTAACAAGCTTATGATAGGGACGACACGGAAAAAGAAGTGGTGACAGATAGAGTGTATCAACCGGTTCACACCGAAGCGGCTTTTCAAAATGAGGAGTCAGATATGCAAGATCGTGATGAACAATATTATGTCCACAGACAAAATCTGCATCAGATATAAAGGCATAGAAATCCCGTAAAGACGGCGAGTGAAAAGAAGAACGATCATTCTTTATCGCTCCCAAATCTTTTATTCTTTTGTCATCAATTCCGATTTCACTGTCAATATATACGATGGATTTTGTCATGGTGTCTCCTTTATCCAATCAACTTATTTGTCTTCTTCAAAAACTTCGCCGGGATGGGGCGGTCGAGCTTCCAAGTAATATTCATCGGTCGCGAACCATCATGTTTCACATAGTTTGCCGTGCCGAGAAAGGTATAGGCGCCGGCGCTACCGAAATTACGGTCAGATTTGAATTCACGGACGAACAGAAGAATTCGATTGCCGCTCTCCTTGTGATGAATATAGCGCCTTCCCGTTGCGGAATCGGCAGATGTGGTGCTTTGACTCTGCCAATGGAACAGCGTTTCACTGATGGAATAATCGTTGTACATGGTTGTAGGGGAATAATCCTTATCCGACTTATTCAGTGTTACAAAGAAAATATCCGCTTTCTTTTCCGGCAGGTATTTGACGCCCTCACGAACAGTATTTGGTTTCATAAAATCCATTGCCACGAGAATCTGATCGCGCGTGTAAGTACAATGCAAGTCCAGCGGACAAGCAAAGCCGAGATTTACAGGTTCATCGATGAAATCAATATGATTGAAGCGATATTGCAAAAGTGCAATCAACTCACTGAGCATAACCGGACTATCGGCAAGATTATAGAGATTTTCAAGCACCTTATCACTGTTCCAGTCACTCGCAGTTTCACCCCACACGGTGACATAGAACATTTGCAGCATTCTCTTTTTCTCATCGGAAAGCTGATCAAAATCTACGTCCACAAGTCGAGGCAAAATATCAAGCAAAAAGGCAGTCCAGCGGCGCGAATCAATCACAGCAAGGCGCGCAAATGCCTTTGCCATAGTTTCTTCCAATGTTTCCTTAAAATCATCTTTTACACCCGCCCATACAGAAAGGCGAGAAAAGCTATCTTTTACATAAATGCTGCGTATATCAAGATGGTAATAATCCAAAAAGTTCTCGAGTGTTAATGCTTTTCCCGAATCTTCCGTTAAGGTTGCGATACGCGAAACCAATCCGGCACGCATACCGAAAGAGGCACGAATATTGTCAAGAATGTATTTAGCAGCCTTCTTTTCCAACTGAATATAACAGCCCTTCGGAACCGATATAAATCCGTCTTTGATTTCTTTTTGTACATTGCCCGACTCACCCGAAAGCAATGCCGCAAACTTATCTTCAAAATTGTATTTTTTATTTGCCTGACCAATAAAATCAAGCACCGTCAGGCACTCTTTTCCCTCTGCCAAGCGCAATCCACGCCCAAGCTGTTGCAAAAAAATTGTCAGTGATTCGGTAGGACGCAAAAATAGCACGGTATTGACTTCGGGAATATCTACACCCTCGTTATAAATATCTACTACAAAAATAAACCTTACTTCACCGCTGACCAGCTTCTTTTTCGCATTGCTTCGTTCCTCATCCGGGGATGCACCGGTCAAAAACATTGCCGGAATATGATGTGCGTTGAAATATCCTGACATGAATTCTGCATGTTCTACCGAAACGCAGAATCCGAGTCCTTTCACATCATCAATGTCGGTTACATATTTGAGAAGTGAAGAAATCACCGCATCTGCGCGCCGATTTGCAATCATTCCGCTGAATGTGTAGAGCTTTGACAGCTCACTCTTATCATACCCGCCACGCACCCATTTGAGATCACTCAGATCAACAGTATCCGTTACCCCGAAATACTGGAACGGGCAAAGCAACTTTCTGTCAATGGCCTCCGGCAAACGAATTTCTGCCGCAATACGGTTGTTGAAATACTCTGTAATACTCTTTCCGTCCATACGTTCCGGAGTGGCTGTCAGTCCGAGAAGAATTTTCGGCTTATAGTAAGACAACAGTTTTTGATAGGTCGGAGCCGCAGCATGGTGAAACTCATCCACCACAATGTAATCGTAAAACTCCGGGCTTGTCTTGCTTGTGAAATCCTGCGAATTGAAAGTTTGGATGGACATGAACAGATTATCAATACTCTCCGGCACATAAGCGCCGACAAACATCTCTCCAAAATTCTGATCCTTCAAAACGCCACGGAAAGTATACATACTCTGCTTCAAAATTTCTTCTCTGTGCGCAATGAAAAGCAAACGGCAAGGTTGATTCGGATTTTGCTTGCGAAAACGCTTATAGTCAAATGCGGAAATGACCGTTTTTCCCGTGCCCGTAGCCGCTACAACAAGGTTTCTATATTGTCCGCGCACGGTACGTTCTGCTTCAAGTTTATCGAGAATCTCCTGCTGATAGGAATATGGTGTAATGTCAAAGGTGTACGTCTCGGCATTGTTGCTATCAAAATACTTTTCCGCTTTCAACGCACGAGAAAGGCGTTCTCTCTGCCCCTCGTTATAATATTCAAATTCTCTGGAATTCCAGTAGCTCTCAAATGTTGCAACAATCTTATCAATCGTTTCGGGCAGGTCTTTCTTTGTAACTTTTACATTCCATTCAAGCCCGGAAGAAATAGCCGCATTGGATAGGTTGGAAGAACCAACGTATGCAGTTGTAAATCCGGTATTGCGATAAAAAACATAAGATTTTGCGTGGAGGCGTGTGCGTTTGGTATCATAACTGACCTTTATTTTCGCATTCGGCAGATGACTCAGCTCTTCAACGGCTTTCACATCGGTCGCACCCATATACGAAGTTGTAATAATACGTAGTTCGCCGCCCCTTTGTGTAAATGCAGTAAGCTCATCTATGATCAGTCGAAGGCCGCTCCATTTGATGAAGGAAACAAGCATATCAATACGATCTGCCGAGACGATCTCCTTTTTCAGCTCGGTAAACATCTGCGGCTCGTGAATGGCTCCCGTAAACAGCGAGCTTTGCGCAATTGAAGTTTCCGGGCGAACGATTTCTGCTTTTTCATTCAAGGCAAACGCGTTATCTTTTTTGTCAAATAACGCAAGAAGTTGTTCTGCGCGTTTTGCCACTGCCATGGAATCAAATTCAGCTTCTTTGGTCTCGGTCATAATTGTCGCAACGATTTTATTGACAAGCTCCACCTGATCAGCAAGTGCCCCTCCGCTATCACGCACATTATCAAGTCCTTTTTCAATGATCTCGGCTATGTATTTGGAAAGCACTTTGGAAGATTCTCCACCGTCAATCGGCGCAGTCTCCACAAGCTTGTCAGTCGTGGCAAGCTCGCCTTCCAGTGCTTTATTGATCACCTGTTCATATAAACCGTTGCGCAGCATGACTGTTGTCCTTTCTCAATCAATCCCTATTATTATTCGGCACTATCTCCACTATATCATCCATCGTGCAACCGAGTGCCGTGCAAATTTTCACGAGCACGTCGCTTGATACGGTTGCTCCGTCTTTTTTCATTTTTGCGAGCGTTGCCGGGCTGATTCCCGCCTTTGCGGCGAGCTCCTTGCTTTTCATCTCGCGGTCAATCAGCAATTTGAATAATTTTTTATAGCTTGCAGCCATTTTCCATCTCATACATGGATATATTTGTACTTATTTATTATACAATATTTTCCGACAAAATGCAATGAAAAAGCAGCATAAATTCAAAGAACATCGATTTTTTTGCGTGCTGATGCTCTGATAAAGTGAAATAAAGCCCAAAACTCGGGAACAGAGCGTATCGACAATACGGCAAAACTGATCCTTGATGTATACCGCGATGCTTTTACGGAACTCGCCAAATGACCGGATATATAAACATGTCCAAATTGAAAACACTTCGGTTCTTCGCCACGAATCTTTTCCCTCATTTTGAGCATAATACTAAGGGATTTATCTATTTTCATCTTGACATTCCCCTTAATTTGTGATATATTATAAGGGAAACGAAACGGAGGTGAGGGAATGCGCACATTCAATTATTCAAAAATCAGAGAGCAAAAGTGGGATTCGGATGTTCTTTCGCTGATTGCCGCTATCTACAAAGAAGCGGGAAAACAGGAGCTGTATCTGAAGCAAAAACCGGAGGAACTCGAAAAACTGGTAGAGATCGCGAAGGTGCAAAGCACTGAGGCATCCAATGCGATTGAAGGCATCGTCACAACAAGCACCCGTATCCGTCAGCTGGTGGAGGAAAAAACAACACCGAAAAACCGCAACGAACAGGAAATCGCCGGATACCGGGATGTGCTGAATATCATTCACGAGAGCTTCGACGCGATCCCGCTCACACAGAACTATATTCTGCAGCTCCATAAGATTCTGTACAGTCACATAAATAACCCGATGGCGGGAAAAACGAAGAATGTGCAGAACTATATCAGCATCACCTATCCGGTCGGACGCACGGAAACGCTGTTCACACCTCTTCCGCCATTTGAAACGCCGGAAGCACTTGACGCAATATGCAATGAATACAACCGCGTCATCGGGAACAATGAACTGGAACCCCTGATTGCCATTCCGGTATTCATTCATGACTTTCTCTGCATCCACCCGTTCAACGACGGAAACGGCAGGATGAGCCGGTTGCTCACCACGCTGCTCTTTTACAGGAGCGGGTTCTATGTCGGAAAATATATTTCACTGGAAGCCAAGATCGCCAAAAACAAAGATCTGTATTACGATACGCTCAGAGCCTCGCAGAACGGGTGGTATGAAGGAAATGAAGATATCGCCCCGTTTCTCAAATACCTGCTCGGTACGATCCTTGCAGCGTATAAAGATTTTGAGGATCGGTTTTCACTTGTAGAAACCAAGCATACGGCACTGGAAACCGTCCGGCTTGCGACACAGCAAAAGATCGGGCGCTTTTCAAAGCAGGATATCCGTGAGCTGTGCCCCTCGTTGAGTCTTAGCTCTCTGGAAGGCGCACTCCGAAAAATGGTCGCAAGCGGAGAGCTTCGGCGGGAGGGCAACGGAAAGAACACCCGCTATTACAGATTAAAATAAAATCCCTGCCGATATACGGAATTTCAAATCCCTTCTCTTTGTCTACTGCGTCGCAAAAGCTGATTCTTCGGGCTATGATTTTGACCACAGTTTGTGTCACAGACAGGATTGAAACAGGCTGGCGGCATATACAATGAAGCACGGGTGACCACAGATCTGACCATTTACGGATTTTTGAGTGCGGCAGAAAAAACTCTGTTCTTTTTTCTACCAGCAAAGCCACGCCCGGAATCCGCTCAAAAAGCGGTCTGACCACAGTTTTTACCACAGACAAACGCGGAACACGCGGAAACAGTGGACAAAAAATGCTCGGGGAGCAAGTGTCTTGGAGCGGAAACGGCATGAAAGCACGCAAAGCGCACGAGAGGACAGACCCACGTCAGTTGGGGTGGTAGAGGCCGCAAGTTCAAGTCTTGTCACTCAGACCAAATAAAGCCGAAAACGGTTCGTTTTCGGCTTTATTTTTTGCATTTTCGGGGCTAAATCGGGTATTTTCCCACCACTTCCGCACCACCTGAATTTCCGAAAATATTTTGACCACATATTTGACCACAATTGGATCAAAGGCAAATCGTTTGGTTGCTTCTGTTCCGGTACGCTCTGCTCAAAAAACTAAATTCAAAAGGTTCCCGGAGATATTCCCTCCGAGAACCTTTTTCTTTGTTTACTGCGTATCAGTTTTTAGTCGCTCCATATAACGATCTTCCTGCCGATCTCGTCGCACTTCTCACTGATTCTTTTCAGTTCCAGAATCATTTCAACCAAGAGTTCTTTTTCACTCAACTTCATGAGTCGCGCTTCCTCGGCTTCTAGATCAATTGCAGGAGCTTTTTTCAGCCAATCGAACATAAACGCTTCCCTCAGCGCTTTTGACCACTGCCACGGCTATGATCATATTCTTTGTTGTTCGGATTGCATTGATTCGAGCGGTTGTCCCTGTTTGCCTGATATGCGCTGTTGTTTGGATTGTGCTGATTTGCGTAATGGTTCAGTTGTTCTTTGCTGTGGGTGTTGCCCGATACTCTGTGTTCTTTACTCATTTTTCCTTCTCCTTCAATCTTCGACGATTTCGTATTCGACTCTTGAGCCTCTCACGCGACGCGCATGAAAGCGTTTTTCGTTTGCCATCCAGTGTGGAAATAAATCCGCTTTTTCTTCGTTGGTATCACGATGGCAAATAACTATGTTCTCCGGCACGTCGCACCCGCCGTTTGAAAGCGGACGAATGTGGTCAAGTGTCGGATGATAGGAGCTGTTCGGATTCCCACAAGCTGATTTTTTCATCAAACGTCCCGCGTAATCGTAAGCCTCCTGCTTTTCACCGTATACTCGATTCCAAACGTCGATTGTCTTGAATTTTGACATTTTGAGTACCTCCTTTTTATTTGATACCCAATTATCTCATAAAAAACAGAGTCGTACAATGAACCAATGGTTCGAAAAACAGGAGCACCTCTCATTGAGAAGCGCTCCTGCTTTCACAAACTCTTTGAAATTTCTTGAATTCTTATAAGTTTGCTTGATTTCGGCGTTCTTTCACCTGAGCAATAATATGCAATCATTCTGGGCGTAACACCTAACAACTCCGCCCACTTCTCTTGCGAGATTCCCGATTGATCCACTATGCTACGGATATAGTTCGCCATTGAGTAATCGATGGTTCGATTTTCTTTTTTCATATTTGCAAACCTCCTTTGCATAGACAACGCAGTGCTCCAAAGGTTTCAAACATGCAAATTGATTATATCATATATCCATGGCTGTGTCAAGGCATTTGGACATCAAGACTGCCAAAATATCTTTTTTGGATGATTTTATATAGTTCCGTATAGTCTACCCGCGGCACAAACGGCGGATCATTCAACTTTTTATATTTAATTATACTTCCTACCACATGCTCCAAGGAGGAAAAGCCCAGATATGTCTCTATACGATCCATAAACAATGCATTACAATACCGAATTTCGCAGCTTGCCAATTGTTTTATTCTGTAAATGTATCTATCGTTATCGTGATAATTAAATGGTTTGCCCGGCGTTTGCGGCAATATATACTTATTGTCGTTTGGTTCAAACAAATTTTCATTTGGAATCATTGTCAGGTAACCCAGCTCGGGAACTTCAATTCCTGCCATTTTACACATATATCGATATTTGTAAAATGGGCAAATCAGTACAATCATCCGTCTTGGAGATATCGGAAACATCATAAAATTTTCCGAAAAATCGCATGTACTATAAATAGTTTTGGCAATGGCGGTTTTCTCGGCATCATTCGCAGCAGAATCCAACAAATCCTTCAACCAGCTTAATTTCTTATCGTTATGAATCCATATTCCGTCCCACCCATTTTCGTTTTCGGAAGTCATTCCTATATCGGTAATTACAAATTCGTCTCTTTTTTTAGGAGAGTCCCAAAACGATATATAAGCACCGTTAACAACACGCGACCAGCGATATGCAGGATATGTCTTATTGGGATGATTAAAAATTTCTTCCGGTGTTCCATTTGTATCTAACACCACATCCAATGTTCGCATCCAATAATCAAACGGAGTTTCTCCATCTATCCGCTTTTCCTCAAACGGAAAAGACAATTTTTCGTGTAACTGCTTTTCTCTTTGCAAAAACAACTCACTTTGCATTGTTCTTAAGACAGAAATAAGCAAAAACTTTTTGATTATCAACAGCTGCGTTCTTGTCAAGCTAATTTCATTATCAGCCTTCAAAAGCACATTTGATAGCAAATTGCCGAACTGAGATTCGATTTTTTCATTAAGTTTCCTTTCAATCTCTGCATCGTAAAGACCATCTATCGCATATGCATGTTCCGGCACAATGCTTTCGTGTAATTCTCCTGTCTTCACATTGTACAAACAAAGTTTATCGCTAAACTTTCTTAAAATAAGTCTTGGAATATAATGATTTGAAACATTGCCCTTTGGCATATCACAGTCTCCTTTCGTCCGAACATCAATGTACTTATTGCTCTATGCAACGATATCCTGCAACACCATACCTATTCTTTGCCTGCAAATTTGCGGCAAGCAACTTTGTGATATCAGTATTTCATCCAACAGTTTTATTGTACCACATTTTCTTGATTTTTTCAATTGTCAGATCTCGTGCTCATTGTTTACTACACAACCGCTTTATTCTTTAACTCCTTTATCATCTCCCCCAGCTTCCTCTCGCACTCCTCCTCGCTCTTTGCGTAGACGACATGCTGTTCCCGCTTGCCGTCCTTGCACTTATATTCCTTGTAACCGTTTCTGTCTGTGGTTACGTATTCCGGATACTTATGCTCCGGGCAGATATATACGTCCCATTCGGGTATGTAAGTGAATTTGTACGTTCACCTCGATCTCCTTCAGCAGCCTTATTTCGCTGCGGATACCGTACAAATATCCTATGAACAGCATACGGAAAAGAACCTCCGGCTCGATAGCAGGGCGTCCGTTATTCTCGCAGTAATACGGCTTGCAGATCCTGTTGATAAAGCTGAAATCTATGCTCGCATCAATCTTTCTCAACAGGTGATTGCGGTATGAGCTCTTCCAATACTACTATCTCAAGCCTGACCTGCTTCACGCTTCTTTCTGTAAACATCGCTGTCCTTCCGGGCTTCTTTTTGTTCCTTTTATACTACTATTATACTGCTTTTTTGTTCCTTTGTCGGTGATCTGAGCTTTACGGAAATTTCCGCAGAGCTGATTTTTTTCTGAAGTGTCGCGGCATTATTCTTTCTGATAATCAAGGAATGCGGAACCCCCGGATTATTCGGCTTTTGCCCGAATGATTCTTCTTGTTATTTCCATTTTCCCAATTCTTCGCGCTGCTCCTGCAATAAACGCTCTTTTTCCAGTTGTTCGGTTTTCGCTTTGTACTCTTTAACATCTTTTAATATATCTGTCACTCCCATGATAATAAAAACAATCTGAGGGATGAAAAAAGTGAGCAATGCCCAAAGCGTTTGTAAATAATTTGACGCAAAGAAAATCTGCGGGATATAAAATGGGATGACAAGGCAGTATATTTTCAACATGATGAAGAAACGTTTTGTATATGATTCTTCAAAGGTGTAATCTCTATCGGGAGCAAAAGGATTGCAATCAAAACGGCTGAATGTCAGGCCATTACCTTTATGACGCAGCAGATACGATAATATACCATTAATGATCATTGCAATCATTAAAAACAAAGCAGGAATCGAAAACTCTGAAATTGCCATACTGCTTTTCTTGCTCAGAACTATAAGTATGTTAATCATCAGAATCACTGCGTACAGCAGGAAATACAGAACGTTTCTTTTTTTCATGAGAATATCCTCTTATGCTTATTTTACATTCATTTTTCACATCCGCTTCGGGGGTGCCGGAACGGATGATTAAACGTAAGGGGGCGGTATTTACTTATTCGGTTTCAGCTTCGGAGCGGACGGGTCGGAGATATCCCAAATGTCGGTGTCAAAGCCGCTGTCGGCGGGTATTTTGATTGTTTCATAAATGCCTCCTTTGCGCCTTTCAGACAATATCTTTGATAACCTTCAGTGCCACGCCCTGAATCGTCAGCTCTTTCGGGTGAATGACGCGCTGCTTTTCGGTGTAGCTGCTGTTTTCGGCATATGAGAGTGTTGGCAATTAAGTATCAATCGCCTTGCAGACTATATCAAAATTCCGTTATAGCCTCGTAGCCGGTATGGAATCCGTCCATTTGGCATCTTTTGCCCTTGAAAGTCCGTCATTTTTTGCCGTTGTTTTGCACCTGTAGCTTGCAGCCGTTTCCGCCTCATGCATGGATATTATTTGCACCTGTCCATTATACAATAATTTCCGACAAATTGCAAGGATAAAGCAGAACAAATTCAAAGATCATCGATTTTTGCGCGCTGATGCTCCGATAAAGCGATATAACCCCCCAAACTTCGGAACAGAGCGTACTGCAGATATTCATTTGCGTTAAATTCATCCTTCAGGTTATCTTCTTATGCACATTCCGTCGGCCTTCCGCGCTCATCCGATTGCTGAGAGTATATTCCGAAATATCTTTGCCCCCGGATTTCCGCAAAAAAAATTTAACAGTCTATTGACATACAGGTCAATTACTGATATAATTAAAGTATCATATTTTATATTCAGAGGTACAGAACAATGACAAAAAGAAGCGTTGCAACGGTAATCATCCTCACAATCGTGACCTGCGGTATCTACGGCTGGTACTGGATGTACACCACTTCAAACGAGCTCCAGAAGGAAAGCGGACAGAGCCAGCTCTCTCCGATGGCGATCCTGCTCCTCTCCATCTTCCTCGGAACAGTCGGGTACGCGCTGTTCGGATATGATTCGGCAAAGTGCATCGACAGCCTCAATGCCCGCCGCGGAATCACCTCCGACAATAACGTTCTCTACATCATCCTCGGTCTGTTCATACCGATCGTTCTCATCGGAATTGTCCAGAACGAAATCAACAAGGCGTAACGGGGCCGGAAAAAGAGCAGTGACAACCGGAGTTTTCGCACTCGGAGCGTTGCTGCTCTTTCTCCTTCTCATGTGGCTGCCGTTCCGGCTGG
>ENA-ORNK01001646-ORNK01001646.1-human-gut-metagenome-genome-assembly--contig:-NODE-1646-length-16078-cov-11.356862_pt1 | contig 16078 bp, 12 predicted proteins | sample MGYA00242115_ERZ509022 | MGnify/ENA primary metagenome ERZ509022 (study PRJEB26280, sample SAMEA2338690) | human gut metagenome | biome: human gut; feature: human-associated habitat; material: faeces...
CAGCCGTACAGCTCCTTGATGCGGTAGAGCCGCCCTTCCTCGTCCGCCGCGTACCACCCCACCGAGAACGGCTTCGAAAAGCCGAAATCGTAGCCCCGGTAGATTTTCCAGTGCTTCGGGATGGTGAACGGCGCGATGACGTGGGTCCAGCGCTGGTCTTCGTAGTGGTTCGGGTCGTTCCGCCATTCGGTGAACACCTGCCCCGAAAAGCTGTCCCAGCTGCCATAGAGCAGCGCCTGCTTTTCGGCCTCCGGCATGGCCGCGAGGCTGGCCAGATAGTCCGGGTCATTTTCCAGAAGGGCTGGGTTATCGAATATGCTGGACGGGATGAACCCCCGCGCCCGCCGCAGCACCTTTTCGGTGCCGTCCGGCATCCGCACCGGGTATTCCTCCACGATGGGGGTGCCGGGCGGGGCAGGCGTGATGAACCGCGCCTTCACCCAGCCGTGGCCCACCCCGCCGGGGTTGGTGGTGGCCCGCAGATACACCCGGGTGCCGGGGCCGGTGGGGCGGTTGCGGCTCATCATGTAGCTGTACTCCTCCCACTCGAAGTGGGTCAGCTCGTCGAACCCGATGAAATCGAAAGCTTTGCCCTGATAGTTCGTCCGGTCCTTGGTGTACTGCATCGAGCCGAAGTAAATTTTCGCCCCGCTGGGGAAGACCCACACATGGCTCGTGGCATTGTACTGCGCCTCCGGAAAGGCCCGGCGGTAATAGCTTTGACTCTTGTCCACGAGGTCGGAAAGCTGCGGATAGGTCTTGCGGAGGATGAGCGCCCGGTAGTGCGGAATGTGTACCTGCCGCAGCGCCTCGATGACGAGGGCGTCGCTCTTACCGCCGCCTGCCGCGCCGCCGTAAAGTGCTTCCGGCTCCGGCCTCCGCATAAATTCCATCTGCCTCGGCTGAGGCCTCCACACAACGCCCGCATTCTTGTTTTCTGTCGTCATACATCCTCCACCGGCGGCAGCAGCACCACACCGCATTCCCGCCCTTCTGCGTCCACACCCTGGTCGTTCAGGGTCTTCGACACGCCCGCCAGGTCTTTCAGCACAGCAGTCGCTTCTTTCAGTCCCTTCATGATGCCGGGGTCGGCGCTGTTCTCTCTGCGGGCCGCGCGCTGGCGGGCATTCAAATCTTTCACCTCCTGCGCCAGCATGGTGCTCAGGGTGTCGGTGGCTTTCCGGAGACTTTCCTGTCCCTTGGCCGCAGCCTGCTTTTCCTGCCCCATCCTGTGTTCTCACTTCCTTTCGTTCTGTCGCTGGCAAAAGGATACCACGCTTTTCTCCGCCGCAGGAGTACATACTTTTTGCCCTCATATTTGTATTTTACCGTACATTTTGTCCTATAAGTAATATTTCAAAGTGACAAAAATCCCCTGCCTGTGTTCTTTTCCACAGACAGGGGATCTTTCACTCAATTTTCTGCGCAAAGTCTCCGGGAGACTCTCTGCGTATTTTTACAGGGTTTCCACCCGGTCAAACAGCTCCTTTGCGGCCTCCACAGCCTCCTTGCTGCCGAAGACCACCCTCACGCCCTTCTCCATCCGGGCCGACAGGTCCGCCGCCTCGGCCTTGAGGGCGGCAGCATCCACACTGCACAGGCTCTTGCGCTCGGCGGCAGTCATCTCGTCGGTGATGCCGCAGAAATATTTGCAGTCGGTAGACGCAGCCTCTTCCCGGGGCTTGCGCGGGGTGTCCAGCTTTGCTGCCGCGCCCACGATGAACTCGTTCATGTCCTTCTCGGTGTAGTCGCGGCCTGCCAGTTCTGTCGGCCCCTTTGCGAAAGTCTCATAGCTTTCTTTCAGGTGCGGGTCGCGGTAGGTGTAGAGATATTCGGTGTCGTCGTTCTGGGTCACCATGCCGGTGCCATACGCGCCGCCCACCTCGCGGATGTTGTGCCACAGATACTCGTAGCTCATCACCCGGGCCAGCACCTTCCGCTCCAACCGCCGCTCCATGGGCCAGACCAGCACATCGTAGTTCACGCCGCCGTCGATGATGAAGGCCTCGTTCACCGGAGCTGTCAGCTCCTCAGTGTAGGGCTTTGCCTCGCCGCGCTTTTCTGCCGCGAAGGCACTGCCCGGCAGAAGCTTTTTCAGGGTATCCAGCGCCGCGTCGCTGCCGTGGAGACTGACGGTCAGGGCGTTCTTTTTCAGCACGCTCTTCCACAGCTCTTCCATCTTTTTGCCCAGAGCGGTCCAGTCGGCCTTTTCCAGCAGCTCACAGATATAGTGGTAGTAGCTCACGCCGTTGCAGCGCTCACTCAGTGCGGATTCCACCGAGAAATGTGCCGCCGCCCGCATGGCGGCGAAGGCGTGGCCCTCCCGCAGGAACTTCTGCTCCATGAGCAGCTTCTGCTGGCTTGCCACCCGCTCCATAGCAGCTTCGGCCTGCGGGCCGCCGAACTTTGTCTCATACAGCCACTCACTGCCCAGCTCCACAGCCTTTTCGAGGCTGCGTTCCAGCATACTCATCCCCACGATGAGCTTTGCGTGGCAGGGCCTGCCTTCCTGCCGTCCCGTCCAGCAGTCCATCCACGCACCACTGCTTCCCAGCCAGGTGTTCCGCAGAGTGTTCAGTTCCTGAGCCGTGTGCTTTTCGGTGTCCAGCTCATCCATGACATCCGTGAGCAGATGCAGGCAGGACATGTCTTCCGGTGCCATGCCGCCCAGATCATAGTAAAGGTACAGGTAGGTATTGCCTGCCGAGGGGTGGTGCAGCAGTTCTGCACCCGCCAGCAGCTCCTTGCTGCCCAGTGTCTGCTTTTTGCCATCGCCGAGGTCGGCGGCTGTCAGCGGATGGTCCAGCACCAGCTTGTCGTCGGTGCGGGCGGCGCGCCCCTCTTCCTCTTTTTTGGGCAGGGTCGGCACCTGGATGATCTCCACCGGCGCAGGCGCGAACAGCTCCCGCAGCAGCTCATTGAACCAACCCTGTTCCAGCTTCTCCCGCAGGGAAACGAACAGAGCGTTCGTGTGGAGCAGCAGGGCCGGGTCGCCGGTGTGGAGCCAGCCTGTAGATGCATTGATGGCGTCCAGCACACCGTCCGGGATGCTGCCCGGCCGCTCAAGGGAAGCGAACTCGGTGGAGTTGAGACTTGCCATCAGCAGCTCCTCGGGGATGCCCTTCTCGAGGATGCCGTCCACGGCTTTGCGCACTGCAGCGGCAAACTTGCCCGCCGATTCTTCCGTCGCGCCCCGCAGCACAAGCTCCAAGGTCGGCTGCAGCGTGCTGTCATCGAAGCCTACGTCGATGTCCGCGCCCAGTTTTTCTTCCAGCAGGGCGGCTTTCAGAGGCGCCTGGTTCGTCCCCAGCAGGGCGTCCAGCAGGATCTCCACGCCCAGCTGGCGCTCCCGGTCGCTGAACGCACCGGTGTACCACGCCACCGCACACTGAGCCTCGTCCGGCTCCGGCTTCTCGGTATAGTACGGGATATTCCGCTTCGCACCGGCCTGCTCGTCCTGCACCGTCAGGCGGGGGCGGCTGGCGCTCTTGGGCATACGGCTCAGATACTGCTCGTCGAGGAAGGCCAGCTTCTCGGCCATGTCCATCTTGCCGTAGAGGGTGATGCAGCAGTTGTCGGCGCTGTAGTGGCGGCGGTAGACCCGCACATACTTCTCATAGGTCAGCGCCGGAATGGACGCCGGGTCGCCGCCGGAGACGAAGCCGTAAGCCGTATCCGGGAACATTGCCCGGCTCAGAGCGTTCTGCAGCTGTGCGTCCGGCGTCGCCAGCGCCCCCTGCATCTCGTTGTAGACGACGCCGCTCACCGTACCGTCTTCGTCCCGGTGCCAGCCCTCCTGCTCGAACACACCCTTGTCCACCATGGCCAGCGGGCAGAACACCGCGTTGAGATAGACGTCCATCAGGTTCTTGAAGTCCGTCTCGTTGGGGGTAGCGAAGGGATACACCGTCTTGTCCGGGAAGGTCATGGCGTTCAGGAAGGACGCCATACTGCTCTTGAGCAACTGCAAAAACGGCGACTTCACCGGGTACTTCTCGCTGCCTGCCAGCACCGAGTGCTCGAGAATGTGGAACACGCCGGTGTCGTCGGCGGGGAAGGTGCCGAAGCCGATGCCGAAGGCCTTGTTGTCGTCGTCGTTTTCCACCAGCAGGACAGCCGCCCCGCTGACGTCATGGGTCAGCACAGTCAGCGTTCCGTGCTGTTCGGGGCAGTCCTCGCGCTTGACGAGGGTGTAGCCGGGATATTGTTTCATGGTCTTGCTCCTTTATATTTTTTGATTTGAGCTTATTTTACTATGTATTTTTGTAAGGCGCAACTAACGGCGGGGTTCATTCTCTTTTGTCGCCAAAAGAGAATCAGAAAAGCGCCAGCGATTTCGACGCGCTGGATTCATGAGAAAGGGGCTGCTCGCCCCTTTCAGAGCCCAAAGAAGAAGTCGAAGCACAAAAATGCCAGCCGCTTCGCTAAACGCATTTTTGTGCTTCTCCAATTTGCTGCTGCGCAGCAGATGTTACGTTATCTCATTCAGGAACGACTTCTTTTTTGCACGACACCCTGAACAACACGAATCCCACGATGAACAGCACGATGAGGGAGCCGACACCCACATTGGCGCTGCCGGTGAGCTGGCTTCCCACGCTGACGATCATGGTGCCAAGGAAGGACGCGCCCTTGCCGCAGATGTCGAAGAGGCCAAAGTATTCGCCCGACTTTTCCGGCGGGATGATCTTTGCAAAGTGGGAGCGGCTGAGCGCCTGCACGCCGCCCTGGAACATGCCCACGATGACGGCCAGCACCCAGAACTGCCACTGCTGGGTCAGGAAAAACGCAAACACCGCGATGCCCGCGTAGGCCGCGATGCATACCGGGATGAGCTTTGCCGAGGGGTACTTGTTCGACAACCGCCCAAAGATGAGGGCCGACGGGAACGCCACGATCTGGGTCACAAGAAGTGCCAGCAAAAGGCCGGTGGTGTCCAGACCCAGTGCCGTGCCGTAGGCCGTCGCCATGTCGATAATGGTGTACACGCCGTCGATGTAGCAGAAGAACGCCAGCAAAAACCAGAACACCTGCTTATCCTCCGGCAGATGCCGCAGGGTATGGCCGATGCGGGCAAAACTCTGCCGGACAGCGTGCTTTTCCACCTCCACATAGTAGAGCTGTTTATAACTTTTCAGCAGCGGCAGGGTCGTGAGCAGCCACCACGCCGCCGTCAGCAGGAGTGCCAGGTTCAGCGCCGTCATCTGGCTGATGCCAATGCTCCCCGCCCCCAGCACAAGACCGAGGCAGACCACGAAGGGTACGCAGCTGCCGATGTATCCCCACGCATAGCCCCGGCTGGACACTTCGTCCATCCGCTCGGGAGTGGTCACGTCGCTGAGCATCGAGTCGTAGAACACCAGACTGCCCGAAAATCCCACCTTCGCAATAACGAAGATGACGAGGAAGGGCAGCCACGCCGACGCCACGCCCATGGCGCAGCAGCCCACGATGCCCACGAAAACGCAGAGTATGAAGATAGGCTTCTTGAAGCCCTTCGTATCAGCCACTGTCCCCAAAATGGGGCTCAAAACCGCCGTGATGATGGTCACAGCCGAGCTGGCATAGCCCCAGTAAGCCAGATACTCCACCGAGCTCAGGCCCCCGGCTGCCGCCAGCGCATTGAAGAAAATGGGGATAAGGGTGGCCACCATCAGCACAAAGGCCGAGTTGCCCACGTCGTACAGGATCCAGTTCCGCTCCAAGCTCGTCAGGCGGAATTTACCGCTTTTTTCCATCCGGTGCTCCTCTTTTTGTGGACGGCTCTTTATCTTTGTATCAAAATTCCATCCATGTTTCTGTGTCATTTCCCGGTTCGGTCACTGCCATATGACGTGCAGTAACTTCTCCCGGCTCAAGTACAAATTCTCCGCTCTTATATTTTTCTTCCACAATTCGTCGTGCGTCCGTTTCGTTTTCTGCCATCACATCAAAAGTTTGAGAAATCAGTTCTTCAATCGTCACACAATACTTTTTCATAAATCGCTTTTTCTTTTCTTGTACACACCATTTCCTAGAAATTCAATGTATCCTTTATCTCTCAACTGCTGGAGTTGCTGTCGAATTTTGGCGCACACGTTGTTATTCTCAGGATGCTTTTCAGACAATGTCGCTTCAAAACGATACATTTCTTCCAACGAAAATACATCTTCTGGTATCTGTTCCACGCATTCCAGAGTATCTTCCAGCCAGCCTTCGCTTCTTCTCATAAAAATGCAGCCTCTTTCACACCTACACTCATGTCTCCCCAAACGTATGCTGATACTCCGCCCCAAGCGGCTTGTTCTCTGCATACTCTTCGATGAGCCTTACCGCCAGCGGCACAGCCGTTTTATACAGCTCTTCGAGCTTCTGGCTGCTCTGGACGCATTTGGGGTTCAGCTGCGGATTCGCCACAAGGCCGTGCATGAACTCATACTTGCCCGCGACACGCATCCCGGTCAGCACCACCCAGCGCTTGACGGGGTTCGCCGCCTGCAAAAGATGATGCACCGTTATCATCCCCTTCATCGCCGCCAGCGTCTCGTCCACCGTGACGCCTTCGTAGAAGGGCGCGATGACCTCGGCCCGCTCCCGGCTGGGTTTGATGTGGCTGGCTGTGAAGAACTTTATGGGGTCGAGGCCGTCTTCCCGCATCAGGGCGTTGTCAAACTCCGTCTCGATCTCGCAGTGGCCCACACCGCTCTCCCGGACATAGGCCTCCACATAAGGGTGGCAGGTGCTGTCCAGCGCGAAGTGGCAGACAAAGCCCAGCACATAAGCCAGTGCGGCGCTTTTATCCGTTGCATTTTCCACCACGGTGCGGGCACGGGTGAAAAACACCTCGCCCTTCTGCTCGTGCATGGTGTTGCCCAGACGGTTCACCGGGTTCGACTGCAAGGCCTTGTAATAAAACATCAGGTCCGGCCCGTGGAGACCCATGTCGTAAAGCTCCCGGTGCTGTTCCAGCGTCGCGCGCAGACCGTCCGGCAGCAGGGCCAGAACATCCGCACCAAAGCGGCGGTGTGCGTAGGTAGAAGGCATGATACCGCCCCTTTTCGTTTATTTTTCGTAGCCCTGCGGCAGCTCGTTCTTCAGGCCGCGCTCCATCAGGGACTTGACAGCCTCTGCCGCACTCATGCCCTTGTTAACGATGGCGTTGACGGTCTGGACGATAGGCATTTCCACCTGATACCGCTCGGCCAGTTCCAGCGCAGCGGGCAGGGCGTTCATGCCCTCGACCACCATGCCGACTTCCTTGACGGCATTTTCCGGGGTCTCGCCCTTGCCGATGAGGATACCGGCGCGGTTGTTGCGGCTGTGCATACTGGTGGCGGTCACGATGAGGTCGCCGATGCCGGCCAGACCTGCGAAAGTGTGGACATTGCAGCCCATCGCCACGCCCAGACGGGCGATCTCGGCGATGCCGCGGGTGATGAGGGCAGCGCGGGCATTATCGCCGTAGCCGAGGCCGGTGGAGATGCCGACGCCCAGCGCGATGACGTTCTTCATGGCGCCGCTCAGCTCTACACCCTTGATGTCCTCGTTGGTGTAGACGCGCATGACATTGTTGGTGAAGACCTCCTGCACATAGGCAGCGGCCTCCATATCCTTGCTGGCCGACACGATGGTGGTGGGCAGGTCGATGGCCACTTCCTCGGCGTGTGTGGGGCCGGACAGGGCCACAAGACGCACGCCCTTCGGGCCGCCTTCCTTGCCCAGCTCATCGGCCAGGATTTCGGTCATGGTGTACAGGGTGTCGGGCTCGATGCCCTTTGCCACGTCCACGATGATCTGGCCGTCGGCCACATAGGGCCGGGCCTTTGCCGCCGTGGAGCGGACGAACACCGACGGCACTGCGAACAGCAGGATGTCCTTGTCTTTGCAGACTTCCTCGATGCTCTTGGTGAACCGCAGCTCGTCGGGGATCTTCATCTGCGGCAGATTGGGGTGCTTGCGGGTGGTGGAAAGGCTGTCGATCTCCTTCTCGATGGCCGACCACACCAGCACATCATTCCCGCTCACAGTCAGCATCCGTGCAAGAGCCATGCCCCAGGTGCCAGCGCCCAGAATACCAATACGTTTCATCACGTTTGTCCTCCGTATCCGCCGCGCTCCCGTCTGGCGGGGCGTGCGGCCTGTTTGTACCTTTACAGGTCTATACAGTTCTATTGTACCCGAAAGCTTCTGCCGCGTCAACTGCTCTGCCGTTCTGCACAAAGTCAGCACCTGTTTTTCGTCCATTTCGTCTATACCATGCAATTTTTCGAAACCATTTGCGTTCATTTCCAAATCATGTTATAGTATTCTGGTAGGTTTTGTAGGATTTTCATTTTTTCCTCTTGACTTCGACCCTGCTTTAAGGTATATAATATGTCCACCCACTTGTCCTGTCTGTTTATTCAAATTTTGAAAAAGGAGTATCCATGCTGGAAACACTCTTATCCAACCGCACCGTCAGCGTGCTCTGGGAGGCTCTTCCCCGCATCCTCTCGGCGGGCCTCACCATGACCATCCCCCTCACCCTCGTCTCGTTCACCTTGGCGATGGTGCTGGCGGTGGCTGTGGCGCTGGTGCAGTACGCCAAAGTGCCGGTGCTGAGTCAGCTGGCCCGGTTCTACATCTGGGTCATCCGCGGCACGCCGCTGCTGGTGCAGCTTTTCATCATCTTTTACGGCCTGCCCAGCGTGGGCATCATGCTGGACGCTTTCCCGGCGGCAGTCATCGCCTTCGCCTTCAACGAGGGTGCATACTGCGCTGAGACCATGCGCGGCGCACTCGAGAGCGTGCCGCAGGGCCAGCTGGAAGCCGGCTACTGCGTCGGCATGAGCTGGTGGCAGATCATGCGCCGCATCGTGCTGCCGCAGGCTCTGCGCACCGCCGTGCCTGCCCTCTCCAACTCCCTCATCGGCATGATAAAGGACACCTCTCTGGCCTCCAACATCACGGTAGCGGAGCTGTTCATGGCCGGCCAGCGCGTCGCCGCCCGCACCTACATCTTCCTGCCCATCTACTGTGAGGTGGCCGTGGTGTATCTGCTGTTCTGTACCGTCATCACCAAGCTGCAAGGGCTGCTGGAGCGCCAGCTCAACGCCCACGGCTTCCAGTAAGAAAGGAGTGTGGCTGTTATGGCAATGTTAGAGATACGCGGCGTCCACAAATCCTTCCATACTTACGCAAAGCCCGGCGTCCATCCCGGCATCTTTGGCCGCGCCCCCAAGCCGACCAGCAGTCTGGACGTACTGCGCGGCGTCGATTTGACGGTGGAAAAGGGCGACGTCGTGGCCATCCTTGGCCCTTCCGGCTCAGGCAAGACCACCCTGCTGCGATGTCTCAACTTCCTCGAGACGGCGGACGCAGGCAAGCTCACCTTCGACGGCGAGACCTTCGACCTCGCCCACGCCGACCGCGCCAGCATCGCACGGCTGCGCCGCAAGACGGCTTTCGTCTTCCAGAACTACAACCTCTTCCGCAACAAAACGGCCCTGCAGAACGTCACCGAGGGCCTCATCGTCGCCCGGAAGATGCCCAAAGCGGAGGCTGATGCCGTCGGCATGAAGATGCTGGAAAAGGTCGGCCTTGCTGACCGTGCCGACTACTACCCCCGTCAGCTGTCGGGCGGTCAGCAGCAGCGCGTGGCCATCGCCCGTGCTCTTGCCTCCGGCCCCGAGATCATCTATTTCGACGAACCCACCAGCGCCCTCGACCCGGAATTGACCGGCGAGGTGCTGGCCGTCATGCGGCAGCTGGCACAGGAGGGCATGACCATGCTGGTCGTCACCCATGAGATGGGCTTTGCCCGCAACGTCTCGTCCCGCACCGTCTTTATGGAAAACGGCGTCGTGGTCGAGGAAGCCCCCTCGCAGGAGTTCTTCGCCCATCCCAAAGAGGCAAGGACCCGTGAGTTCCTTCAGAAAATTTCCCATACTGAATAAGAAAGGATCATCACCTATGAAACGCAGAACCTTTATTTCTCTCATGAGCGTCATGGCCGCTGCCGGTGTTCTCTCGCTGGCTGGCTGCTCTTCCAACACTTCTGCCTCCACTGCTTCCAGCACCGCTGCTTCTGCTTCCGCTGCTGCCGCCAACAAGCTGGAGACCATCCAGTCCAACGGCAAGCTGGTCATCGCGCTGGAAGGCGCATGGCAGCCCTGGAGCTTCCACGATGAGAGCGACACCCTCGTGGGCTACGACGTCGAAGTCTCCCGCGCCATTGCCGAGAAGCTGGGCGTCGAGCCCGAGTACGTCGAGAGCGACTGGGACAGCCTGTTTGCCGGTCTGGATGCTGGCCGCTACGACCTCGTCTGCAACGGCGTCGAAGTCACCGAAGAGCGCGCCAAGACCTACGACTTCACCACTCCCTACGGTTACATCCACACCGCCCTCGCCGTCCGCAAGGATAACGACGACATCAAGAGCTTCGAGGACCTCGCCGGCAAGACCACAGCCAACAGCCTCGCTTCCACCTACATGGAGCTGGCCGAGAGCTACGGCGCGACCGTGCAGGGCATCGACACTCTGGAAGAGACCATCCAGCTGCTGACCGCTGGCCGCATCGACGCCACCCTGAACGCCAACGTCTCCTTCTACGACTACCTGAACGTCCATCCGGACGCCGACTTCAAGCTGGTCGCCCAGACCGAAGATGCTTCTCACGTTGCGATCCCTATCGTCAAGAGCGAAGACTCTTCCTTCCTCGACGCCCTCAACAGCGCCATCGACGAGCTGCGCGCCGACGGCACCCTCAAGGAGCTGGGCGAGAAATATTTCGGTCAGGATATTTCTTCCGAGAATTAACTTTTTGTTTTGATTGTCAGCGAAGCATCGGAAGTGCATCATGGTCTATCCCGTAGGCGAAACCGCAAAGCTTCTGGGAGTCGTCAAAAATATCCGGGAAGAAGATCTTCCCGAGCGCTTCCGTGCCGAACTGCGCGGTGTCCCGGAAAGCAAATAAGAATATTGACGAAGGGGGCAGGTGCCATGCAGCACCTGCCCCCTTTTTGTTATAAATATCTTCCGGTAATACTCTCCGGGTTTCCCTGGATCTCCTCCGGCGTGCCTGTTGCCACGACGCGGCCGCCGCTCTCGCCGCCGCCCGGCCCCATGTCGATGACATAGTCCGCGTTGCGGATGACATCAAGGTCGTGTTCAATGACCACCACCGTTGCTCCGTTGTCCAGCAGGGCTTGGAACACCCGCAGCAGCACCTGCACGTCCAGCGGGTGGAGACCGATGCTGGGCTCATCGAAAACGAACACCGAGTCGGTCTGGGTGCGGCCGATCTCGCTGGCCAGCTTGAGGCGCTGGGCCTCGCCGCCGGAGAGGCTGGGCGTCTCTTCGCCCAGTGTCAGGTAGCCCAGACCCAGCTGCTGCAATGTCTGCAGGCGCTGGCTCACTGTCTTCATCCCGCCGCAGAACGCAAGGGCGGAGTTGACGTCCATCTCCATCAGTTCCGGCAGGGAGACGGCCTGCTCCGCCTCGTTGGTCAGCTTCACGCCGTAAGCCGCCCACGCGTAGCGGGAACCCCGGCAGTCGGGGCAGACGATGTTCACATCCGGCAGGAACTGCACGTCCAGGCTCACCTCACCGGTGCCATCGCAGCCGGGGCAGCGCAGACTGCCCGTATTGTAGGAAAAATCGCTGGCCTTGAAGCCCTTTTGCCTGGCGTCCGGAGATTTGGCATAGAGCTTCCGCAGCTCGTCGTGGACGCCCGCGTAGGTCGCCACGGTAGAGCGCACATTGATGCCGATGGGCGTCGCGTCGATGAGCTTGACGTGCGCGATGCCCTCGGCGCGAATCTCCCGGATATGTGCCGGGAGGGCGCTGCCGTTTATCTTTGCTTCCAGCGCCGGCACGAGGCTTTCCAGCACCATCGTCGTTTTGCCGGAGCCGGACACGCCCGTTACCACGGTGAGCCGCCCCTTGGGAATGTCCAGTTCCAAAGGCTTGACCGTGTGGATGCTGCCGGTAGAGAGATGGATAGCCCCCTCTGCGAACATCTCTTCTTCCCTGGCACACCGGCGCAATTTCGTCTCAGCTTTTCCGGAGAGGAACGGCCCGATCGGGGACTCCGGCTTTGCCTCCAAATCAGCTATCGTCCCTTCGGCAATGACATGTCCACCCTTGACTCCCGCTTCCGGCCCCATCTCGATCACCCAGTCGGCCTCTTTCAGGATTTGGGTGTCGTGGTCCACCAGAATGACCGAGTTGCCGTCGGCCACGAGGTCGTGCATCACGCCGGTCAAGCCCACGATGTTCGACGGATGCAGGCCGATGGATGGCTCATCCAGCACATAGAGCACGCCGGTGGTGCGGTTGCGGACGGCCCGGGCCAGCTGCATCCGCTGGCGCTCACCGGTGGAAAGGGTCGAGGCCGAGCGGTCAAGCGTCAGATAACCCAGACCTAAGTCCATCAGCCGCTTGGCGGTACTTTCGAATGCCTCGCAGATGCTCTCCGCCATCGGGCGCATCTCTTTCGGCAGGCTGCCCGGCACGCCCTTCACCCACTCCACGAGGGCTTCCAGCGTCATCTGGCAGGCTTCGTCCAGCGAGATGCCCCGCAGCTTCGGCGCACGCGCCGCCGCTGAGAGCCGTGAGCCGTGACACTCGGGGCAGACATCTTCCCGCAGGAACTTTTCCACCCGCTTCATGCCCTTGTCATCCTTGACCTTTGCAAGAGCATTTTCTACAGTGTAGACGGCATTATAATAGGTAAAGTCCAGCTCGCCGGCCTGATTCGAGTTCCTGGCGTGGTAGAAGATATGCTTTTTCTCTGCTGGACCGTGGTAGACGATGTCCTTTTCCTGTTCGGTCAGGTCGCGGAACGGCACATCCGTCCTCACGCCCATTTCCCGGCAGACGTCTGTCATCAGCGACCACATCAGGCTGTTCCACGGGGCCACTGCGCCGCCGTCGATGGTCAGCGAGTCGTCCGGCACCAGTGACGCCATGTCCACCGTCCGGACGCTGCCTGTGCCGCTGCACTTCTGGCAGGCCCCTTGAGAGTTGAAAGCCAGCTCCTCCGCCGACGGCGCATAGAAATACGCACCGCACTCCGGGCAGACCAGCTCCTTGCCCGCCGCAACAGCCAGCGTCGGCGGGATGTAATGCCCGTTCGGGCAGCGGTGGCTTGCGAGGCGGGAGTACATGAGCCGCAGGCTGTTCAGCAGTTCCGTGCCGGTGCCGAAGGTGCTGCGGATGCCCGGCACGCCCGGCCGCTGGTGCAGCGCCAGCGCCGCCGGAACATACAGCACCTCTTCCACCGAGGCTTTCGAAGCCTGGGTCATCCGGCGGCGGGTGTAGGTGGACAGCGCCTCCAGATACCGGCGGGAGCCTTCGGCATACAGCACCCCCAGCGCCAGCGAGGATTTACCCGACCCCGACACGCCCGCAATGCCCACGATCTTGTTCAGCGGGATGTCCACGTCGATGTTTTTCAGGTTGTGTACCTTTGCCCCGCGCACGAGCATTTTGTCTATCATTCTGTTTTTCCTTCCCTTTGGCCTTTTTGCGCCAGATGAATTCCATGTTCTCTGTTTTAGTATAGCGTATCCTGATGTGTATTTCCACAATGGTCACCAATAAAATGCTATTTGCACCGGCAGCCACAGAAGAGTATACTATAATCAGTAAGGATCTCAAGTTCCTGTACACATGTATCTGACGAGATAAAAGGAGAACGAACATGGCAGTATTTCCAAAAGAATTTGTATGGGGCGCTGCGACTGCAGCCTATCAAATCGAGGGCGGTGCCGTCGAGGATGGAAAAGGCCGGAGCATCTGGGATGTTTTCTCCCACACACCGGGCCGCACCTATCGGGGCGAGACCGGTGATACCGCCTGCGACAGCTATCACCGCTGGCGGGAAGACATCGAACTGCTGAAGTCGATGCACCTGAAAGCCTATCGCTTCTCCGTGGCGTGGACGCGCATCGCCCCCACCGGCGGCACGGACTGGAACGAAAAAGGCTTTGCCTATTACGATGGTCTTGTGAATACTTTGCTGGAAGCGGGCATCGAGCCGTATATTACGCTGTATCACTGGGATTTGCCGCAGGCGCTGGAAGAAAAGGGCGGCTGGCAGAATGAGGACACCGCCCGGGCGTTTGCAGTCTACACGGCAAAAATGGCAGAACATTTCAAAGGCAGGGTCCACCAGTGGTTCACCTTCAATGAGCCTGCCTGTATCGTGAAAATGGGCTATGGGACAGGTGAGCATGCGCCGGGGCTGAAACTCCCGCTGGAAGGGCAGTTCACCTGCTGGCAGAATATCATCTATGCGCACTGCCTTGCCGCGCAGGAGCTCCGCCATACGGACGCCGAAAACAGAGTGGGCTTCGTCTCCACAGGCCGCATCTGCTACCCCGCATCTGAGGCAAAAGCAGATGTGGACGCCGCCCGGGCCCTGACCTTTGCCTGCCCGGACGAGGACTGGGCCTTCACCCACACGATGTCGCTCGACCCTCTGTGCCTTGGCCGCTGGCCCGGCACGGACCTCTGTGGGCCGCAGCTTTCCGCCTGCATCGGTGCTGTGCCGCAATACATCAACGACGCCCTTTCTCTGGGCAGACCGGATATGCTCGGGCTGAACATCTACAATGCCGCGCCTGTACAGATGGGAACGAATGGCCCCTGTTATGTGGAGCGCCCTGCGGGATACGCTCACACAGCCATGAACTGGCCGGTAGAGCCGGAAAGCCTGAACTGGGGTCCCCGTTACATCCAGGAGCGGTATGGACTGCCCATGTTCATCGCGGAGAACGGCTTATCCTGCACCGACAAAATCTATCGGGACGGCAAGGTGCATGACGTGGAGCGAATCGATTTTCTGGCGCGCTATCTGGAAAAACTCTCCGAGGGCATTCAGGCCGGTGCCGACGTGCGAGGGTACTTTCATTGGAGCCTGCTGGACAACTACGAGTGGCACAGCGGATACAGAGAGCGTTTTGGTCTGGTGTACGTCGATTACGCTTCCGGGCGGCGCATCCCGAAAGACAGTGCCTTCTGGTATGGCGAAGTCGCGGCGACCAACGGCGGGTCCATCTGACCTGTAAAATAAAAGGCCGGCAGTTTCTCCAATACAGAACGAATATTGCAGCCATATCCAAGATACGTCTTACCCATCCTGCAAATTCTTTTATAATAGCACTGCTGCCTGAAAGCGCTGCAACAAATTCCCAGATCAAAAGGGAAGCTTTCCGGTATGGGACAACGACAAATCATTTTATTGGGATACGAAAGAGACGTCCTCCGCCTGCTTCGGCGCTGCCGGATGGCCCGGCTCCGCTTTTGTCAGCATCTGCTGGAACTTCCGGGCCGCCGTGTTCAGCGGGCGGTGATGGTCGTAGACGAGGCAGATAGAGCGGGAGGGAATGATCTCCTGCAGATGCAGCTCGACAAGCTCGCCGCGGGCCAGAAGCTCTTTCGTCATCGGTTCCGGCACGAAGGCAAGGCCCAGCTCACTTTTCACCAGCGTGAGCATCTGGTCGGTGGTAGCGGCCTCGGTGTCGGGCCGGAGCACGGCGTCGTGGTCGAGGAAGAACTGCCGGTAGAAGCTCCGGGTCATGCTCTCATCGCTGAGAGAGATGAGCGGATAGCAGCTCAGTTCCTTCAGCGTCAGGCGCTGGCTGGCCAGTGCAGTGAAGGTCTTTCCACCTACCAGCACTTCATAAAACGGTCTCAGTTCCACCATCTTCAGGCCCTGTTCTACTTCCGCCGGGGTGGAGATGATGGCAAAATCCACTTCTCCGTTCTTCACAGCCTGCACCGCCTGGGGCGTAGAGTGGTTCGAGATGCGCAGCCGGATGCCGGGATACTCGATGTGGAACGTCCGCAGCTTCTCGGCCAGATAGATGTTCAGCGCCGTCTCCGTCGCGCTGATGCTGATGGAGCCATGCTCGAGGGTGGCGCTGGCGCTCAGCTCTTCCTCCGCGTCCTGTATCTGCACCGCCGCCGAGGCGATGCGGGAGTAGAGCATCTCGCCCTCCGGCGTCAGGGTGACGCCCCGGTTGGAGCGGGTAAAGAGCACACAGTTCAGCTGGCTTTCCAGCCGGTTCATCGAGTGGGTGATGTTGGGCTGGTTGTTGCCCAGCACCCGCGC
>ENA-ORNK01001656-ORNK01001656.1-human-gut-metagenome-genome-assembly--contig:-NODE-1656-length-15892-cov-2.622972_pt1 | contig 15892 bp, 10 predicted proteins | sample MGYA00242115_ERZ509022 | MGnify/ENA primary metagenome ERZ509022 (study PRJEB26280, sample SAMEA2338690) | human gut metagenome | biome: human gut; feature: human-associated habitat; material: faeces...
GGCGACGCCTATGGCGTAAGCCAGCTGAATTTCGCACTTGTCTGCAATACCTGCCGCAACCACGTTTTTGGCCGCATATCTTGCAGCGTAAGAAGCGCTGCGGTCTACTTTTGTAGGGTCTTTTCCGGAGAAGGCTCCGCCGCCGTGACGGGCATATCCGCCGTAACTGTCTACTATGATCTTTCTGCCCGTAAGGCCGGAATCGCCGTGAGGGCCGCCTATTACGAACCTGCCTGTAGGGTTCACGTAATATTTCGTTTCATCATCCAAAAGTTCCGCAGGGACTATAGGCTTTATGACTTTTTCTATTATGTCTTGTCTTATCTGTTCCTGAGTAACATCCGGATCATGCTGAGTGGAAATCAGAACTGTGTCTATCCTCTTCACCCTGTTTTCGTCGTATTCAACGGTCACCTGCGTTTTTCCGTCAGGTCTGAGATATTTCAGTTCTCCGTTTTTTCTCACCTGAGTCAATTTTCTTGCAAGCTTATGGGCCAGAGCTATAGGCATAGGCATAAGCTCAGGCGTTTCGTTGCAGGCATATCCGAACATGAGGCCCTGATCTCCGGCGCCTATGGTGTCTATCTTATCGTCGAGAGTTCCCTCTTTATACTCAAGAGCCTTATCTACTCCCATGGCTATGTCGCCTGACTGTTCGTCTATAGCTGAAAGTACTGCGCACGTATTTCCGTCAAATCCGTAATCGCTCCTGTCATACCCGATATCGAGAATCACTTTTCTGACTATCTTGGGGATGTCTACGTAACACCTGGTGCTTATCTCCCCCATGACCATCGCGTATCCTGTGGTGGTAGTAGTCTCGGCAGCCACTCTTCCATAAGGGTCCTGCTCGAGGATGGCATCCAGTATAGCGTCAGAAATCTGATCGCACACTTTATCCGGATGGCCTTCTGTAACTGATTCTGATGTGAATAATTTTTTCATTTTTGTACCTCCTTTGATCTCATATCCTTATCTCGAAAAAAGCCTCTCTTCCGAAAAGAGAGGCTGATATTTGTCGGTATCTTTCCTCATCTTTCAGAAATAATATTTCTGTAGGATTTAGCACCTTTCACGTTTCTCTGACAAAACATACAGGTTGCCGGGCTTCTCTGGGCCTAGTCCCTCAGCCGCTCTCAATAAGGATTTTTCAATTTTATTACTCATTTTATTATATATCTTTTACCCTTAAAGTCAACTGTTAACCCAAGATTTTGTTGTTTTTTCAGCAAAATAATGTATACTATGATTATATAAAAAACTCTACGAGGTAATAAATTTGTCATATCAAGATATAAGATCAACTTTTAAACTGATTAGCGGAGGATTGTCTGAAACTATAGACGACAGTCCCAAGGAATTCGTATCGGCCTCAATAACAGATACCAGGCTGATGGGCGTAGTCAGTATGTGCGTCCACTGGAGACTTTCTGAGAATTCTCATCTCACAGACCTGCACCAGTTTTTTTATTTCGACGCCGAAGAATCTGGTTTTGAAACTTACAGAAGCGTTTTAGGAAACGGCGGTCCCAGTGAGGTTCAGGAGATCAACGATATAGAGGACTATCTCATGGGAGGTCTTGGGGGAAAGCGGGTCATACTGACAGAGAGAGAAGTCAGATATATGCTTCAAAGCTACGTGGACCTGAATCTGAGGAGCGGTCTTCCCCTCCCCGAGGATAAGGATGAATATGAATTCATGTTGTCTCCTAGGATAAGACTCACCGATTCGGAAGAATACGTTCTGATGTGCAAGCAATGTCCCGGTCTGGACTCACCATATCAAGTCATAAATTATTTTCTCATGAGATGTGTGGGGAAAGATTTCGGCGCCGCCAAATTTCTCACCAAAGGGTATGTGCGTACCAATCTGTTCCCTAATCACAAGGGAGCCACCCTTCTGAGAAACGTCATCGAAGATTCTCCTGACGCCGTAAGCGGCTCAAATACGGACTATCACGTTACTGATGACGACAAAGATTTCGGAACTTTCAATACTTTCAAATCGTATATGTGCGAATCTTTAATAGAATACAGCGGAAAATTTTTTCTTCTCATCACTCAGATTACCTTGGATCATCTCAAAATAGTAAAATATGAAAAGATATCGGAATTTCAGGTTTCAGCCGCAGAAGCTTCTATGATGACTTCAAGACCGGAGTTCATCACCGTGACGGATCTCGTCCCCTCTGCTCCCGAATTTGATCGGCACACGACTAAGCTGACTTCAAAATCCATGGTCACAGACTACGAAAACGGACAGCTGTTCATGATCTTTCAGCCTCATAACGATCATGTCAAAAACGCCACCTATCTTCTCAACGACGATGTCCTTGGCGTCTATTATCTTATAGAAGATAATCAGCTGATTCTGGCGTCTTATAACTTGTCGGATATACGCCGCATGGAGCTTGATCTGGCAGAGTCGTCCATGGCTCCGTATATAGTCCCCGTATCAAAATACGAATTTAAAGATCCCGTTCTCTTTGATTTCATAAACAGTTCTTTTGACGATTTCGAAGATTTCGTAGCTACTATAACAAAACCCCCGGCGGAATAGTCATGAAAACTATTCCGCCTTTCTGCCGTGATCGTATCAGATACAAATAATATACTGCATGATCATTCTCTGAGCCTTGTTCTTATTATTCTCGCAAATAATTCTGCTCCCGTCATCAATATATCATCGTTGTAATCGAACTGGGGATTATGAGGAGGCGCAACCTCATCCAGATTTTCTGTTTTCCTTCCGCCTATTCTGAAGTAACAGCCTTTAACATATTTCACATAATGGGCAAAATCTTCAGATCCTGTTCCCGGAAGAGCTTCGCAGTCTATCCCTGTGATCTTCTCAACACCCGAGGCGGCCTCTCTGACGGCCTCCACACATTCTGCGGAATTTATCAGAGGTATAAAAGCTCTGTTATATTCAAACTCCATCTCGATACCGTTCATCTGGCATATGTGCCAGCAAATCTCTTTCATCTTGCTCTCTATCATGTCTTGAAGCTCGAACGAATATGTCCTCACGTCTCCCGATATGGTCACATTAGTAGGAATGACATTGGCAGCTCCGTCTGTATGTATCACGGTACATGATATAACTGCATACTCCAGGGGACTTACGTTTCGAGATATTATCGTCTGCAAACTATATTCAAAGCAATCAGTTAAACTGCTGCACGTTACGATCCTATAGGAAGCCGGCTGGGAGCTCTTGCCTGTATCCATAAAGAAAAAATTCCCGGTAAGAAGCCAAAAAGCTTCTATACCGGGAATAACCGCACTCTTGAGAATTCTCTGTTTACGTTATCAAGGATCTGCAACAAAGTTCAGTGAAAAATGTCATCTGTCTGAAGTGTTTATCTTAGCCTCTGCCTGGTCAAAGTCGTCTTCTTTATGCGGATCATCTTTTTCTTCATCATTTTGCTGTCCGTCTCCGTCACAGTTTTCGTCTGTACAGCCTTCGCACGAAGCGCATCCTCCGCTGCAAGGCTGTACTTGTTCAAACTCTTCTTCTGCGTCAAAATCATCTCCGTAGAATTTAGCTACCTTATCGAGTTTCTTGTCTATAGAAACGGTTTTCTTGCATAATATTATGAACATCATGATGAGCTCATAAGCCACTCGAAGAGCCACGTTTCCTATCACGACGGTGAGAAGCCCGCTGAAGAATTCTACCGAGAACATCGCGGCGATACCCATCACCGTAATTATCACTGCCGTCACAATATACACCAGCTTCAGAATACTCTCAGCATAGAACTTGTTGAAACACAAAAAATTATAAATCTTGCCTAACGCTCCGGTATATTTCCCCTCATTTTTCTTAGACAAAAATGTAAAGTTAAGAACGATAGCTAAAATAATTGCTACAAGCAAAGCTATAATCAATCCTGTGGCTTGACCCATTCCGTAACTGTAGCTATAATTGTAAACATATGGATAAGACATCTTATTTCCCCCTTTAATACGAATTTATTTTTCTACGAATATATTGTAACATCTTGTCGTTTTATGTCAACCGCTGTTCGCAGTAAGACAAACATTTTTCAACATCAGAAAGAGCCTTAATTTCCAATGTTTTCAGCTTTTATCCACAAGGGCAGGGGAAATCGTATACAATTTTCTCAACATCAGCCTGTGGATAACTCAACCCGCATTAAATCTGTATTTTTCAATATTTGAAGGCAAGCCATCAATTTGTCAATAGCAAGTTATCCACAGATTTTTTTGTCTTTTTTAGCCGTTGTTCGCACTGTCAACGATCTGATTTTCTTTCTGCTTTTTAAGGCATAAAATTTCATTTATTCCGTCCCATATAGCCTCGGCCAGTTTTTCTTGATATTCTGCAGTTTCCAAGTTTTCTCTTTCTTCTGCGTTTGACAGGAATCCACATTCTACTAATATGATCGGACTGTCTATCTGCTGAAATAAAAATATATCGTTCTTGGTGAGAGCCTCCTTGGTTTCGCTGCCTGACACGGCCTCCGCAAGAGATCTCTGGACGCTGTCAGCAAATACTTTTGATGTTTGTTCTCCTGTTTGTTCTTCTGTTCTTTTATCATGATTCTTCGGATAAAAAACCTGAGCGCCGCAGACAGATCCATCAGATGGAAAACTGTTAAGATGAATAGAGACGGTAAGCACCGGTTCATTTTCATCTATGATCTTCTTTCTGTTTTCCATATCGTATCGTTTTCTGCCGCCGTTTCCGTCATATCCTTCTAAGAGTTCTTCGCCATCTTCCCTGGTAAGCACTACATCTACCGGATATTTTTCGATGGCCTCTTTTAATTTCAGAGCAATCGCCAGATTTATATCTTTTTCCGATGTGCCGTCTTCTCCTGAGGCTCCCGCATCTATCCCTCCGTGTCCGGCATCTATTACGATGACCGGCCTTTTATCGGTTCCCTCGTTTTCTGTCTCTGAAACGGCTTTTCCCGACACTATCCGGGACTCTCCATCTCCTGCTTTTATGTCTGCGCTCCACATGGCTGCGCTGCAAAACAGTATACTGACAAGAAAAATGGAAGCCGCTGCCAGTCTAAGTCTCCTCATGGTCTTTCCTCCTTATCGTCGCTTCTGTTTCAGCATACGCAAAACAACTTGTACCGTATGACTGATTTGAAGACATAAAAAAGGAGCGGCACCTGAATCGGGCGCTCCCTTCTCTCATCTCGGCAAGGACTCTGCAAATACATACAGCTGTGTTTCAGCCATAAAATTAATATTTCTTTTAGTTATGTATAGAATTATAAGCCGTCAAAAATTACTTATGGAGAACTCATCCTATAACCACGATTAGATATCTTTTAATCTCACAACAACTGATTAAGCTGTCATATGGGATTACACTACTCTCAAACGCAGCATTAATCTGAGTAGCAGAAGCAATAGTTTGACTACCATATGAAATTACACTACTCTCAAACCCTCAATTATTTCCAGCGGCCGAAGCAATGGTTTGACTACCATATGAAATTACACTACTCACAAACAATAGCACCATATTGGCGGATATGGTCACCGTTTGACTACCATATGAAATTACACTACTCTCAAACCAAAGAAAAAGAAGTAGATTCGTATTCATCGTTTGACTACCATATGAAATTACACTACTCTCAAACCCTCAATTATTTCCAGCGGCCGAAGCAATGGTTTGACTACCATATGAAATTACACTACTCACAAACAATAGCACCATATTGGCGGATATGGTCACCGTTTGACTACCATATGAAATTACACTACTCTCAAACGATAGATTGTATGATGTGGAGTATCCTTCTGTTTGACTACCATATGAAATTACACTACTCTCAAACGCAGAAGCAAAAGACTTATCGGAACCGTAAGTTTGACTACCATATGAAATTACACTACTCTCAAACCGTTCTCGTGGTCTGGTCTACCGCGCAGTGGTTTGACTACCATATGAAATTACACTACTCTCAAACTACGAAGTCTTTTCATAAAAGCGGAAAGCTGTTTGACTACCATATGAAATTACACTACTCTCAAACACAGTTTGCCCCCCGGGCTTAGAGAGCTTTGTTTGACTACCATATGAAATTACACTACTCTCAAACTGCAGCACTTCGGTCACCTGTATTGGTTGCGTTTGACTACCATATGAAATTACACTACTCTCAAACCCAATCTTTTGTTGAGCATGGCTTTTTAATGTTTGACTACCATATGAAATTACACTACTCTCAAACGAATAGTTAGGAGGATAATTATGCGTGACTGTTTGACTACCATATGAAATTACACTACTCTCAAACTAGAATGTATTTTTTCTTTTGTCCAATAAAGTTTGACTACCATATGAAATTACACTACTCTCAAACCTTCACCCTTCTCTTTTACAAGATTCAAAAGTTTGACTACCATATGAAATTACACTACTCTCAAACTACGATTAGTTAGGAGAATAATTATGCGTGGTTTGACTACCATATGAAATTACACTACTCTCAAACATTTTCCGTCGCTTGCGAACATTGGTGAACGTTTGACTACCATATGAAATTACACTACTCTCAAACCTGAAGGGTTACATAGTTTGGATTTATATTGTTTGACTACCATATGAAATTACACTACTCTCAAACCTGAGTGTTCATGGGATACTTGTTGCTATGGTTTGACTACCATATGAAATTACACTACTCTCAAACAACACAGCTTTTCGATCGCGGGTTGCTGAAGTTTGACTACCATATGAAATTACACTACTCTCAAACCATCTGCGCGCGCTCTTCGCGTCGCGGATCGTTTGACTACCATATGAAATTACACTACTCTCAAACCTCAATTTTCGAGTAAACGTCACTACACGCCTGAATTTCATATGGCAAATCAGTGTATTTCACACATATCAATGTCTATTATATATTCATTCTTATCTTCTTTCAAGAATCTCTGCTTATTCCGTACATAAATAACATATATATCGTAATATTCCGCTGTTTTCTCTATGTATTCATAGTCAGAGACTGACAGATATGCGTCACAATTCGCAATAAAAAATACAGAAATATTTTGAAGAGTATACATTGTCGTCATGTATTCTATCAGCTTCTCTCCAAATTTACCTTCAGGATCTTTCAAGCGCACATCGTACTTTTTCAGAAAGTCCGTAAAAGTAAGTTCCTCTTCATACTCCGTCTCATAATCAGCGGCAATTTTAAGATCGTCCAGCAGGGAGAGGGCTAAGCCGTGTATTTCCGACAACCTTTCAGAAAAATCAGTGTTAATTATGAAATCACATAGCTCATCATATAAACGTTTTTTTATTTCTCGTCGGTCATAGGTCAAATCAAACGGCGTGGTTACAAGTTCACACGTCTTGGACAAATCCATTTCACTCATTTCATCCGATAGCGAAAAATATTGGGCTTTTTTGCTCATACTCGCTTGCAAATTCATAAGAAACCGTTCCAGTGTTTCAGGGCATTCAATAACAAGAGACGCCGTTTTGCCCTGCAATATTTCAATAATTACAGGCGGCTCCAAGCATGTGACCTTCATAATATCACCACCCTTTCATCTGAATCTATTATGGAATGATTGGCATTTCCCACTACAAACTCCATCCTCGCATATTGTTTTTCGGTAATTACCAACATCTGTACCAGACCTTCGGGAGGTTTGTTGCTCTTTATCGCCTGAACGACTGAATTAGCCACTGTCGTATTCAACGCCAATTTGCAATATACGCTTTCCTGTATCATCAGAAAGCCTCTCTTTATCAAAAATTTGCGAAACTCCCTATAATGTCTTTTGTTCTCAGCGGTCTCCGTGGGAAGGTCGAAAAAAACAATGATTCTCATATATCTATAGCTCATATTTATAAAATCTGATCAAAGAAGTATCGTTTTCGTTTAATGCGTCAAAAAGGCTCCTGCAGTATATTTTTATCGCATTGCTCACATAATTTTGCTTTCCGTCAATTACTACGCTATCGCTTAGTAAATACACAAGCTGCATTTTTTCATCGTGAGTGAACTTAATCGGGTTCATCTCTTTTACCCTCCTATCCGCCAATATGCGAAACGGTTCCATAAAATCCGAAGCCAAGTTGAATTGATTAAACATGTTATCATGAAAAAGGCCAATCTGCGTCAAATATCCGTTCGCCACGATCTCCCGGTTAAAGCAGGATAATAATATGCCATATGCGTAATTCAGCGCTGCATTTATGGCATTGTCCTCACTCCTGGTAAAATCCATTCCAAACAGCGCGTTAAAATATACCTTTGCCGCATGGCCTTCGCGGTTTGTAACGTCTGCAAATTCCAGTTCGCTGATATATTGGCGAAGAAGCTGAGCCTGCGACACGCACCCTTCTTCTGCGAGGAGCTGAGCCTGTTTTCTTATTTTCTCAGCCACTATTTCTGTCCATGTCGCCTCTTTAATATGCTTGTCCCAAACTATCTGTTTCTTTATCTTAGCACTGGTATCATGACTGCCGTAATAAGACATCAATTCTGAATGGGGATTGTGCTGTTCATCGCAAAATATCACTTTAATCTTATGTCTCGCCAATTCGCGTATCAACACCGCCGTCAACGAAATTGCTGTTGATTCAATTATCAAAATCCCAATCTCGCTCAGATGAATACGATTGGTTCCATCCTGCTTGCGCACTGTCAGGTAATCCATCCTGAAATCCAGCTTTGCGCAGCCTGTAATCACTACGGTACGCCAGCTCATATCACAACTCGATTCTGTTTTCAAACAGGCCGGTAACTGACTGGTTTATCAATATCAGTCGTTTTCCGCCCAACGTATTTTTATTAACTGAAATGACTCCTGCGTTTTTACTTGCTCCTATACTTCTTAAATCTGCTTTAGTTTCTGTATCGCATCTTACCAGCTTTATCATCTGAGCCAATAATTTTGCCTTTTCTTTTAACGATATATTCAAAAACTTTTCCCTATTCTCCATCAAGTATTCTCCTTGGTTCGACGGACGTTCAACATAAGGGCCGCATAATTTTTCCGTTATATCATCATAGAGGTCCGTGAGATTAGCCTCGTTAAGACCGTCGAATTTTTCGTCCACCTCAAATTCCTGATTCTTTTCCACATATTTTTCTATTCGCCTTACGGTTTCCTCATGTCGTCCAAAAATCGGCTGTAAGTTGTTTTTCAAAAGGATGTTTTTCTCATTTGCCCCTCTTATCCTCATCGGGTAACCGTCGACGCTTATAAGGGCGTTTTTTTTTATACATGGCCGCAGGATTTTTACATTCTTTAGGCCTTTGACGGTTTCGCAGTATCGAATATAAGCATCGATGTCATGCAGGAGTATGTTAGCAATATAAACAGGCACCTCCATAATATTCTTTACCCGCTCTCCTTTTTTCCCGTCGAACTCGATTGCGGCAAAATAGGAGGTGTTAGGACTTTTATAGCCTCCGTATTTGCCCGTCTGAAGACCCGCCTTCAGAGGAATCTCTGCTCCGCCGTCTTTCTTTGCGATAGTAGCATTGAACAATTCGCCTTTTCCGCAGTATGTATGTTCTGTATACAGCACATCGTTTCTCTTGACCGTTTTTCTTATGACATCTATAGTTCCGCCGTACTTTTCTCCCACTTCATTTTTCCTCAGCTTATTTTTTTCATCCCGCAACGGAGCTGCCCATACCGGCGCGCCGTCTCCGGCGACGATATCATAATCGAATACACGATTGATGCTGTAATTTTCTCCGGCGTGTTTTTCAATCCATCTAAGCGGATTATCTGTAAATTTTTCATTATAGACATTTCCGACTGCTATATTGAGATAGGCGTCTTTCGCGTGATGATAATCATTGGCAAGCCTTGACTTGAGTATGTTCAAATCATCTTTCCTGAATTGTGATACCAGGGGAGCCTTAACATATACAACTTTGCTGTTGTTATACATCCTGCCAAGCAGTTCTGCAGCTGCCTTCGTAGACTGCCGCGTCTCCACAAGCTGGCGATTTATGAATCCGCTCAATTCTTCTTCCGATAATTCGCCTCTATGCATCAGCCTGTCATATTTTTTCTTGGTGATAAATTCAAGCTGCAATAACTCTGTCCACCACTTCTGCTGACTCTGCTGGATATCTCTGCTCAAAGGCTTATTGCCTTTCTCATTGTTAATCTTTTTTAGCGACAGCACGCGATTGTCCAAACTGTCGTCCTTAACCTTTGATTGAGGATAAATATGATCTATATCCCACTTGGAATTGGCCGACATCAGTTCATGCAGATCTATGCGTTCACCGCTGTACATGCAGCGCCCCATCTGAGTATAATAGAGATACAGCTTATCGCTGTTAAATTCACGTTCATCGCGGTCTTCTATTTCTCTGTTCCAGTCTCTTGCATCTTTTTTGCAAGCGGCATAAAGCTCAAGCAGTTTTTTCTTTCTTGATATAGTTCTCTTCTTTTCCTTTTCACCTCCGCGGGCCATCTCCACAAAGATCTTAGCAGGCTCGCAGCCCATGATTTTTTTAACTTCCTCTGCGATTCTTACAGTCTGCCAAACGGCTCTTTTGTTAGCAGGTGAAATGTACAGGTCTTTTACCAACTTATCATAACTGATATCAGTTATCTGTCCTGCAAGCTCCCTATTATGCTTTTCTATTTCTTCCATGAAGGTGAAGTTTTTGCTCAAAAGCTGCATCAGGTTACAGTTAGTCTGCCAGAGTGCTTCTATAATTGTAAACATCTGGCCGGTGGGCTTTTCTGTTCCCACAATACCGTTTAAGAACTCCTCGGAAAAATTGCCCCATCCACTGTATCTGAATTGTTTAACGGCTTTTAGCTGATCACTGTCAAGCTCGCCCGGATATTCCTTTTCAACGACGGCCTGCAGCATCTTGCCGTCGTCGCCATAGATAGTCTTCCATCTGATTATATCCTCTGTTATCTTTCGTATACGATCTTCTTCCATCTTTGCGCCGAAGACCTTTTTTTCAAAGTCCAGATAGGAAGAAAGCTTAGCCTTAAAATCTCCGTCGAATCCGCTGAGGTCTTCCTCTTCAAGGTCTTTGTTCATCATTTTTTCCCGGCAATATTGCAGGAGCATTTTTTTGCTGACTTTTGTATGTCTTTGAAAAAGCTCCCGATAGATATCCTGTTTGACCTGTACGCTTATTTTATTGCCGCATACGCTAAGATTGTTTAACTCGTTAAGTACCATAAAGTGGCTGTAAATCAGAGAGTTCTTCGCAACGACATCTTTGCCCAGTAAATATGTACATTTATTTGTCATTCTCTCTATAAATGCCTCATTTGATTTTTCCCTGTCCACCTTCTCGTCAAAATTCCACGGAAGTATTCTTCCCTCTGCTTTTCTGACAATCCAGGCATTGGATCCTCTGTCTTTATGGCGGTCGCTCAAAGGTCCTACATAGTACGGTATTCTGAAAGAAAATAACTCAATGATTTTTTCTGCCGGTGACAGGCCGTCTTCATCTTTCTCATTAAGAAAGCCGAGATAAGAGCCTGCGTTCTCAAGTATCAGCGCAAGTTCCGCCTTATGCATCTGATTAGGCACCACGCTGTTGTCCTTGTTTCTCTGAAGAGGAAGCAGGCTTCCCTCTTCCGCCTCTCTCTTAATTCGCTCATAAAGCTCTCGATCAGCTTCCTCCGGTTCAATTTTACTTAGCAATATCTTTAGTTCCTTATAAAAATCTTCTTCTGCGCATCGTTTTACATCGATGATTTTATTTCCTTGTTTGGCGCTGCCTATGTAATTGGAGTAATTCGCTTTCTCGACAGCTGATTTGAAGAATCTCTTGTATTCTTCTCTCGAACAATATCTATTTACGAGGAGTTTCAATTCTTTTAGGTTATTCTTATGAGTCTCATACTGATTTACTTTTGCACAAGATAAGTATGTCTGTCCATTGAGGATGTCTGCAAGAACATTCCAGTCATACAAGGCTTTAATGCTGTCTATTACAAAACATTGATCCGGGATGCTTTCTTCAAGGTTAGGCCTTATGCTCTCATCATAGTCTGCCTCACCGAATGAAAAAGATGTCTTTTCAACGCCTTCCGGTGTTTGGCCGAATATTTTGGAGATATCTCCTTTATTACCGGCTAAAAGTTTACATATGTTTTCAATTTTCTTCTTAGTTTCTTTGCTCTCAGTTTCATTTTGATTCATAGCTAAAAGAGCAGCAAGGAGCTTTACCTTGTCGCTTTTAGAAATATTTCTGTCCCTCAATGTACGCTCTACTTCTGTCGTATTTTCACCGTCTATTTCAAGGTCCAGTTCATTGCACAGCACTTCTTTCATCTGATAAAAAGCGGCATCAAAGCTATTGGCTTTGCTTAATTCGCCGTCGATGAGAAAATGACCCCTGTTCTTTAAAATATGGTGAATCGCCAGATACACTAATCTAATATCGTGGGGCTCGCTGCTCTCCATCAGTTCTTTTCTCAGGTGGAATATAGTAGGATATTCTCTGTAATACTCTTTCTCTGAATATTCGCTGCCGATAAAAAGCGGATGTTTTTCGGAAACCGTCTTATCGTCTAAATGCAATCTGCTTTCATTCAGGCGTATAAAAAAGGTTTCATCTACTTTGTTGATTTCTTCTGCAAATATTTCCTGAAGTAAATCGATACGCTGTTTTCTGCGCTGCAGACGCCTCCTGGAGGCTCTTTGTCCTCTGCGTTCTTCAGCAGTTTTAGCATCTTCAAAAAGCCTGATTCCCCACATGGATTTCTTTTTAAATTTACATAAGTTATAGTTCTCATCCGTTACAGCCCAACCAACAGAATTTGTGCCTATGTCAAACCCTAAATAGTACTTGCCTGTCACCTTATTTGCGTTTTTCATTTTTTTCTCCTCGCTATTGACATATCTTCGCATTTGCATTAGACTAAAAGTATCTCAAATGACTACCATATGAGATTACACTACAAAGTTCAAATAAAGAATTTTTCTAATCGCCCATTTGGGCTCCACAAGGTGTGGATAAACTCGCGAAAGCGAGTTTTTTATTGTGGTCATAAGTAGTTTCTCTTACATCTCAATCAAATTCGTCATTATTTGACAATATTTTATCATATATTGGCGCACGATGCTATATTTTCATCAACATTTTCTTTATTCACATCTCCCTCCTGCAAGACTTGCTCTTCAGTCTTTAGACCTTTTATTACAGAAAAATACCGAGAAAAACTCTTCATGGTTCTTCTCGGTATTCGTATTTCACGGCAACCTCTGCGATGTTCAATAATTCAGACCCTTCCTTTTTCAAACCGGCAAGAGGGCAAAATCTTTACTTGCGCAGGACGGTATACTTATCCATCAGTTCATGGTTTATTTCCACTCCCAGTCCCGGGGCCTTTGGCACATCTATGTATCCATCCTTATCTACGGTCAGAGGTTCGGTCAGCATCAAGTCTCTGACCTCATAAGGCCAATACGGAGGGTCGTAGCAATATTCAATGAATGGACAGTTATTCACTGCTCCCGCCATGTGAAAAGCCGCTGCCAAACCCATGCCGTGAGTCCACGTGTGAGGAGTATATATCTTGTTTTCCGCCTCTGCCATTGCGGCTACCTTCCTGTTCTGAACAAATCCTCCCGACAGAACTACGTCCATCTGATAGATATCAAAGCAATTATGCTTTAAAAGCTCTCTGTATTCGTGTACCTGGGCGTTTAATTCTCCTCCGGCTATGTTAAGAGTAGTACTCTTTCTCAGTTCTGCCAGCCCTTCGAAATCATATCCGTACATGGGTTCTTCAAGCCACTCTATGCCGATATCCTCAAAGGCCTTGCTCACGTTGACGGCCTTTTTCAGATCCCATTTGGCCACCGTTCTCTTTCCCGTGAAAAACCATCCCTGATTTGCATCCACCGAAATTTTCAGCTTATCTCCCACATGCGCCTTGATAGCTCCTATGATCTTTACATCCTCAAAAGGGTCGTCATGGTGCGCGCGCAGTTTCATCATCTTAAAGCCTTCTTCTATAAATCTGTCAGCATCTTCGATGCGTTCTTCGACATATTTAAGGGATCCTGTGCTGGCGTAGGCCAGTACTTTGCCCTTGCTTCCTCCCAGCATCTTATATATCGGAAGATTGGCGTATTTTCCGAGGGCGTCCCATACCGCCACCTCAACGCACCACGGCCTGTAAGCATATAGAGAAGCGTTCACAAGCCCTGTATTTATCGCCTCTACTTCTGTGATTTCCTTTCCTATCATTAGGGGCTTTATATGAGTATCCCATATCCCTGCCAATAGCTGTGAAGAGTCGCAGGCGGCTCCGTATCCGTGAATTCCGTCGTCTGTTATCACTTCAGCGATGGTCACAAAGAGTTTAGTCTCCGGATTTGCCGGGTTCCATGTGGATGGAAACGGTGTTTCAAGGAACACTTCCACTATCTGAAGTTTAGCATCAATTATTTTCATAATAACCTCCTGTTCAAATCTTATGCCGGAACATCTTTCCCTTATCTTTTATCCTTTCCCCTTCCGAAGTGCCAGTTGAGTAAGAAAGATGAGGCACATATCAATATTATAGTTATCGCAAGGCCTATAAAGGCTCCTCCCTGCATGAGTCCGCATACTATGTATCCTATCAGAGCTGATACCGCAACTGTAAGGGCATACGGCAGCTGAGTATTTACATGATCTATATGATCGCATGATGAACCCATCGAAGACATTACTGTAGTATCAGATACAGGCGAGCAATGGTCTCCGAAGATTCCTCCGGAAAGAACCACGCCTATGGCCATTCCCACAGGGGCTCCTATAGAGATGGTAAGAGAGCAAGCTATAGGTGTAAATATTGCAAAGACGCTCCATGAGCTTCCTGTAGCAAAAGATGTCAGGCACGCAGCTATGAATATTATTGCGCACATACTGGTAGGTGTCAGGAATCCCTGGCAAGTATTAACTATCCAGTCTGACGTTCCGCACGCAGCGCATATACTGCCTATTCCCCAGGCCAGCATGAGTATAATCAGAACTTCCATCATGTTGGTGCATCCTTCTATAAATGTGTTGACTGCTTTCTTAAAGCTGAAAACTTTAGTAGCCATACCCATGATCATAGCAGTGATAGAAGCCAGGATAAATGCAGTATCGAGGGCCTTCAGAGAGCTTCCGTTAGCAAGAGATCCAAGGATACCATTTGTTTTGATATCTCCTGTATAAAATAATCCCACAAATATGAAGGTAAGAAGAACGATGATAGGCAGAAGCATATTCCATATGCTTGGTTTTGCTCCCTCAGGCAGATCCAGCTCTTCTACTTTTCTCTTTATATCTGCTCCCGGTCTGTAGAGCTGCCCTGTGAGGCGGGCTCTGTCTTCGGCTTTTTTCATAGGGCCATAGTCCCAGCCGGTCACTGCGATAATGAGCACCATGAGTACGCAGCCTATGGTATAGTACTGATACGGAATTCCAGAGATGAAGTCCGACTGCGGATCCCCATCATATCCATAATCTGTATAAAAAGTGGCTATAAGTCCTATTATGTATGCGCCCCATGCTGAAACAGGGAACAAGGTAGGTACAGCAGCTGTAGTGGAGTCTACCATATAGGCTAACTTCTCTCTGGAGACCTTTACTTTATCTGTTATGGTTCTGCAGATAGGGCCTAAAAGCACAGGATTAGTGGAATCTGAAAACCAGATAAACATTCCCCCAAACCATGTCAGTATCTGAGCTCCACGCCTGGTCTTTCCTATGCCTTTATGGACTCTGTCGGCAAAGGCCTTTGCACCTCCGCTCTTTTCCAGCAGAAGAGAAAAGCCTCTGCAAAATGTAGTAAGCGCCAGTATACGCTGGTGGTCTGTGTCTTCAAATCCCGGAAGGATATAATCGAAGAACGTAGAATAGAGGCCTTCCCATGGGTTGCCATCACAGAG
>ENA-ORNK01001667-ORNK01001667.1-human-gut-metagenome-genome-assembly--contig:-NODE-1667-length-15763-cov-2.918386_pt1 | contig 15763 bp, 11 predicted proteins | sample MGYA00242115_ERZ509022 | MGnify/ENA primary metagenome ERZ509022 (study PRJEB26280, sample SAMEA2338690) | human gut metagenome | biome: human gut; feature: human-associated habitat; material: faeces...
CCCCTTTGCCGGCGGTGGCGCCATTCCGCTGGAGGCGCAGCGCCTCGGGCTGGAGGCCCACGCTCACGACCTGAACCCCGTAGCCGTGATGATCAACAAGGCCATGATTGAGATTCCGCCCAAATTTTCGGGCCAGGCGCCCGTCAACCCGGAAAGCCGCGCGCAAATAGGCTGCACGTCGAACTGGAAAGGGGCTGCGGGCCTGGCAGAAGATGTGCGTTACTACGGCGAGTGGATGAAGCAGGAGGCCTTCAAGCGCATCGGCCACCTGTATCCCAAGGTCCGGATTCCCAAGGAGCAGGGCGGGGGCGAAGCCACCGTTATCGCCTGGATTTGGGCGCGGACGGTGAAGTGCCCCAACCCGGCGTGCGGGTGTGAGATGCCGCTGGTACGTTCGTTTACGCTTTCCAAAAAGAAGGGAAAGGAAGCCTATATTGAACCTGTTTTTCATGACGGAACATTTGATTGTTCTATAAAAACGGGTTCTCATAAAGAAACGGGAACGGTTAATCGTAAAGGCGCAATATGTCCAGCCTGTGGTTCTTCAGTAGATTTTCCCTATATTCGCACAGAGGGAAAGGAAAAGCACCTAGGTTTTAAACTAATGGCAATCGTTGCTGAAGGGAGAAATGGAAGAGCGTATTTGCCAGCCAACAATGAACACATTATTACAGCAAATATTGAACGCCCTGATAACTATCCAGATGCATCCTTGCCGAAAAACCCGAGAGACTTCAAGACGCCTAACTATGGCATGCAATCGTTTGCGGACCTTTTCACCAACCGCCAACTGACCGCGCTGACCACATTCAGTGCGTTGGTGGGCGAAGCGCAGAAGAAAGCCGAAGCCGACGCCGTGGCGGCCGGCATCTTCAACGACCACATTCCGCTTGCCGAAGGTGGAACCGGCGCGCGCGCCTATGGCGAGGCGGTGGGTGTGTATTTGGCATTTGTTGTGGATAAATTGACGGACTATCATTCTTCGATTTGCTCGTGGAATCCTCCCAGAGATGGAATCAGAAATACTTTTGGAAGACAAGCTATCCCTATGGTCTGGGACTATGCAGAAGGAAATCCATTTAGTAATTCGTCAGGCTGTCTTGATAATATGCTTGAATGGATTACAAAATCTTTAGCTTTATTTCCCTCTATCCCCTATGGGTATGCTAAGCAATTTGATGCCCAATCAGATAATGGGATGCACGACATTGCTATATCAACAGATCCGCCTTATTATGATAATATTGGCTATGCTGATTTGTCAGACTATTTCTATATTTGGATGCGTCAATCACTGAAAGAAACATATCCCAAGTTGTTCCGTACACTACTGGTTCCCAAGGCAGAGGAGCTTGTTGCAACGCCCTATCGTTTCGAGGGCAGCATGGAAAAGGCCCGCGACTTCTTTGAGGACGGCATGTTCAACACATGTTGCCAGCTCTATCAGTATGCACGGGAGGATGTCCCTGTCACCATCTACTATGCCTTCAAACAGAGTGAAAATGACGAGGACGAAACCACGGCGTCTACCGGTTGGGAGACGATGCTCTCCGCCATCATCCGCGCGGGTTTTGCCATCACGGGCACCTGGCCCATGCGGACAGAAAAGCCCGGACGGACCATCAGCAATGGCACCAACGCCCTTGCCTCCAGCATCGTGCTAGTCTGCCGCAAGCGCCCGCAGGATGCGCGCAGCGTGACCCGCCGCGAGTTCATCAACGCCCTGCATCGGGAGATGCGCCCCGCGCTGACCAAGCTGCAATCTGTCAACATCGCCCCGGTGGACCTGGCGCAGTCGGCCATTGGCCCGGGCATTGGCGTGTTTAGCCGCTACAAAAGCGTGCTGGAGAGCGACGGACAGCCCATGGGCGTGCGCGCAGCCTTGCAGATTATCAACCAGGAGCTGGATTCCTTTTATAACGAGCAGGAGGGCGAGCTGGACCGGGAGAGCCGCTTCTGCGTGGAGCTCTTCAGCCAGTATGCCTTCAACAACATTAAATTCGGCGATGCGGATGTTTTGGCCCGCGCCAAGAACACCAGCGTGCAGGCGCTGGCGGAGCACGGCGTGATGATGGCCGCCAAAGGTCAGGTGCGTCTGCTGACCCGTGAGGAGATTCCCGAAAAGGTCGATGCTCATGAGGAATGCACCTGGCTGCTGACCCAGCAGCTCGCCCATGCCATGGAAACGGGTGGTGTAACGGCCTGTGCCACCATCGTCAAGGATATCTTCGGCAGCAACGCGGAGAATGCCAAGGCGCTGGCCTATCGCCTGTACACCATCTGCGAGCGCAAAAACTGGGCTCAGGAGGGCTTCGCCTATAACAACCTTGTCGTCGCCTGGCCGGATATTCAGTCTATGGCCGCACAAATGCAAGCCTCGCAGCCGCAGCAGCTGAGAATGGATCTGTAAGGAAAACGGAGGAAGGGCATATGTCAAACTACGAAATCATCGGTCAAGCGCTGGCTATCCTGCGCGAGTTGCTTGCCGACTATATCTTGCAGCAGCTTCAGACAGTCCCTGAATACAAGGTAAATGATGCCTGGTGGCAGCAAGGCGTGCTCGAAGCCGTTCACGATGAGCGTGACTTCGACCGACTTGCAGCGTTGACGGACTCTGGCGAGCGCCGGGATGCTCTGGATGTTCTCCTGTGCCTGAATCTGATGATCAGCCACTGGTCCAACCTGTTCAAGTATCGCCTGCCAAATACGGCGCGCTCCTGGCTCAGTGAGATCCGCGAAGTCCGCAATGATTGGGCGCATTTCAAAGGAACTGATTTTACGGACAAGGAAACGGCCCGGGCGCTGGATACCATGTCCCTGCTCGTCGGGGCCATTGATGGCGAAGCACAGGAAGGAATTCAAAAGCTCTATCGCTTGGTGGCCTATGGTTCGGAAATGGGGTCCACAGCCTCGATCTCGAATAGTTCAGATGCCGGAGCGGGCAAAAAGTCTCTGGGCGTCATGCAAATTACACCGGTCAAGGGCTTGCCCAGTTGGCGAAACGTCATCGAACCGCATCCCGATGTGGCGCAGGGCCGCTACAAGAATGCTGAATTTGCAGCTGACCTTGCGCAGGTGGCGCGCGGCGAAGGCGCGTATGAGTACCGCGATCCGGTTGAGTTTTTCTCTCGCACCTACGTCACCGAGGGAATGAAGGGCCTGTTGGTACAGGCCATCCGCAGGGTGAGCGGTAAGGATGGCGAACCAGTTATTCAGCTGAAAACCGCTTTCGGTGGCGGCAAGACCCACAGCATGCTGGCATTGTATCATCTGCTCCGTGGCCGCGCGCCGATCAGCCGCACTCCCAACATCAAGAGCGTGATAGAGGCGGCAGAGGTCTGTCCTGCCGGTGTGCCGCGTGGCCGTACTGGTGGGCACCGCCCTTGAGCCAGCCAAGAGCAAGCGGTTGCAAAATTTCCCCGGTATCACCATCAACACCCTGTGGGGAGAGATGGCCGCGCAGTTAGCGTTGGATGCGGGCAATCCCAAACTATATGACCTCGTTAAAGAATCGGACAAGAAAGGCGTATCTCCGGGCAGCGAAACCCTCAAAAAACTGTTTGACGCCTGCGGGCCCTGTGTCATATTGATCGATGAGTTGGTGGCCTATGCCAAGAAACTTTGGAAGGTAGACGGCTTGCCTGCCGGCTCCTTTGATAACCTGATATCCTTCATTCAGGAAATCACAGAAGCAGCCCGTGCAAGCCAAAACAGTCTGGTGGTGGCTTCCATTCCGGAATCCGCCATCGAGATCGGCGAAGAGGGCAGCGGCGGACAGCAGGCGCTTGCCGCTATTGAGCATACCTTCGGCCGAATGGAGGCAATCTGGAAACCTGTTGCCGCAGACGAAGGGTTTGAAATCGTCCGCCGCCGTCTATTCTTAAACTGCAAGGATGAAGCAGGCCGTGACGCTGTCTGCCAGGCGTTCAGCCAAATGTATCAGGAAAACAGCTCGGATTTTCCCGCCAATGTCAAGGAAGTCGATTATTTACAGCGGATGCGTTCGTGCTATCCTATCCATCCGGAGGTCTTCGACCGCCTGTATGAGGACTGGGCAACCATTGAGCGCTTTCAAAAGACACGCGGTGTCCTCCGCCTGATGGCTGCGGTTGTTCATAATCTGTGGATGAATCAAGACGGCAGCCTGCTGATCATGCCCGGTTCGTTGTCCTTAGATGTTTCCACCATCCGCGACGAATTGACGCGCCATGTCGGCGACAACTGGAACGCGATCGTCGATCATGAGGTGGATGGAAAGAACTCCATCCCCTATCAGAAGGATCAGGAAATTCCTCGTTTTGGGCACATCATGGCAGCCCGGCGCGTCGCGCGGACCATTATGCTGGGCAGCGCACCGAGCACCCGGCAGGATACCATCCGCGGTCTGGAGGCTTCCCGTATCCGTTTGGGGTGTGTGCAGCCCGGGGAAAACATTGCAACGTTCAACGATGCGCTGAGCACGCTGCAATCAGCGCTGACCTATTTGTATAGCAATCCATCAAATGATCGCTTCTGGTTTGATACCCGGCCTACATTGCGGAAAACTGCGGAAGACCGGGCGAGCCAGCGCTCCAATGAAGAAGTTGAGATGGAAATTGAGCGCCGCCTTCGTCAAAATCGTAAGGAGCGCCCGTTTGGCCGAATCCACATCTGTCCAGAAAGCTCTATGGATGTCAGCGATGAGCAGGATATTGGCCTTGTCATTTTGAAATACCGCGACACCTATAAGCGCAACGAACCGGGCGACAATGCGATTCAGGCGGCTGAAAACATTCTCAATACGCGAGGCATGTCACCCCGAATCTATAAGAATATGCTTGCGTTCATCGCTCCCGATCAAAACATGATGAGCGCCCTGCGCGAAGAGGTGAAGCGATTCCTCGCATGGACTTCCATCAAAGAAGACAGCGTTGATCTGAATCTTGACGAAGCGCAAAAGCGCGAGACGGACAATAATCTGGAGCGCAGCAACAAAATCGTCGAAGCGCGTATTTTGGAAACCTACTGTCATTTGCTCGTGCCTTATATCGACCGGGAAGTGGATCTGAAAACCGTTATATGGGATGAGATCAACATTCGGGGTGGCAACGATAATATCATCGTCAAGGCTGCCCGCAAAATGCAGCAAAATGAGCAACTGATCACACAGTGGGCGCCTGCTCTGCTGAATATGCAACTGGATAATCTGCTCTGGCAGGGTCACAATGAGATCAATGTCGGCGAGCTCTGGAAGATGCTGTGCACCTATTGCTACTTGCCGAGGCTGGCTTCATTCGACGTTTTGCAGACATGCATTCAAAACGGAGTCAATTCTGAGGATTACTTTGCCTATGCTGACAGCGTTGTGGACGGCAAATATATTGCACTCAAGTATAACCAATATGTAGGTTTTGTGGATCGCTCTGGATTCCTGGTGAAACAGGTGGCTGCGCTCAAGCAAAAAGCAGCAGAAGTACAAACAAGGCAGGATCCAGCAACAAAGCCAGTTCTTCCACCGGATGGACAGGGATCGACGCCCATCGATATACCGCCGGTGCAGCCCACCGTCATGCCACCGCAACCACAGAACAGACACTTTACCATGACAGCTACCCTGGATAATACCCGGGTTGTGAAAAATGTTGGGAGTCTGATGGACGAAGTCATCAATCATCTCATGCAAGTTGATGGTGCAAATGTCGAAATCAAATTGCTTGTCGAGGCGCATATGCCTGATGGAACACCAGTGAATATCGCACGAGCCATCAAAGAAAACTGTGCAACGCTGAAAGTGGATGATTTTGGTTTTGATGAATTCGAGTAAATATACCCGTTTGTGCAGTGAAGATTGCGTAAGTATATTGCAGGAAAAGGGGGACGACAGCAATGGGAAAAAGTATACCTGCAATCGTTACTCCTGAAGTTTTGAGCTGGGCGCGTGGGCTTGATAAAATTACAGTGGCCGAGATAGCCAAGAAAATAAAGGTCGATACTGCTAAAGTATTAGCCTGGGAGGCTGGTAGCGAATACCCCACTTTGGCGCAAGCTAAAAACTTGGCCAAACAATATCGTGTTCCATTTGCCTATTTCTATTTACCTGATACGCCTAAAAAGACAAAAAGGCTAGAAAAGGTTGACTATAGGACATTCGGTAACTTGGACATTGGTGAAATGTCCCATGAGCTCAGATGGTTTCTTAGAGATATCGAAGATCGCAGGGATACCATAATCGAATTATATGGTGAAATGCAAGTTGAGCCTACCGCCCTTACGCTAAATATTCCTGTTGGAACAACAGAAGAAGAGTTTGCTGATCAAATCAGATACTTTCTTTCCTTGAGTAATGAAGTACAGGTTAAATTTAGAAAACCAGAAGTAGCTTTGTCCTATTGCATTTCTAAGCTGGAGGAAAAAGATTTTCTTGTCTTTCAAGCAGCTAAAATCCAACCAGCGGAAATGAGAGGTTTATCCTTGGCATATGAGCTCTTTCCTGTTATTGCATTGAATAGGAAAGATGAGCCGAGCGCAAGACTATTTACTTTATTGCACGAATTAGTTCATATTCTATCTAGAACATCTGGGATTTGTAATAACATGAGTCTGGATGAAAACCAGCGAGGCGGCTTAGAGCTTTTTTGTAATAAAATTGCCGGACTATCTTTAGTCCCTACGGATCAGCTGAGACAAAATAGAAATGTTCTCTTGATACAGCAGCATGGACTAGATGAGGGTTACATCAGTGCACTTGCAAGAGACTTTGCTGTAAGTCGTGAAGTCATTCTTCATAGGTTATGGGATATAAAGGTGATAAGCCGCAAGACATATTTTGAAATTCTAGACAGATATTCAGAGGAATATTTAGCTTATAAGAAGAGAAAAAAGACAGATGGATTTATACCGCCTGCTTTGGATAAAGGAACTCAGGTTGGTAAGTTATATACAAAAACAGTTTTATCTGCGTATCATGCTGACAAGCTAACACCGAGAGAAACGAGCAATTATCTGTTAGGCCTGCGAGTTACGCAGTTTGGAGCTATCGAAAGGTGGTGCTACTGATGGCAAAATATGTATTCGATAGCAATATATTTATTAACCTTCAACGGAGACAGCCTATTGATGTTTTTCCTTCTCTCTGGGAAAAGATTGGCGAGCTAATGGATAATGGAACCATTATTTCTAGTAGAGAGGTCTACGATGAAATAATGATTGGTGGAGATGCGCTGGAAAAGTGGGCAAAGAAACGAAAAGAATGCTTTCTCCTACCGGATGTGCCGGTTCAGCAAGAAGTCCGTACAATTCTTTTAGCACACCGGGGATTAGTGGAAGGAGGAAAGAAGAAAAACTCTGCCGATCCCTTCGTGATAGCGCTTGCTAAGCAACAACGCTGTAAAGTGGTTACAGAAGAAGTGCCAACCCATAACATGTCCTCACCTAAAATTCCAGATGTATGCAGCGCATATCATATTGAATGTGTTGACTTTATTGGCTTTGCAAGAGAAGAAAAATTTGCTTTCTAGAGATTATTTAAACCCTAAGATTTAATCTGGAATTATAGAGCAAGTTATTCTATAATGCGATAAGGTCCCTTATCTTACCTTATCTATTTGGGTAGTCGGCAATCAGTGTTTGCAAGTTACTCAATTCCAAGGATATTGTTATATACTAGTTTTGCGAGAAAAATCGTCCGTTCTACTGGGTTGAATTCTTTGCCACGATATCGTCTGACAAAACCTCTCGGACACATTAGGGTTGATTTATCATAAATATCAAATTTATCTTTCAAAGGTTTATTGCTACAACGGCGATTTAAAGGCTCTTCCAACAAAAACAGGTTCCCAATCTGTGCATTTTCAATTTGTATATGATCTGGCAAAATGTGCTCGATCGTTACCGCCATATTTATCTCTCGATTGGAAACATATTTTTCAATCAGGTTTAATACTAGTTTGCATCGTTCCTTACTTTTGGAATCCTGATAAATTCCCCAATGATTTGACCAACCAACATTTTTGAAAGAATTGATAAAAGATTCCAGCGTAGGAAGTTTTGCTTTTAGTGCCGATATGCATTCGTCAATCTTATCGTCTGAAAATTCGTTTTCAATGACAAAGGCATATTTATATACTGTGTCACTTAATTTATTTGAATTTTCTTCACCTATAATCTTATAGCAAATAAAAAATGTATATAGAAATCTTACTGTGGAGTGGTATGTTTCTTCATTAATATTTTCGTTTGCGTACTGGTGCATTAAACTTAAAATGAGGGGACGGAATTGCTCAATTCGATTGTTTCGGAAAAAAGATAAAATTTCATATTCGATAGGGTCTGCTGCGTTTGGGGTTAATATCCTCGAATAGTATATAGATTTTAATCGAATGTCATCAAGTAAAACGTCAACATTTCGCCCCTTAGTTGCACTTTGGATTGCCTTATAAACACTAACACCTTTTTTCTTATCATTGTTATAGTTATATTTTTGAATAGCATAATGACGCAAAAATGCTTGTATGCTTTTCCCCAAATTAGCCTCAATTTCTTCCCATGTCCGTTTCGCATCATCTCTTCTTTCAACAGGAAGCAAATAACGCATTATATAGTTTTTTAACAGTTCATGATCTTCCAAATCCAAACCGCGTGCGTTTAGTATTTCAAATATTGTATAGGAGTCTTCTTCGGTAGAAGATATAATATTAACATACCCAATGCTGATTATTGCGTCTCGAACAGACAGTAATTTTTCACTGTTAAGTTCAGAAAGTTTCCCCGCAAAAAACTTAAATGCATCAATAATATTTTTATCTTTTGCAGCCGATATCAAGCACATATTTGAAAAAGCGGCAATGCTGCAATTTTCTAATTCTTTTTGTGGTATTTCAATAATCTTAGTAACCATTTTGGGCAAAGATAAATGATATTCCGGATATACGATTTCGCGATATTTGTTTTTTATATCCTTTGCTATTAAATATTTTTGAGTACCACCAAAGTCATCCATCAAGTTTCTCTTCTTCATTACAAACATGGTGGAAATCAAAAATATTGTTAGAGTCAGGATTCGTTGCTGACCATCAATGACGGTATATTTTGAAAGTCCCTCATCTTTTCCTTCGTCTTTCAAAACAATGCTACCGATGAAGTGAGAAGGGGCAACACCATCTGCAACCATGATGTAATTTATAAAGGGTGGATTACACCACCGAAAATTACATCATGACTGCGGCTCATTTGTGGCGAATGAAAAGACAGTTGTGATGAAGGAGGGATGCCCTGAACCTGACCATAACTGCCAACACCACACATTCCCACAAAGGAGGCCATTATGGAACTGACCTATACACAATGCGGGGACTATCTGATTCCCAACCTCGTATTGTCAGACACAAAGGAGTATCACATCGGCAAGTATGGACGGATGCGTCGTGCCTATCTGAAGGAGCATCGTCCGGCTATTTACAGCACCCTGTTGCTCACGGAAAAGCTCTTTCCCCATTTGGCGGAAACCGACGCCGCCTGCAAAAACCGGCTGGAAATCATCGAGACTGCCATGATGCGCCAGGAAGGTGTGACCGAAGCACTGAAAGCCGCTGATCAGATGGAGTGGGTGCGCCGGAGGAACAGCATCCACAGCCGAGCCGAAGAAATCGTCCTGCATGAACTTGTGTACGCAAAATAAGCAGTAATGCCCTCATAGCAGGCATTATAAGCCTGCCGTGAGGGCATTTTGCGTTATTTCAGCAACTTCCAGTATCCTTTGCGGTCGGAACCGATGCGCTCAATCAAGCCATTCTCTTTGAGCATTTTCAATCTTAGAGATACGGTTTTCCGGCTCAAAGACAGGTTTTCAGCAAGAAAAGTCGTTGTGTAAGCCGGGTCAACCGCAAGAAGATTCAATATTTTGAGCGATGTTTCGTCCAAGGTATCTGTCACTTTATCTGTTACCTTTTCTGTCCCCCTGCCGGTAACAGAACGGATGACCCGATCCTCTGGCGCAGAGAATTTTATCATAATATCGCCGGGGTTAATCGTATATTCCGGCTGCGGCACACCGTCCTTTTCACAGGCAGAGCAGATTTTTTCAATACCTCGGCCCCAGCTCTCAATAAAGCCCGCCAGATAGAACACATGGGCAATGTTGGGGTTGTAGGGGCTGGAGGCGTGCTTGCTCATCAGGTTTTCCAGCGTCCAATTTTCCGGCAGACATCCGCAGTTGACAATATACAGCTTATCTTCATACACGCTGATCTGAATGGGCACACCGGATTGATACTGCTTGTGGCACAGGGCGTTCAGCAAGGCTTCCCGCAGGGCTTCTTCCGGCACAAAGTACCGCTCGATCCGCTGCATCCCCTCATACGTGATTTTGGCCCTCATGTACTTGAGGTACACCAGCTCCACTATCTTGTCGATCTGTTCCAGAATGGAGCCGTGTATTTCATCCTGATACAGCAAGTCGGCGTCCGTCTCAAAATAGCCGATTTTCACATACGCACCCAGCTGCCATTTCTCCGGGTCTTTGCTGAACAGGAGCATGGCCGCGTTGGTCAGATACGGGCCATTCATCAGGTGCAGCTTTTCCATCAGCACATCTTTTGGCTCATCCAGCACGCTTTTGTCAATGCGGCCTTTTCTGGCAGCCCATTGCTTAAAGTGAGCCACCGTTTCGTCGTCCACATCGTTCAGTGAAAAAGCTGGGAGCGGCAGATTATCCCAGGTCGCGCCCCGTTTGCGCATGAGGAAGGCTTCCAGCGCCGGCCCGGTCAGAATCTGCCGGGTACTGCCGCTGCGGTAGTAGTAGACACCCTTGCAGGAGATGCCGATGGGATACGGTGGCACGTCGATCTCGATGTATTCCTTGCCGTTCTTATCCAAAAGGTTGACGCCGACAATAATTCCCATCGCATCCCGAATTTTATTGGGAATGTCCTCCAGCAGCTTGCGGGCGTTAGATAGGCCGATAACATTGCCCTCGTCATCGCAGCCGATATAGATTTTTCCGCCCTGCGCGTTGGCGTAGCCGCAAATCCATTCCAGATATTCGTCTTTCCACTTGCTTTTCCATTCCGTATTCTGGATCTCAGGCATTTTCGTCACCGTCCTGTTCTTTATGTTTTCCCCGGCTTTTGTACACATTATACTGGTTCTTGCACCGTGCGCTGCAAAAAGCGGCGTTGGCACGGCTGCTCATAAACACCTTCTGGCAGTGCTTGCACAAACGCAGCGGCCTTGCCTCGTCCACCAGCATGAAGCTGAACATCATCTGGATACCTAGCAAAAGTGAGTGAAAGTCCCAATAAATCGTCGGCTTTTCCAGCAACTCAATGTGATAGCTGGGCGCGATCCCGCCAAAGGCCGCCATCGCCTTGCGGTACAAGTTCCGGGTGCCCTCGTCGATAGAATCATAATCATGGTAGTACAAAACGGAAGTTGTCAGCGTAAAGGCCCAGTCTTTGAGCTGCTGGGCGATCCAGTCATAGGGTTCCGCATATTCCCGCTGGAAGCTCATGGTTTTTGCCATCGGCTCGTCGGCAAAGGTCATGGTCAGCGCGATCATCGTGCGGTCACCGGATACCGTCCAGTCGGATTCTACGCCCTGTTTCACCACATCCAGCTGCTCAAAGGGATAGAACAACGCCAGATAATCCTCCGTCTCCATCGTCTCCGCCTTGATGAAATGATTCTTCGGCAGGTAAACCGCCTCGTAGTCCATGAAAGACGGCGTGGTGGGCAGCGCCGTCATCAGCCCCAGCAGGCCGTACTTTGTGACAAATTCCAAAATGGCCGTTTCTACGTCCACGTCCGTCCTGCGACCCATCATCAGCATCCCCACATTGAGGGCGTCCAGCACCATGCTGGGCATTTCCTTCATGGGATTATACACATCGGGCTTCGCATCTTTGGCCGGTGTGATGTACCGCTTCCCATCGGCAGCGGTTTTCAGTTCATAGCGGTCATACCGCACCCAATGGGAACGGGACTGTTCAAACAGATTCTTCATAGCTTCACCCTTTATACAGTAATCTTATCTATCCGATTTTATATTACTCGCTGCCCTTGCCGCCGTCAAGGACAGCTTTTTTCTTGCGCCGTTTGGTCTTGTTCTCCCGGCGTATCACGGCGTCCTTGCCCTTTTCCCCAAGCAACGCAGCATATTCCTCCATAAACTGACGCTCCCGTAGGGTCAGGCTTTTCCCCTCGTCCTGCATCCGGCACAGATGGGCATACAGCCTCTTTTGCAGTTTCTTTCGGATGGTGTTGCGCACCTTGCGGATATTCCTGTCAGACTGGCCGCGCAACTGCGCCAGCTGGGTGGTGCTGTATAGCCGAATAGAAAGAAAATAGAGGATTTCCTTGTGTTCCTCGCTCAGTTCCTCGATCATCTGTGAAAGAAACGCATTGGCCGTCAGCTGGTGCATCTCGTAGGGGCAGTCAAAAAGAATATCCAGGAAGTTTCCGCTGCACAGCTGCCGCACCGCCGGATTGTTCAGCCAGCGCGGCACGATCTTCGGCTCCGGCACGGCCTGATATTCCAGCGGCACATCGCCCCGCAGGTTTTCGTGATCCAGTTCCCGGCGCTCACGATTGCGGTCGAGCTTGTTCCATTCCTCCACCACAACGGCGAAGTCCTCCGCCGTCCGGGCGGCATCCTCCAACCGGCGCAACGCCTCGGCCCGCAGTTCCCGTTTCAGCCGCTTCTCGCTGGTGGGCGCAGCTTCTTCCTCTGCGTCCTCCAGCTCGGCGTCGTAGTCAATGGGCCGCTCATCCTGTTCCAGTTCGCTTTCCAGCTCTGCGGCGCGTTCCTGCTCCAGCTCCTGCGCCAGCGTATCGTCTACCAGGGCGTCGTCCCAACCGGCGAAGCCATCCGCCGCATCCAGCAGGCTGTCATCATCCAGTATCAGCGCCATGACCTCGCCTCCCTCAAAAAATAATTTTGTGTTTCTGCGAAAATGGTTCCGTTTTACACCCGCTTTTTCTCCTATCAGTAGAGGGAGTAACCCGAATGGCAAACAATTAGGTTACAATGTAGCTGGTAGGCGAGAGAAAGGAGGAACCGCGCCATGCTGATGCACCGCAAATAGCTGTGCGGATTGACAGTTACACAAAACGGAACTATTCACATTATACAACGGCTGCGCCTCGGGCGCAAGAAAGAGAGGTTCAATGGCAGAAACGAAGGGCATCTTTTTGACACGGCACATCGGCAAAACCACCTACAAGGTGCGTGTCCATCTCAGCGAAACCGCAAACGAGACGATGGAAGATAAAATTTTGCGGCTGATCCGCAATGATGGGCTGGCAATGGACGGGGAATGTGGTATAATGGAATTGCCACAAATGAGCCGTCAGTCTGAAAGGAGCGCCTGATATGGCAAACAGACAGACGGAAGAAAAAATAACTGCGCTCTATGAGCGCCTGTCCCGTGACGATGACGTTGCGGGCGACTCGAACTCCATTCTGAACCAGAAACGGTATCTCGAAAGCTATGCAAAGCAGCGGGGCTACACCAATATTGTCCACTATACGGATGATGGATGGTCGGGCGGCAATTTTGAGCGTCCGGGCTGGAAACGCCTGGTCGCCGACATTGAGGCCGGGAAGGTGGCCCACCTGCTGTGCAAAGACCTCAGTCGGATCGGTCGTAATTACCTGCAAACCGGCTTTTATACCGAGATCATGTTCCGGCAGTATGGGGTTCATTTTATTGCTGTCGCCAACAACATTGATAGCGATGAACAGGAAAGCAGCGAATTTGCGCCGTTTTTGAATATCATGAACGAGTGGTATCTGCGCGACCAGTCCAAAAAGGTGGCGGCGGCCTACCGGGTGAAGGGCAAGGCGGGCAAGCCCACCTCCAACAGCGCCATCTACGGCTACAAGAAAGACCCGGAGGACAAAGACCACTGGCTGGTGGATGAGGAAGCCGCCGCTGTGGTTCGGCGCATTTTCCGGCTGGCTGTGGAGAGGCACGGACCCTATGAGATTTCCAAAATGCTCACCGCCGAGAAGGTGGAGTGTCCCGGCTACTATCTCGCCAAGCAGCGGGCGAAGCAGAAAAAGCAGGGCAAAAAGAGCGGCACATCCATGCTGGACAAGAACCGCCCCTATGACTGGTACGGCAACACCGTCAGCACCTTGCTGGAGCGGCCGGAATATATGGGGCATACGGTGAACTTCCGTTCCTCCAAAAAGTCCTACCGGGACAAACGGGTGAAGAACGCCCCGGAAGATTGGCTGATTTTCGAGAACACCCACGAGGCCATTGTTGACCCGGAAACATGGCAGCTGGCCCAGCAGGTGAAGCGGACGGTGCGCCGGACGGATACCACCGGCGTTGCCAATCCCTTCACGGGGCTGGTGTTCTGTGCCGACTGCGGGGCGAAGATGTACAACCATCGGGGAATCCGCAAAAAGGCCAACGGCAAAGAATATCCCAGCGATTTCTACAACTGCTCTACCTACTGCCTGACTATCGAACGAGAAACCAAACAGTGTTTTTCCCACAATGTCAGCACCAAAGCCTTGACCGAGCTGGTGCTGGAAACCATCCGAACCACCGCCAGCTATGCCATCCAGAATAAAGAGGAATTTATCCAGAAGGTGCGCAGCATCTCCCAGGTGCGTCAGCAGGAGGCCGCCAAAGAGCTGAAGCGCAAGGTCACCAAGGCGAAAAAGCGGATTGCAGAGCTGGATATGCTCATTAAAAAGTTGTACGAAACCTACGCGATGGGCAAACTGGAGGAAAAGCGGTTCGAGATGCTGTCCACCGAATATGAAAAGGAGCAGGATGAGCTGGAACAGACCCTTGCCAGCGACCAGGCCAGCCTTGGCCAGTTCAACGAGGACACCGACCGCGCCAACAAGTTCCTGGCTCTGGCGAAAAAGTACACGGATTTTTCCGAGCTGACCGCGCCGATGATCAACGAGTTTGTGGAGAAGATCGTGGTTCACGCGCCCGACCGCAGCACCGGCGAGCGCATCCAGGAGATTGAAATTTATCTCAAGTTCATCGGCAAATTTGACGTACCCATGCCGGAGCCGACCCCGGAGGAATTGGCCGCAGAGGAAAAGCGCCGCCAGAAGCGCATCCGTGACCACGAAAAGTATCTGCGGCAGAAGGAACGCAAGAAAAAGATCGCTGCGGGGCAGATCACGCCGGGTGAGCCGTATGCGCTGGTGTGCCAGTGCTGCGGGGAAACCTTCCGCTCCATCCGCCCCAACGCCAAGTTCTGTACGCCCGCCTGCCGACAGCGGTTCTACCGCCAGCAAAAGCGGGAACTTCCGCCGTCGGATGCAGTATCCGACCCGGAACCGATGGAAACCAATAAAACCGCATAACACCGAACACAGCGGCTTTCCCGACGAGGGCAGGCCGCTTTTTCTATGCCCAAATATGGAGGTACTATTTTGACATTTTTTGAAACTGTGAAAAACTCTGTCACCGTGAAGCAGGCCGCCGAGCACTATGGCTGTAAGCGTATGACCGATGCGGAAAAGAAACTGTTGCAAGCAAAGCACCGTATGGAGGAAGCTCAGGCACGGGATCGGGTCAAGGAACGCAAGGCCCGGACACGGCGGCTGATCCAGGAAGGTGCGATTTTGGAAAAGGCGATGCCAGAGGTGCGGGCGATGGAGTTGTCCGACCTCGAAACCTATCTCTTGCAGAAGCGGTAACGATCCTGTTTTGTACGCTGGAGAGCCTCCGGGGAACCGGGGGCTTTCCTTTTTTGTACCCGAAGGGCGCACTTACTCACCACCCCGAAGGGGCAGTGGTACTTGCCGTTG
>ENA-ORNK01001672-ORNK01001672.1-human-gut-metagenome-genome-assembly--contig:-NODE-1672-length-15698-cov-6.548744_pt1 | contig 15698 bp, 9 predicted proteins | sample MGYA00242115_ERZ509022 | MGnify/ENA primary metagenome ERZ509022 (study PRJEB26280, sample SAMEA2338690) | human gut metagenome | biome: human gut; feature: human-associated habitat; material: faeces...
TTCTATCCATAATACAAAGATAATTGTTTGGGGACAGAGTTCAGATTACGCCCTCATACTCGTATTCGGGCATCGCTATCTTTTTTATTATTATTCCAAAGAAGTAATGACGTACATCATTCGCTCGCATTTTGTACACCATTCATCCAATTCTTATACATCTTTTCCTTAAATCTTCTACATCCTTGGAGTGACTCTAGTACATCATCATAACAACTCTTGTACTTCTTTCTATTTACTCTAATACAAATAAAAAGCCTGCTTGGCAGGCTAACAATGAAAGAATCAGCCACCTACTAAATAAAGTTGAAATCCAGGTATTCAGTTCTTTCAGTAATCTCCGCAAAATCCCTGTCAGAAGGAGATACAGCTGAAAGCAGTAGTCTCTGAAAAGAGGTTTCAGCATTCAGCTCTTTCAGTTTCAAAAACAGAGCCTGCGTTTGTTCCAATCAGAAGTTCTATTTACTAAAAGTAAAAGGTCTATTTTACTTAAACAGAGGCTCTATTCATTCATCATATTTTCAGCGCTGTTTCTATCATTCTCACCTTATTTGTCAGCAAACTTTAGCTCGGAGGTCAGCAAGCCTAAGCCTACACGTCAGCAAGCCTGAGTCGACGGGTCAGCAAGCCTTTGCCCGTACGTCAGTCAGCCTTTGCCTACATATCAACCAGCCTTTGTTCAGAAATTAAGATATACATAGCTTATCGACTATAAAAGCAGAAACTCAAACTATAAACCTGAAAGAACTGAAACCACGCCCCCGCTCAGAGCACGTCTACGCAAGGGTACGAAATGGTGCCTTCAGCCGCTATCACCTTCTATCAAGGCTTTTCCGAAGAAAGCTGAAACGGCTGAACGCTATTTATTCAATGAAACTTCTAAGGAGATAAAACTGCAAGAAGCTCCAATTACCGACCGACTTTCTCCCGATACTCTGTCGGAGTCATACCGACCTGCGCCTTAAAACATTTACTGAAATAACGCGGGTCATTGATACCGACCATATAAGAAATCTGAGTCATATTAAACTCTCCCGTTTCAATCAATTGTGCGGCACGCTTGATACGCATTTCCTTTATGAACTCGATAGGGGCCAGTCCCGTAAGCGTTTTTAGTTTCTTGAAGAACACCGAACGACTGACAGCCAGTTCACGAACCAAATCATCCACTACCAATTCCCCGTTATCCATATTCTGCTCCATCAAATCAACCAGTTTATCCATAAATTTACGATCGTTAGGAGACATTTCCGGCATCGCAGGCTCTTCCGCTGCACTACTTACGGGTTCAGCAGATGCATGACCTGCTAAAGTCTCCCCTTGAGCAACCGGAGTTTCAGACACCGTCACATGCGTCAGACTATCACGATAGAAATTTTGCAGTTTCTTACGCTGCATCAGCAGGTTCTCCACACGGGCCTGAAGATAAGTCGCACTAAAAGGCTTGGTAATATAATCATCCGCCCCATATTCCAGTCCTTCCAATTTACTTTCTATCGTCGTCTTGGCAGTAAGCAGGATAATAGGAATATGACTGGTCGTCATATCCGCACGAAGTTCACGCGTCATTTCGATACCGTCTTTCTCCGGCATCATGACGTCGCTGATAATAATATCCGGCAGATACTTCAAAGCCTTGCTCCATCCCTCCATACCCTCGGAAGCCTCTACCACCCGATAAGTTGAAGCGAAAATACTGCGCAGGAAGGAACGCAATTCCTGATTATCCTCTACCAGCAACATAAGCTCTTTCGAACTGCTTTCCTCAGCCTCTTCTTTGACAGCAGATACTTCCAGGTCCGGTGCATCTGCGATGGCAGCTTCTGTCTGAAGCGAAGAATTAGCGATATCCACAATACGTTCCATGCTCAGCGGAGCAACCGAATCTTCGAGAATAAATTCCACTGAACTATTATAATGCTCTTTGCCCTTCAGAAAGTCCACTTTAAAACAACTTCCCTCACCGAGCCGGCTGTCAACGGAAATCGTAGCCTTGTGCATCTCTACCAGTTCCTTCACCAAAGAAAGACCGATGCCGGAGCTTGCCTGATTGAAAATATTCTTGTCCACCAGGTTCTCAAAGCGTACAAAGAGAGACTTACGTTTATTTTCGGCAATACCAATCCCCTGATCCTGTACGCCGACAGACACCGTGCCCTCATCTTCACGGATAAAGACGGTGATCATTTTCCCATTAGGAGTATATTTAAACGCATTGGACAGAAGGTTAAACACAATCTTTTCAAACTTATCGGCATCCACCCAAAGATTCAAAGCCTCTTTCTCTGTCTGGAAAAGGAAATCGATGTTGTGTTCTTCCGCCACCGACTCAAAATTATCCATAATCTTGCGGACAAAGGCAACGACATTCAACTGTTGTACCTGCATCTTCATCTTCTTGTTCTGAATCTTACGAAAGTCCAGAATCTGATTGACCAGACGAAGCATACGGTTGGTATTCCGTTCGACCACTACCAGCTGTTCCCGTGCATCAGCCGGCAGTTTATCGTTCTTCAGAACTTGTTCCACCGGACCTGCAATCAATGTCAGAGGAGTACGGAGTTCATGGGATATATTCGTAAAGAAGCGCAGCTTGATATCAGAAATCTGTTGTTCTACAGACACCTCATGCTTCAACCGATAAATGGTAAACAGGATATAAACCGCAACAAAAATAATCAGCAGCACAAAGCAGACATACAGCACATACGCCAAAGGCGTCTCCCAGAAAGAAGGGAGAATCGTAATGTTCAAGATGCGCTCATTGTCCACCCACACCCCGTCACTATTGGTAGAACGGACACGGAATATATAATCTCCCTTCGGAAGGTTAGTATAAGTCACGCTTCTTTGCCGGTCGGCAAAAGTCCACTGCTTCTCGAAACCATCGAGAATGTATGCGTACTGTATGTTCTGCGGATTCGTATAATCGAGTGCAGCATACTGAACGGAAAAGATATTCTCATCATGAGAAAGCACCAGTTCCTGTGTATCATCCAAATCGACTTTCAATATGGACTTCTCTCCCGGAATTACATCTTCATTCGCTACCATCAACTTAGAAAAAACTACAGGAGGCACATAGCTACTCTTCCGGATAGAATCCGGAGTGAACATGAATAATCCGTTGCTGGTTCCAAACAACATATCTCCGCCGGATGTCAGCGTAGAAGCCGCTTCACTGAAACGGACACGGAAACTGATACTACGTTCATCGTAATTCTCAAAACGCTCGCCGGAAGGAACAAACTTACAGATTCCATTTTCCGTACTGATCCAAAGGTTCTGTTTATGATCTTCACGGATGGAAAGCAAGACGTCCGAAGAAAGTCCGTCGAGCACTGAGTAGGATTTAAATTCACCGTGACCGTTTTCGCTGATGGAAATCAGTTTATTCAGTCCCCCTCCGAAAGTAGCCAGATAGAGTTCCTTCTGCTGGGTAGCGATAATCCAATGCACGTCATTATTACTTAGACTCTTCGTATCGTTCGGGACACGCGAGAAGTGGTGGAACTGTATATCTTCCGGCTTTTTGAAATTCTCATCAAAGGCAACGGCGCCTGTGGTAGTACCTACCCAAAGGCGTCCGTTATTATCCGAAGTGATAAAACGTGCTTTGTAACAGACATCAATCGGATATCCTTTCAGATTATTCCGGTGGTTGATAAAGACGGTCTCTCCATGTTCTCCCTGGGAAATATAGTTGATACCGCCTGCAAAAGTAGCCGCCCAGATACGACCATGATGATCTTCATAAACACAATATACATTGTTGTCACTCAGACTGTACATATCGTTGGAGTCGTGCTGATAACGGGTCAGTTTATAAGACATACTTGTGGGAGAAATCTGTTCGGCACGCACCAGACCGTTTCCTTTGGTAGCAATCCAGATAATCCCTTTTGAATCCTGCATAATGAAATAGGCTGTACCCTCCATAGGTGTACCTGTCATCGAAATGGTTCCATTACCTGTCAGATGCCCTATGAATTTCCGGTTCGAGTCGTACAGGCGGATCATTCCGTCCTTCAGTCCGACCCACAAATTCCCCTGTTTATCTTCGCATACCGACCGCACTTCGTTGCTCAAAGATTCATATTCATGCGGAACGGGAGTCAGCATTGAAAACGGTACGTTGCGGAATGTTACTTTCTCCAGTCCTTTGGAGTGGGTACAAAGCCACAAATTCCCCTGTTTATCAGAAAAAGCGGCATGTATCTTGTTAGAAAAGCGCCAGTTGTTACTGCCCAAATCATCATAAAAAGGAACGAGACAGTTCCGGTCACGATCAAAATAGGAGAATCCTCCGCCATAAGGATGTACCCATATATGCCCGTGTACATCTTCATGGATATGAAAAGCGGGACGCGAACGATCGGCGTTACTATATTCCACCCGCATCTGCTCACGCCTTACCACGCCGGTGGCAGGATTAAAATGAACGACAACTCCCGGCTCTTCCTGTTCGAACCATACCTCTGACGTGCGGTCTACATAAGCCGAAAGAATCGGTTGTGCAGACAATTCCTTACAGGTCACGGGAGAATAATGCGTATGTTTGTTTGTCTTCAGGTTGCAAAGAAAGAACCCGTCCGAATCTGTTGTCACTACAGTATTGCCATTGCTCACGGTGTGTATAGAAGTAATGCGGGCTTTCGTCGGAAGTTCGAGCAGGCGAAACTCTCCGCCCTGTTTCTGATAACACCAGATTCTCCCTCTGTCTGAAGCAAAGCAGATATCGTCTTCACATTCCCGGACCGCATAAAATGCCTGATTCATGCCGTCTTGTTTCCCTTTCGTCTCCACAAAGTAGTTCACGGGTTGCTGCTCACCGGGGCGTATCATTCCCAAACCGTTATCAGTCAGCAGCCAGTGATTGCCGGCTTTGTCCTGATAGACCTGATAAAAGTGATCGGCAGGAAACAGACCGGACTTCGTTGAATAAATATCTGATTTCGTCGTATAGTTCTTCTGAGGAAGCGTGACTACACGGATAGCTCCATCATGTTCTGTTAGCAGCCAGACCGTACCATCGGGCAATACCTGAATAGCGTGAATGTTATATGTACTACCTTCTTCACCTGCTGCCGGAACCTGTTCGAACGTCTCCGTTTTCGGGTCAAAACGGTGGACACGGTTGTCATAAGTCAATAACCACAGAAAGCCGTACCGGTCTTCATACATCCGGTCGGCACGGTTATTGGTCAGACTGATGTAATTGCCCTGACGTGCTTTATAAGTTTTAAAGTTATAGCCATCAAAACGATTGATTCCATCCCATGTGGCAAACCAGAGGTTGTCTTTGTGATCCTGCAACATGCTCATCACCGTGTTTTGAGACAACCCATCCTCGGTAGAATAATGGGTGAAAAAACTGTGTTGTTGTGCCTGCACTACAGGTGCGGTCAGGCACAAAAGAATTAGATATAAGATTCTTTTTATCATTATTACACACATATTGAATGGTGTAAAGATAATGATTTAGCTGAACTTACATCTATATTCGGTGTTTATTTAACAGAATCGTTCTTTAGCGGATTCCAGCCGTCTTCACCTGCCAAAACCGTTTCCATCTCGTAGCCTTTCAGATTCTTCAGTTGACGAGAGAAAGCTGCGCGGGCTTTCGGATTGGCTCCCTCGCCATGACTATCGTATTCGGCATAAAATACGGTTTTCTCCGCTTCTTTCTTTCCCCAGTTGTGCCAGCCTTCCGGAAGGATATGTTTCCCCAGTTCACAACGGATAAATACAGCCTGTGCATACGGACGCCACGGACGAGACAGATATACTTTGGCAACATCCGGATCAGCAGTCAACCGGCAATCATAAAAGACATATCCATACTTTTTGCCTTGATCTGTAGAGGGTGCCGTCACATAACCATCACGTTTGCTATGAATATGACAACGATTGAATACAGCTACAGACCATCCGAAGATAAAGTCAACCGTTCCTTCGATATAGCAATCCTCGTAATATTGACGGCTGTGCTTGCCATACGTATAAAGGGTATCCTGATAACCGAGAAAACGACAATTCTTAAAGAACGCACGGTCGGCAGATACAAAACAGGCAACAGCCTGTCCTACCGGTCCTGCCGAGTTTTCAAAAGTGATGTTCTCCGCATAGAAATCGGGAGCATAAATGTAGCAACTCGACGATCCCGAAGTTCCCATATTCTCACCAAACACATTTTTCTTATTGGCAAAGTCATCATTTGTCAGTACCACACCATCCTCTCCTATCAGAGAGATATTTATTTTGGATTCCGGAATAATAATCTTCTCTTTATAAGTGCCTTTACGGACCAAGATAGTAGTACGCACATTCTTGCGAAAATCGGGTACTGCATTTATCGCTTCCTGCACTGTGAAGAAATCACCTGTTCCGTCTTGTGCCACTACGTAATCATAATAACGGACATATTTTGCCAGTTCCGGTATTTCCTTTGCGATAGCATCTACAGTCAGCCCAGCGATAGTCCGTGCTCCGTACACATTCAAATGAGTATTATCCTCCCGGCCTTTCGGAAAAGCCGGAACTTTCTCAGGTTCGACAAACATAAACAACTTCTTCGATTCTGCGGGGCCCAGTCCCTGCACCAGATCATGGGTAATTTTGTTCATATCGATAAACGCCACTCCCATCTCTTTTGCCACATTACGCGGAGAATCAAGGTAGGCACCGTGCGTATCGTACAAGACGTTTCCTTCTTTCGGCAGTTCCTGTTCACCCGGAGCACGACGGGCATCTGTGGCAATCGAGGCATCTTCCGGCTGTACAAAATTACGACGAACAATGGAGTTGAACAACACAGGAATCCCTCCTTTAGCACGAGTTTCATTGACGAAACGACGGAGATTGTCATCAAAGGTCGTTCCCGGATCAGTATGGCGTGTAGAATCAGCCTTTTCATCATTGTGTCCGAACTGGATAAAGACATAATCTCCCTTCTTTACCTGGGAAATCACTTTTGCCCATCGGCCTTCAGATATGAAACTTTTGGAACTGCGGCCATTGGCGGCATGATTATCAACACGTATATCTTCTGAAAAAAATCCGGGGAGCACCATACACCAGCCGCGTTCGGGATTTCCACCGTACAGATTTTTGTTAGCCATCGTAGAGTCACCTATCGTGAAGATGGTCAATACGGGCTTATCCGCACGAAAGGCGGAGAAAAGGATAAATACTATAAACAGCAATAGCAGTCTGTTTTTCATAATCTTATTTTGTTGGTTCAAAATTAAAGTTCCCTTATGACTTCTATTTAACGTGAATTCGATATAAATTTGAGTAACTCAATTCTCCTCCTTCCAAAAGGAGGGGAAACCATGCGGATTACTCTTATATCGAACTGATGTTATTTATAAGGATACCAATTACTGCATTCCTTAAATATATTCTGCGGAGTATATTGCACCGCTTCTTTATCAGTCAGTTGTTTAGCCCATTTCACACGTCCGGAAGCATCCGCACCTTCACCCGTGTTTTTAAATTCAGCGTAACGGGCAGTCTTTTCGTTTTCCGGATTCTTCCAGTTGTGCCAGCCTTCCGAACGGATATGTCCGCCAAACTCGCAATTAATAAAAGCCGTAGCAGCATAAGGTCTCCAAGGACGTCCCAGATAGACTTTCTTGATACCGGGAGCGGCTGTCAGCTTACAGTTCTTGAAAACATAACCAAACTCCACCTCCTTCGGAGTAGAAGCCGCGGTAATATATGAATCGCGTTTGCTATGCAATTCGCAATATTCAAACAAAGCTGTAGAAGGGCCGAAGATGAAGTCTGTAGTTCCTTCAATATAGCAGTTAGTAAATAACAGGCGGCTACCCTCCGATCCTGTATAAATAGTATCCTGATTTCCCAGAAAACGACAGCCGACAAACATCAGCCTGTCTCCTTCGGTATGGAGCGCAACTGCCTGCCCCAAAGGAGCGGCATTGTTCTCAATGGTCAGATTCTTAAAAGTAATGTCACTTCCTTCTACCTTTACAGTATAAGTGCGGAAAGTGCCCATTTTATTGATATTGGCATGATCATCATACGTGATGATCGTCTTTTCGGCATCTTCACCTACCAGCTGCACGTTCTTCACCCATGAAGGAATCACCAGTTTTTCTTTGTATATACCATTCTTTATAAATATAGTCACCGTATAATCCATAAAAGCACGTACCGCTTCCACGGCTTCCTGAATATCCCGATATTTTCCCGTTCCGTCTCGTGACACGACTATTGTGTCTTGCTTTTGCTGTTGTGCACAGGCCAAAGTTCCTCCTGAACAAAGCAGAAGAAACAACGCCATTCCTTTCAAAATACTCCTTTTCATCGATAGAATTTACTTTTGCAAACGTTCGTATTCCAGACTTGCCATAATAAATGGTCCTACTGCTTTCGGGTCGTTATTACGGATTGTTTCATTTATATAATAGTCATAATCGCCGGAACGATAAACCTTCCCTCCCAGCCCTGCTACCGCACAGGCTTTCGTTATAGTCACCACTCCATCTTTATCCACTTCAATGAAATTTTTCAGAAAACCTTCATAACCAGCCTTTGCTACATCCAGATAAGACGGATCGATATATCCCATACGTACTGCCTTAAACAGGCTGTATATGAACATTGCCGAACAGGATGATTCCAGATAATTACCCTTGTCACCGCTTCTGTCCATCACCTGATACCATCCACCGGTCTCCGGGTCTTGCAGTTTCTTTACCTGAACTGCTACATTATCCAAGATTGCAAGCAACGAATCTCTTCCGGCCTCATGCTTCGGAATAAAATCAAGCACATCTACCAACGCCATCGCATACCAGCCTAATGCACGTCCCCAACAATGTTTTGACTGTCCTGTCACCGGATCGGCCCAGCGCTCCGTGCGACTTACATCACACGCATGACGATAAAGACCATTCTTCGGATCATACGTATGACGGGCACAGGTAATAAACTGATTTATGACGTCTGCATAATCCTGCGGGCGATTATTACGGAAAGCATATTCTGCATAAAAAGGAGCTCCCATATAAAGTCCGTCCAGCCACATCTGATGCGGATATATCTTTTTATGCCAGAATCCTCCGTCTTCATTACGAGGTTGTCCGGCAAACTGGCTATAGAGCAAGTCTAATGCCTTCTTATACTTTTCATCCTTGGTCTGCTCATAGATACGAAACAGGATTTTTCCGGAATTGATACGGTCCAGACTGTAATCGGTCAATTTGTATGCAGTAATACTTCCATCCTCATGCACCATCGTATCTGCATAAGCAATTGCATAATCTCGTATTTTCTTGTCGCCATAAGTATCGTATACATCAAGCATCGCCCCCAATTCCAGTCCGTGGCAATAGTCCCATTTCAGTCTGGGCTGAAAATCAAGCTGCCAGGATTCCGGGCAACGGATCATCTCCGATTCAGTCATCCGCACCGACCAAGGCAGTTTTTCATCCACCTGCTGCGCCGACAGTGAAATGGTGCTTGACATTATTATTACTAATATCAAAAATTTATAAAAAGAGCTTCGTCTCATGGTTTATTGTTTTAAGGATTATACATGCTATTTTTTCATGCTACGAAAGTAGTGTATTTCCTCCAAACAGAGTGGGATTTTTTAGTTAAGAAGGTGTATTTTTTGTTTTTCGTGCACGGAAACGACTAATTTTGTGCACGTAAACGTCAAAAATGTCCATTTTTGATGCATTAACTGATAAATTAAGAGTTTCGTTTTGGAATAAAGCGGAAAAGGTCGTACTTTTGGCACGGTTTACAACTAATACCCTCTGGGGAAACACAGTAATTTATCATTAAAAACAGAGAAAAAAATAGAACAGAATGGAAGAAGTATTCAAGTACATTATCGGTCTGGGAGCGGCAGTAATGATGCCGATCATTTTCACAATTTTAGGAGTATGTATCGGTATTAAACTCCCCAAAGCGCTCAAAAGCGGTTTGTTGGTGGGAGTCGGTTTCGTCGGCTTATCTGTAGTCACAGCCTTGTTGACCAGTAGTCTTGGTCCGGCATTAAGTAAAATGGTAGAAATCTACGGATTGGAACTCGGTATTTTCGACATGGGATGGCCTTCGGCAGCAGCAGTTGCCTATAATACCTCGGTCGGCGCTTTCATTATCCCTGTTTGTCTGGGAGTAAACCTGTTAATGCTACTGACCAAAACAACCCGTACTGTTAATATTGACCTTTGGAACTACTGGCACTTCGCATTTATCGGGGCTATCGTATACTTCGCCTCCGATAGTATTTTCTGGGGATTTTTCGCCGCTATCATTTGCTACATTATAACATTGGTAATGGCAGACATGACTGCTCCTGCTTTTCAGAAGTTCTATGATAAGATGGACGGTATCTCTATCCCGCAGCCTTTCTGCCAGAGCTTCGTTCCGTTCGCGATTGTAATCAACAAGCTTTTAGATAAAATTCCGGGATTCGACAAACTGAATATCGACTCTGAAGGAATGAAGAAGAAATTCGGTCTGATGGGTGAACCGTTATTCCTGGGTATCGTGATTGGTTGCGGTATCGGAGCTTTGGGCTGTGCCAGCTGGAAAGAAGTACTGGACGGCATTCCGGGTATCCTTGGATTGGGTATCAAAATGGGAGCGGTTATGGAGTTGATTCCACGTATCACCAGCCTTTTCATTGAAGGTTTGAAACCTATCTCTGATGCAACCCGCGAATTGATCGCTAAAAAATATAAGAGTAATACAGGCCTGAGCATCGGTATGAGCCCTGCACTTGTCATCGGCCACCCGACAACGCTGGTTGTATCCCTGCTTTTGATCCCGGTTACTATCTTCCTTGCAGTGATCCTTCCGGGTAACCGTTTCTTACCGCTGGCTTCTCTGGCTGGTATGTTCTACCTATTCCCGATGATTCTGCCTATCACCAAAGGTAATGTGGTGAAATCATTCATCATCGGACTGGTAGCATTGATCGTAGGTCTGTACTTCGTAACAGAACTGGCAGGATTCTTCACGATGGCTGCCAAAGACGTATATGCCGCTACGGGTGACCCGACAGTAAATATCCCCGCCGGCTTCGAAGGCGGAGCGCTCGACTTTGCATCCAGCCTCTTCTGCTGGGGTATCTTCCACCTGACTTACAGTCTGAAGATTATCGGTCCTGCCATCCTCGTAGCCCTTGCACTGGGAATGGCAGTCTACAACCGTATCCGCATGAAAAGAAATGATGCGAAAAACGCAGCTAACGATTAAATATAAGTATAATCCAAATAAAGATTCGAAAGATGAAAAAATTAGCAATTGCAATGATGATGGGTATCGCAGCTATGTCTGCTTCTGCCCAGGTAAATTACAAGATGCAGGTGGCTTGCAATCCGCAAGACGTGAAAACGTATAATACAAACCGCCTGCGTAGTAGCTTCCTGATGGAAAAAGTAATGGTTCCTGATCAAATCAACGTGACTTATTCCATGTACGACCGCCTCATCTTCGGTGGTGCCGTACCTGCAACAAAAGAGCTGGTACTTGAAACTATCGATCCGTTGAAAGCTAAGTATTTCCTCGAACGTCGCGAACTGGGTGTTATCAACATTGGCGGCGAAGGTATCGTAACTGTTGACGGCAAGGAATATACGCTGAACTTCAAAGATGCATTGTATGTAGGCAGAGGCAAGCAGAAAGTTACTTTCAAGAGCAAAGATGCCAGCAAACCTGCAAAATTCTATATCAACTCCGCTACTGCCCACAAGGAGTACAAAACTCAGTTGATCACCATCGACGGACGCAAAGGTTCTCTGAAAGCAAATTCTTTCGCGGCAGGAAAGATGGAAGAAAGCAACGACCGCGTTATCAACCAGCTGATTGTTAACAACGTACTTGAAGAAGGTCCTTGCCAACTGCAAATGGGATTGACAGAACTGAAACCGGGTAGTGTATGGAACACCATGCCGGCACATACTCACAGTCGCCGTGTGGAAGCATATTTCTACTTCAACGTGCCGGAAGGCAACTCCATCTGCCACTTCATGGGCGAACCTCAGGAAGAACGCATCGTATGGATGCAGAACGAACAAGCTATCATGTCACCGGAATGGTCTATCCACGCAGCTGCCGGAACCAGCAACTATATGTTCATCTGGGGTATGGCTGGTGAAAATCTTGACTATGGCGACATGGATAAGATTAAATATACAGAAATGCGCTAATCTTTGCGCAGCTCTTTAGCACATATCAAGTGATCCGAAAAACTTCATTCTTTCCTCGAAACGGGGAGAGAATGAAGTTTTCCGGATTTGTCATATTCTTCCCCCAAAGAGACCAAATTGTTACGATAATACATTACTATGTACAAATAATATGTATAATGCAACGAATTATACATGATTTTGACCAATTATTACAAAAAAAATCCAGCTGAAATACCGACCTTTGTCAGCAAATCAAAATCTATTTAAATCCATTATCATGAATGCATTTCAAAAAACAGGCGAAAAAATGACAAACTACAGATGGACGATCTGTGCGATGCTATTTTTTGCTACTACAGTTAACTATCTCGACCGCCAGGTACTATCGCTCACCTGGGATGAATTTATCAAACCGGAATTTCACTGGGATGAATCACACTACGGTACTATCACTTCCGTATTCTCTATTGTTTACGCAATATGTATGCTCTTTGCCGGTCGCTTTGTGGACTGGATGGGAACGAAGAAAGGATTCCTCTGGGCTATCGGCGTATGGTCTGCCGGTGCCTGTCTGCACGCAGTCTGTGGTATTGTAACAGAAGCGCAGGTAGGACTGCACAGTGCTGCCGAACTTGCCGGAGCCACCGGAGACGTGGTGGTAACCATCGCTACTGTCAGTATGTACTGCTTCCTGGCTGCACGCTGTATACTTGCTCTCGGAGAAGCCGGTAACTTCCCCGCCGCTATTAAAGTAACTGCCGAGTACTTCCCGAAGAAAGACCGTGCTTATGCTACTTCCATCTTCAACGCCGGTGCTTCTATCGGTGCCTTGATCGCTCCGCTCACCATTCCTATCCTTGCCAAAGCTTTCGGTTGGGAAATGGCGTTTATCGTTATTGGTGGACTTGGTTTTATCTGGATGGGCTTCTGGGTATTTATGTATGATGCTCCTTCAAAGAGCAAGCACGTAAACAAAGCCGAACTTGAATATATCGAACAAGACCAGAATGAGGCCGGTGCAGGTCCGAAAACAGAGGAGAAAGACGAGAAAAAGATGAGATTCTGGCAATGTTTCAGCTACAAACAAACTTGGGCATTTGTCTTCGGTAAATTTACCACTGACGGTGTATGGTGGTTCTTCCTGTTCTGGACCCCGTCTTACCTGAACTCCCAATTCGGTATCAAAACTTCCGATCCTCTGGGAATGGGACTTATCTTCACACTTTACGCAATCACGATGTTATCCATCTACGGTGGCAAGCTTCCTACTATCTTCATCAACAAGACCGGCATGAACCCTTATGCGGCACGTATGAAAGCAATGTTGATTTTCGCATTCTTCCCGTTAGTGGTATTGCTGGCACAGCCATTGGGAACATTCTCTCCGTGGTTCCCCGTGATCCTGATCGGTATCGGCGGAGCTGCCCACCAGTCATGGTCGGCTAATATCTTCTCTACAGTAGGTGATATGTTCCCCCGAACAGCAATTGCAAGTATCACCGGTATCGGTGGTATGGCCGGTGGTATCGGTTCAATGATTCTTCAGAAAGTGGCAGGTAACTTATTTGTATATGCTTCCGGAACAACAATGGTTGACGGCAAAGAAGTGGAAATGACAAAAGAACTACTGGAACAAGGAGCACAGTTTGTACATCCTGCGATGACATTCATGGGCTTCGAAGGAAAACCGGCCGGTTACTTTGTAATCTTCTGTGTATGCGCAGTGGCTTACCTGATCGGTTGGGTTATTATGAAAGCACTGGTTCCTAAATATAAGCCTATCGTATTGGATTAATCCGATATAATTATATAGAATAAAAAACAGGAGGGCACTCAGCATGAGTTTGTCCTCCTGTTTTTTTAACCAATTATTTATTCAAAAAGTTCCAAAAACAAAAAAGCCTCTTCTCACGAAGAAGGCTTTTTAGGTTTACTTATTCTTCATAGCCATCCTGTACTATTTTACAAAATATCTTGCACATTCAAACAATGAAGGATAGTAAACGTTAAGATGAAAAAAAGGGAAGTCTCACGACTTCCACAATTCTTCTAACCTTAAATCTAAATCTCTATGAAAAAAACGTATTGCAAAGATAGGGGTTTGTTCAACAAATAGGTGTTAATGAATTGCATAAAGAGAGAATAAAAACTAACGTCTGCAAAAATTATGCAATATTCCGGAGGCTCTCTATTAATTTTAATAAACTTTTATAGAGTGGATTACGCTCCAACAGCGTCGGCACACCTGTCAGCAGCATCTGTTTTCTTGCACGTGTCAAGGCAACGTTCAGTTTCCGGTCAATCAGAATTCCGTCTTCTTCTGTCAGATTGGAAAGGAATTTCAACTGATACGGATAGTTCACACAGAATGAATAAATAATCACATCGCGTTCACTTCCCTGAAAACGTTCTACAGTGTCAATCAATATCTGATTCAGTTCGGAAATGCCGAGAACTTCTATTTCCTTCTTGATCAAAGCTATCTGACTACGATATGGAGTAATGATCCCCAATGTGCGGGAGGCATCAAATGCTTCCGAGTGTTCTTTATAGACAGTTGCGGCCAGACGGGCAGCAATCTTTGCTTCCGAATGGTTTGTTTTAGCAGAAGAACCCATCGGTTCGGGCCGCGAAGGATAGAAAGACAGCCGGTTGATATTTCCGGAATCTTCCAGTTGATGCGGCAGTCCGACAGGCAGCAGCCGACCTTCATAGAAAGCTTGATTGGCGAACAGAGCCACTTCGGGGTGCATACGTCCCTGACGGCAGAGCATATCGTAAGTACGATGGGCATCGGTATGCTGACGGGCTGTGCGATACAGTCTTTCAAACAGAGAATCTTTCAAATTCTTCAGTCCGACAGCAGACAGGGCTTCATCGTATACTTCCGATTGTTCCGTATTCTGCAAGACGACAGCCGGAAGTTGCTTATGATCGCCTATCAGGATAAATTTGCCAACGCCCTCTTTTCCGTTTTCTCCTTTGGCACAAAGTATGCCCAGCAACTGAGGTTCCAGTATCTGAGTAGCCTCATCTACAATAGCCACATCGAAATGCTTCAATCGGAAAAGTTCCGGTTTGCCGGAGATAGACGCTACTGTACCGACTAATATACGACAGCGGTTAATACGTTCGCAAACCTCTGTACGACGCATACAGGTAGCAAGTTCATTCTCTATCAAATGATCCCGATAGTTCTCGTCACATGAAAGCTCGCTTCCCACACGAATGAAATCGACTTCCGGACGAATGGAAGAAAGTGCTTTACAGATTTCATCTACGGCACGGTTAGTGTACGAGAGCAATAAAATTTGGGCTCCTTCCTCTTTATAAAAGGTTTCGACCATCTTCTTCAGTGCACAAGACGTTTTACCGGTTCCCGGAGGCCCTACCAGCAGAAAATAGTCCTTTGCTGCTTTCGCTTTCAAAGCAATACGAGTAAAGTCATCGGCAGCTTCGGCTATCTGCTTATCCAATGCCACATCAAATTGCGGCTCCCGTTGAGAGAGCAGCAAATCACGA
>ENA-ORNK01001679-ORNK01001679.1-human-gut-metagenome-genome-assembly--contig:-NODE-1679-length-15633-cov-3.059443_pt1 | contig 15633 bp, 17 predicted proteins | sample MGYA00242115_ERZ509022 | MGnify/ENA primary metagenome ERZ509022 (study PRJEB26280, sample SAMEA2338690) | human gut metagenome | biome: human gut; feature: human-associated habitat; material: faeces...
GTGTAGGTCAGCGTATCCCGACGGCGCGTAACGGCCGGAGCCCTGACTATCACTTCGCGAATTTCGGTCGGGTTTTCCCTGACTGCGAAATCCACCCGCTGCGTCCGTGCCGCGACGAAACGCACCTCTTCATGGATGTTGAATCCCGTAACCGCCACCGCCAGCGAGTCGGCATCGCCCCGATATTCGAGCCGGTAGACGCCGTCGTCGCCCGTGATGGCATAATTGTACACGGCACGCCGGGCCGTGTCCTGCAACAGCACGTTCGCACTCTCCACCGGACGCGACGTCGCCGCATCGCGGAGTGTACCGCTGATGATTATTCGCTCCTGAGCCCGGAGATTTTCGGCGGTTCCGAGGAGCAGCAAGGCAACAAAAAGTATCGGGAGTGTACGCATGGCAAAGGTGGATTTTTTTGGGGGGGGGCAAATGCTTAACAAGTATATTTTTACTCCAGCTCAAGCGGATTATAGGGAATCGGACTGCATTGATCATGGGTAATGAGCCGAGGTTGGCCATCCTGAAGCGTCACGAAATAGTTTTGTCCCGTCTCGGCAAAGAACGAGTCGATCGGATTGTTGTAGACAGTGCGAGCGGCCTTTTGCACCCGCTCGCGCGACATCTTGCGGGAGGGCACCTTGTAACGAAGCATCGGTTCTGCGGGCTTCTCGATGCCGATAGCCCTGAAGCTGTACTCTCCGGAAGCGTCTTTGGCGGCCAAAACCATCCCCGGCAAACCGTGGAATTTCCAGAATCCGGCAATTACAGGAAGATCCGGGGCATACCAAACACTCCATTCCCGCCCCCGGAATGAACACCGAGCCTTCATGCAGCGGTATCCCAGAATCCCGCAAACAGCGTCGTCAAGTTCCCATTCGATTGCCGGCAGCGGTTCATCATAGGTATGGAACAGATTATCGATGTTGGGCAACAACACGCATTCTTCGAGTATCCGGCGGCGGAGATCGACGTAAAGTGCCGCGGAATATTGTACGCTGCACGAGTCCATCCACTCATAAGAAGTTCTTCGGTTCCGGTCGGTATGGTTCTTTGATAGTTCCCGAAGGTACAGACTGTAGAAACTTGTGTAGCGGCTCCCCGTTTCGGCAACGATTCTGTCATGGCGCACCAGCGTATCGATCCGAACGGTGAGGTCGTAGATGACACGCAGGGCGATATCATCGATCTCCTCCCGCTCGGCAGTAGAATAAAAACTCTCGAAATTCGGGATATAAGTACCTGAATAGACCGGCATGGTGCGTTTCATTTCGGAGAGCGGAACGATACGCTGAGCCGAAGCCGAAAGGCATGACAACAAGGTAATTATATAAGTGAATTTTGTCATCGAACTTGCTTGAAATTGTCATCGGGCTTGTCAGGAAGAGTTGTTCGTCAAAAAATTCGACGAACAACTCCCCGAGTTCTATTTAGCAAACAATGCCAATCGCATCTGCCGGGCGTTTGATATTGTTTGCAGCCTCGTTGGCGTTATTACCAGGTACATCGATCCAATAGCCTTCGTTCGGGCTATCGCCTTCGCCCCATTTGGTGACAACAAGACAGCGCCATCCGCCCTTGGCTTCGTTCATCTGTTTTTTCGTCAGTTGCTGTGCTGCAAAATTTTTCATGTTCGTTTTCATAGTCGTAGTTTTTGTCGATTTTGAATTCTGTTTCGGTCCGGACTTTTGCATCTCGACAGGCGTCCTGAACTGCCGTTTCCCGATTCATATCCCGATGATCCGGAAAAGAATTCCATTTTCTTATGCCTTTCTGCGTTTTAGTTGAACTTATGAGCTGTCGCAATCGGTTTTGTTCCCACCAGGGGAGGGCTTTTTCGTCGAATCAGGCCGGCAAAACCGGATTCAACATTATATTGGTTCTTGGAATATTGTTTCGGTGCGAGTTTTTACCTCGGCAGCGTTTCCCGAAACGTTATTCCCGTTGCAGCTCTTCGAGCTTCGAGCGCAGCGCATCGCCGCGCAGATCGACGGCGACGATCTTCCCGTCGGCATCCAGCAGGAAGTTGTGCGGGATGGTCTCGATACCGAACATTCGGAACAGACGGTCGTAGTCCGGATCGTCCTTGCGCAGGATTACATGGGTCAGCGCCGTGCCGCTCCCGTCAGCCTCTACGGCCTGCTTCCAGCGGTTCAGGTTCTCGTCGATGGATACGGCGTATACCGCAAGCGTTCTTTCGTAATCGCGGGCCGCAGCCAGCAGCCCCGGCATCTCCTCGCGGCACGGAAGGCACCACGAGGCCCAGAAATCGATCAGCACGTAAGGCGTTTGCAGGCTGCGCCACGACGTTTCCTTGCCCTCTCTGTCGGGCAGACTGAAGCTGACGACGGTATCCCCGCAGCGATACGGGATCGCCGGTTTGTCTTCGTCTGCATCCGTGGGGTTGTCCGCGTCCGAAATCGCGGAACCCGGAGGGGCTATCGTGAGTTCGAATCCGGCTTCTTCTTCGACCGGGTCCGGGTAAGGGAGCGGATCGCCTACGATGCAGGCATAACGGTTGAATGCCTCGCGGCTCTCGGGCGTCATCGCGGGTATGGGTTCACCGGAAGGAGTCGTTCCCGTAAGCATCGAAAGATTCGCATTGTCGGGGAATTTTGCACGGATATATGCGTATGTCTCGGTCTGTTCGCTCTCCGACAGATCCGGCAAAAGATTGAGGCAGGCATATACCGCATTGAACCCGCCACAACAGCCCTTCGGCGCGGAAGCAGGAGTCGATACGTGTTGCGAGTGCTGCACGGCGGTCGTCGTCGGGCGACAAATTCAGAGATTCGGCTTGCAACCGTTTGCGCAGTGTTACGACCGGAGCCCCGAGGACGCTGCACAGCTCCTCTTGGGATTCGGACCCCGATACCTCCGGACGGCCCATCCGCCCCAGCGGCGCGAATGCGAAGTCTATCCGGTCGCCGCTTCGGACGACGATCGAGCCGGAAGAGAGCGGTACGCGTTCGATGAGAACCTCGGCCGCCACTTCGTCGAACGGAATCCGCCCCTCCAACACGAAACGCCCGCCGCAAATCCGGCAGGAATCGATGAAGGCCGCCTGATTGTCGAAATAGGTGAACAGATAAGCTGTGCGGCCCTCGGCATCGAGACTGTCGGCGACCGAACCCGATATGCGGACGGAAGACGGATGCTGCCCGCAGACGTTGATTGTCGAAAACAAAAAAAGCAGATAAACAAGTGGATGTTTCATAATGGCAGTTTCTAAAGGTGATGGAGGCAGGTAAGAGACAGGGGATATCCCCTGTCTCTTTTTTATGAACTATGCGCAGCTTACCGTATAGCTTCCCTGTTGCCAGCCGGCCCGATTGAGTTCGATCTCCATTTTTACGGTCGCACCGGCAGTTGTCTGGCCAGGAAAATTACCATGAGCGATTTCTTGTCCGCTCGCTTTGCTGTAAGCTCGGCAGAAGGCGCCGCCTTTTACATCGTTCATCTGCTTTTTCGAGAGCTGCTGTGCAGCAAAATCTTTCATCGATTTCATAATTGTAGTTTTTGGTCGATTTTAATACTATTTGGATTAGGACTTTTGCTTTTCGACAGTATTCCTTGAACTGCCGCTCTCTGAATCGTAAGAATGATTCTGAAAGATTATTATCTTTGCAGTGCCTTTCTGCGTTTTAGTTGAACTTATGAGCTGTCGCACTCGGTTTTGCTTCCTCGCGGGAAGGCTTTTTCGTATTCGGATGGCAAGTCCGAATCGGAAAAATTCATATGTCCAGTTCCAGTTTCGGATAATAGCCCTCGGGGATGTAGTTGATGTCGATCTCGACCGTCTTTTGCGTACTCATGTCGTAGATGATATGCTCCTCTCCGTCCAGAAACATCATCGTCAACGGGGCCAGCCACTGCCTGCGCCACAGGCGGTCGACGTCCTTACGCGAACACTTGACTTTCTTGTGCGACGGAATGATGAGCTCATGACGGTTCGTACCGTTCAGCGCCTTGTCCGCATAGTCGTGAATCATCCGTCCGACGGGTTGTTCCAGTCCGATCGCCGTCCAGCGGAAGAGCCCCTCCGTGTCGGCAGCTTTCAGAATCAGCCCGGGCAGACCGCCCAGCTTCCACGGTCCGTGCGCCTGAGGAATCTCCGGCGCGAACCATGCCTCCCATGTTCTGCCGCGGAAGGTCGCGACCGCCTTGCGGCAGAGATACCCCGCAACCGTATCCGTCTGTTCCGTGATCCGCCAGTCCAGCGCTTCGACCGGCTCGTCGTATCGGTATTCTTCCTTTAGGAAGCGGGTGGAGACCATCCGTTTCTTCTCCTTCGGGAAAGTATATACATCGCAATACCACGCCTGTTCATCGGGTTGCATCCAGTCCCACAATGGGATGCCACTCTCCAGACGGGCGATATCCGTCGGCGGAATATCCACATAATAAAGATAGGCCATTGAGTCGATCCGATCGGTGTACTGACTGTAATAGCGACTCGTGCTCGGTCCTATTTCGAGCAGCGTGCGGTCGTGCAGGATCTTCATATCCAACGTATCTTCCACATAGGCGAAGTCGTAGGTTACGCAGAGACGGCAGGTGTCGATCGGATATTTTGCGCCCGGGTCTCTGACCTCCGGAGAATAATGCTGCGCCGAAGCCGTCAACCACGAAATCGAGAGTGCAGACAGCAAGATCAAGAAAGTTCTCATAAGCAAAAGTTTTTATTTACCTGCGGCCCATTCCGAGCCGCAGGTAAGGATGGAAGCTATTCGGTAGTTAAATTGTCCTTCCTTTTAGCTACGACGATTACGGACTGGATGCATGTGAATTTATCCCCGGTCCAAATTCCGGTATCGGCATTTGCCAGTCCGTTGTCCATGGATGAAGACCCGCCATGGCCCTCATACATACAGCCGCAACCACACATTCCTGCTGGTTTGCCCCCGGCTATGTGTTGCATCTCCTTTTCCGAAAGATTGTTTTTTTCAATCTGATTTACCTTGAGCGATTTCATAATCTTCGTTTTTTACAGGTTATACATCACAACTGAAACTTTTGTTTTTCGTCAGAACGATTCAATCTGCCGTTTTCCGGGTAACATTCCGTCAATCCGGAAAATAACTCTATCTCTGCACTGCCTTTCTGTGTTTTAGTTGAACATATGAGCTGTCGCACTCGGTTTTGCTTCCTCGCGGGGTGGCTCTTCATATTCGGATGGCAAGTCCGAATGATACGAATGGAAGTCATGGGGTTCCGCTGGTCGGAGGTGTTCCGGAACGGATGAACAGCGTATCCCGGTCCCGAACGATCGTAAACGAATGCTCGGATTCTGTTTCGTCGAAATAAGAGCGGGGAAGGTCGAACAACCGCCGACCGTCCACATCGAGAATCACATCCCCTTCTTCCACACCGAAATCCTGCCAATACGATCCTTCCTTCACGAAATCGACTACGGCGTGCCCCTCCCTGCTTTGGAAAGCCCGGAAACAGAATCCGGCCATCCCTTCCTGCCGGCTCTGATCCTCCTGCAGGGAGACGTATGCGATGGGGAACAGTTCGATACGGTGTCGGGCCGGATGGAACCGCAGATTGAACGACTTCGAAAAGTCCATGCCTGCCACAACCATCTCGCGCTCTCCCGAAATACGCCACGGACGCAACAGTTCGCGGTGCTCGATCCATAATTTGCGGTTCAATAATCCATATTCATTCAGCCGATAGCAAGTCGGTAAGACTCCGTTCTTGGAAGGACAGACGTATTTGCGTGTGGTCTCGTCGTTCAGGACCGCACGCATCGTACTGTCGGGCTCGGCATACAGATAGACGAGGGATGCGGGGCTTCCGGTATCCAATACCAAATCGACCCGTGGCCGCACGTATTCGTTCCGGCAATGAAACCGAAACGGGAAATCCCGGATAACGAACTGGTTCCCGACGACATCCAGCTGCAAGGAGATACCCGGCAACGAGAAAACGGGCCAATCGTATACGGCGAGGCATTTGTTTTCGCAGTCGAGCTCCCACGTGCGGGTCTCTTCGAGCGGAATGGAGAAAATGCCGTCGGCCGCAAGCATGTTCAAAGAGCGCCCGTCCACGATCCGACATTCGGAATAGCAGACCCGACTATTCCCGATCGATATCGAGACGGGGTGCTCCACGGTCATGCTGGGAATGTCTCGCCTGAAATCCCATCCCGACTTCAGTGTCTCCGTAGGGCGGAACCGGTCGATCAGGCCGCTCTTTTCTGCAAAGCACTTGTCCAGGACGAGCATTCCGGCACTTCCCGTATCGAAAATCAGCTTACACGTATGAGCGGAATCCAACTTCGTTTCGATGACCGGATGTCCTATCATGTCGTACTCGAATCTCGCAGCTGCGGGTTCGAGGGTGCATACCGGAACGTGCGACTGCGCTCCTTCGTCCCGACGGATGCAGGCCGAAGCGAGGAACAGAATGAAAATAATGAGTATCCGAAACATGATAATCGTCCGCTTCAATGTAAACTCTCCAATATACTATAGCTTATATAGTTATTGATAAGTCTCATTATTTCGTTCGCCAAAAATCACGGCAACCTCCATTGCCATCATCTATCATAAGGGCTGAGTCGACTGTTTTATGAATCGAATTTTTATTTCCAGCCCAATTGGCCTGTCCGTTCGCCTCGATGGAGGAGCCGCCGACATTTCGATAATAACAGGCGCAATTGCAGACATTTCCACCTTTGACGCTGCTCATTTCCTTTTCCGAAAGGTTGTTTTTCTCGATCTGATTCACTTTAAGCGATTTCATGGTTCTCGTGTTTTAGGTTTTATACAACAGATTTTTATCGGATTTTTGCCTTGCGACGGAGTTATCCGGATCCGCTGTTCTCCGAATCCTGCTCCGAAATCCGGAGAATTATATTACCTCTTGCTGCCTTTTTGTGTTTTAGTTGAACTTATGAGCTGTCGCACTCGGTTTTGTTTCCCCGCGGGAAGTTTTTTGTCGGGCTGGCAAAGCCGCATGAAACTCCGGCGGGTTATCCGCAGTCCGTTTTCAGATGATTATCTTTTTGGTTCCATCCGCTGAACGGATTTCCCAGACGGTACGATCTTCCGTAGAATATATATCTTCCCTCTTCTCCTCGGGGATGTCGGTCCACCGGATGCCGTCGACGGTCATAACGGTGTCTTTGAGACGAAGCCCTTGCCCGTAGGCAGCATCGTTCGTGCGGATTCTCGTTACCACCCCTTGCGAATCGCACCAGAACCCTGTCCGGTTCACCGGTTTGGAGGGATAGGTACGCTGTGCCGGAGTGAGTATGAGCCGGTCGTTCCTGAAATCGAGGATCATATTGAAATGCTTGAGTATGCGCATGCCGAGCGTGCCTACGATCGGTTTGCCGATACCGGGAAGAAAGTTCTTGAATTCTTCTGCAAAGCTTCTCAATCCCGTATCGAAATCACAGCGCACGTCCGGCAGGACAAAGGGCGGCATATCGATGTCGACTTCGAAATCCAAATGCTGCCGGTCGGGAATCTCCGCGCTAAAACGATCCTCGATTTTCCAATGGGGAATGCGCGAAACGAAATCTTCCAGCTCTGCCGGAGGGTCCGTAATGCAGAATCCGTACGGCGTGCCGGTGTCGAGCAGATAGACATAATCCGTCGACAAAGAGCGGTCGCCGTAAGACAAGGTCATCGGAATATTGACGAACGGAGCGATCTTCCGGTCCTTATACTTCGCAAATAGCAATGGATAAACAATGGCGTTCTCGGGCAAGGTGTCCGTCTCGCGAATGGAAAACATGCGGTTATCGAAATCGAAACACCAAATTCGTTCTTCGGTAGCATACGCCGGAGCAATAACACATGGCAAGTCGACGGGCCCGACAACGTCAAACTCTTCCTCGGGAACATGGTAAATCCTGTTGTCGTTCAGCGATTGGCCGCCGAGCGATATATCCTTGACCGCGATATGCGATACGACGGCTCCGGGCTGCGTAACGGTCAGAGAGTCGGCGTAATTTTCGGCGAGCGACTGCGGCAGCATGCAGCCGACCAAGCATCCCGTATCGAACAGCATTTCGAGCGTATCCGTTGCGTTGATTACGACGGGGGTAATGATTCTGTCCTGATCGATGCGCAAATTCGTGTTGTCGGCAGCCGGCGGCGTCTGTCCGTGCGACGAACAGGAAACCACGACGAATTGCAGGAGCAGCAGGGGGTATAGGAACTTGCTCATAACTGAATGATTTTATACGGGATCAAAACGCAAAACCAATCAACCTTATCATGCTCTCCGATGGGATAAGGATTCATTTGGGCATAATGAGATATAATTGATTTTGCGTTTGAAATACAATCTATTAAGATTCCATGGATTACTTAGCTATAAGTACCCACTTATCACACAGGGTCCATGATCCATCTTCATTCATATAGCCTGTGATGTGAAGCATACCGGGCGAATGCAAACCGCTGGCTGCATTCGCATTCTTGTTGCTCGCTGTCGATGACCCTCCCGAATCGGCATACAGGCATGCACAACCACAACTTTCACCTCCAGTGACGTAAGCCATTTCCGTTTTTGAAAGGCGTGCCTTTTCGATCTGATTTACCTTGAGCGATTTCATGGTTCTCGAGTTTTAAGTTTTATACAACAGATTTTTATCGGATTTTTGTCCTGCGACGGAGTGTCCGTATCCGTCGTTCGCCAAATCCTATTCCGAAATCCGGAGAATTGTTTCGTCTCTTGATGCCTTTCTGTGTTTTAGTTAAACTTATTGGCTGTCGCACTCGGTTTTGCTTCCTCGCGGGGTGGCTCTTCATATTCGGATGGCAAGCCCGAACATGAAACTCATCCGTTTTCTCGGAACGTACAAACCGTCTTTTTCCCGGTGGCTCGTTCATATGGCGACGGCGACGGACATAACCACTGATAAACGCAATTCTTGCAGGATTCGGAGTCGCGAATTTTTCGCCATGCATAATTCTCTTGCAATTCACGGACGATTAGATCGTATATCGAATCGTCGATCGTCCCGAGAGACGGCGCCGTTACATCCGAATAAATCCGGCCGTCAGGCATTACTATCAAATTACCGAATGCTTCGATATTGACTGCCTGGTGAGCGAAAATTTCGCGACGGGACAATCGGATTTGTTTAATGTCCGCTTCGGAAAGGAATACGTTGCAGTCGAAAAATTCCTTGTTATCGTCATATACCGGAACCATTGCAAAGTCTTTCACTTCAAGTTTTTCCACCAGTTCACTCCATTCTCTGTATTCGCGGTCGTTCCGGACGATTAAATCGTATCCGAACGGGAGCGACAACCGCTGTTCTTTTTCCATCGGCTTTTCCATGTCGAATGCCTTCGGCACATTGTCTGGCTGTTCGCAGATGAAACGTACCCTATATCCGGCTTTAGCGAGCGTATATGGCGCAGTTGTTTTATCATGTAAACCCGCATAGAGAACATAGAATACGATTTGTTCTTTATATGCCTTCAAACGTTGCTCCATCTGGATGATCTCTCGATCGGTAACATCCGAAACGACCAAATTGATTCTCTGCAGCGACGGAGTCCATACTTTGTCCAAGAATCGAACAATCGTTTCACTGCTCAGATGCTCCTCCGAACAGATCGGATAAATAATCTGTTTGAAATAAGACTTGTTACAACATAGACCTCCGATGTATATGGTTAAAGAAGACAGATATTCCAAAACATTTTCTCCGATCTCACGCTCCGGATCCTTCTTCAGCCGTTTGATGTCGTGCTGAATATTGAGCATCGGCGGCAGAGAAATAATCGGAGTTTCAGAAGATGTAATCCGGCCGAATCCCCGGGTTGTGATTTCATTGATGAATGACCGTGCATCATTATCGAGAGTTTCCGGATCGAACGATGCGGAATACAAATTATCATAATCCTCGAATACTCGGCATAATTCTCTGATCGAATCCGTTACGTTGAAATGGAACATGGTTTCTCGCGCCGACTCGTATAACAAGCCTTCCGTTCCTTTTCGCCAAAGAAATGTATCGGGAGAAAGCGTAAGTTTCTGTTTCATGGGATTCGCAATTTAGTCTATCAAAACATCTTCCATCAACTTCTTGTACAAATGCGGATGACGGGCGAGATGAGCCAAACAATACGACGAATACTGTTCGAATGTCTCTTGGTTCATATAGCCGCGGCAGATTGGTTGTGTCGCGTCCAGATCCTCAATATAGTACATACACTGAATACAACTTCTTTTCCTGTAACAGAGCGAACACTGACGTTGCAGTTTCTCCAGATAGCCATTGAATCGTGCTACGATAGCATCCAAGTCGAGGGAAACTCCATTTGCAGATAACTGTCCGAGAGCGAATTTATGATCTATGCGCTCGCATTGCAGAATTTTGCCATTGACCGTAACGAACAGTTTCTTACTGAATGGAGAACAGGTTCCCGTTGGAGTGTAGTGCAGTTTGGATTCGTCCAGGAAAAGGCTGTTGTAGTCCCTGAACACGTTCCCGCTGTATTGGTGCAAATACAATAGCAAATCATGTGTATTAGGTTCTGCCACAAACATCTCTTCAGCAAGTTTTTCGTAGTTTTCCGATTCGTGCAAACTCTCGATCATGTTCCGGTAGGTTTGCTGGAACTCCTCCACCTTATCAGGACGAATCCCCGAATTGTTCAGTTCCGATATGGTCGGTTTCTTCCCGAATTCGCGCATGATGAAATCATGTGTTCGGGCAACGCTGTTGCGGTTATGAAGCACGGCATTGAATTCTACATATCGGGTAAAATAGTCCGGATATTTCGCCTGTAGGTCCTTTACGTTTTTATAGACCCGATCGAACGAATTCTTCCCGTCATGAGTTACCCTGTAACTTTGTCCATATTTATCGCCATCGAGACTGATCAACAAGTGAAAACGCTTCTCGACAAGATAGTCCGTATAGCGATCGAGCAACATGGCGTTGGTCGTCATCGAAAAATTGAAATTTCTATGCACATCGAGTTTTTCGACATAATCGACCATGCGCGTGATGAAATCCATGTTCATCAACGGTTCTCCGCCATAAAAACTGAGATAAGTTCGCGGTGCGGCAGAATGTGCTGGACATGTGCGCCACAAAGACACGAGATAATCGAGAAGGATCCTGCCTTGTTCGAATGCCAGAAATTTCGTTTCGCGTTTGTCGTACCCGAAATATAAGTCGCCGTACCCGCAATACTTGCATTGCAGGTTACATGCATCGGTAACCTCAAAGGTTAATTGACGCAAATTGACCAATGAAGATAGAACTTCATCACGTGTAATACGTCGATCATTCAAAATTCGCCGATTATCCATACTCGTGCTCACATTTAATAAATTCCACCCGGTACTGTACACCGTATCCGAACTCATATCCGATACTTTCGCAACCCTTCAGAGGATCTGAATCGTATAGATAGCCATTAGCCCACAACAAATATATACAAAAAACATTTTAGATTCAATTTATTTATCTAAAAAAATGAGTGAAAATATTTCCGGAATATGATTTCGCTCGTATTTTGCCGCTTACCAGCGAATTTGAATTGCCAAGCAAAAAAAATATAGACTTATTGGATATGTGTTAAAATAAATATTATATATTTGTATATACAAAACAACGTTATGCATAATACGAATATCAATATAGGGGTTTAATCCATCATCAATATTCATATGAAGAGCTTCAAAATCGACTACGCAGCGTGTAAAACGAGCCCGGGCGGCAACATTATGGCGAAGATTGAAAATTTTCAATCGCATTTCAAAGAGCATGAAAGAATGGGGCTGAATATATATGCCCGATCCCCCATGATTTCCGCATGTGATCGAGAAGTCGAAATTTTGGACAGGCATACCGGTCAGGTAAACAAGATGCTGATGTTCGGCTCTAACAGCTATCTGAATGCAACGATTTGCCCGGCGGCGGTCAAGAAAGCTGCCGAAGTAATCCAGCAATGCGGCATAGGTACGGGCGGAGTACCTTTGTTGAGCGGAACATCGGATTATCAGAATAAATTGGAGAAAGAAATTTCGCAATTGCTCGGATTTGACGATACGATCTTGTTTTCCTCCGGCTTCACGGCCAATATTGGAGCCTTGGTAGGTTTGGTCGGTTCGAATAATTTATTGGTATTCGATAAGCTGAACCACGCGAGCCTCATCGACGGAGCATTGATGTCGGGAGCGAAAATGACACGCTACCTTCATAGCGACATGCGCTCTCTGGAAAAGATTCTTTCGCAGAATGCGGAACAATATCCATACGGAATCATGATTGTTACCGATGGCGTATTCAGTATGGACGGAGACCTTGCGAATCTGCCCGAATTGCTGCGCCTCGCAAAGAAATACAATGCACTCTTATTGATCGACGATGCACATGCGACAGGTATTATCGGGGACGGAGGCGCCGGTACCTTGAGTCATTTCGGTATCACAGAGCGTGATAACATCATCGTGACCGGTACCTTGAGCAAGGCGATCGGAACAGTCGGCGGGTTCATCACGGCAAGTCAGAAAATCATCGATTACCTAAGAGTCTATGCGCGGAGCAATATGTACTCGACCGCTCTTCCTCAAAGCGTATGCGCTGCCGCCTATGAAGTGTTGCAGGACTTCAAGAAACATCCGGAACAAAGAGAAGCGCTCAACAGAAATCACAATTATGTACGTTCAAGATTGAATGAGATGGGATTCAATACATTGCATTCTGTTACGCCCATTATCCCTGTAATCATAGGAGATGAATATGTGCTGACTAATCTGATAAAAGATATTTACGACCGGGGAATATTTGTAAATGCGATCTTCCCGCCGGTCGTTCCGCCCAAGATGTGTCGTATTCGAATCGGCGTGATGTCATGCCACACTCAAGAAGATTGTGATCGCTTGCTCGATGTTTTTTATGAAACAGGCAAAAAGTATGGAATTATCTGAACTTGACCTCCCATTATCGAAGCAGTCCTGATATAACGACGAATAAAAGAGAGAACGAGAACTGAATTCCCGTCTCTCTTTTGTTACATCTTTATCATTGATCTAAACTGTATGAAGAGCTGGAATGTTCGATGCGGTCTTGATTGTAATTAACCGCAAACAAAAATAAATTCTTGTCATACATCTATTTTTCACTATTTTTGAATCGAAATTTTACAGACATTCACTATAACTATAACTCAGATTATACAAAATGGCAGAGAGGGTGAGACGCACGAATGCTGAAATAGATAATGCCGTCATGACCGAACTTGAGAAATTGGTCATCCGAAACGGGTTTGAAAAGGTGCTTGTAACGGAATTGATGGCCAATGCCAAGTTGGAGCCCCCCGTCTTTTATAGACGCTATGGCTCTATCGATAGTCTTTATGATAAGTTAGCAAAGAGATACGACTTTTGGATCAACGACACGATTAAGATGTCGAAGTTAAGCGATTTGGGTCCCAAGTTGTTTTTTGCGAAAACACTGAAGACGCTATACAAAGAACTAAGCAATAATGTCGTCATGCAGAAGTTGTTGCTTTGGGAGATGTCTGCGGATAATGATACGACCCGAAGAACGGCTCAGATAAGAGACTTGATGAACTTGAATTTGGTCGAGTATTACGATGTGCTGTTCAAGTCTGCCCGTATCAATATCCGTGGCGTTATTGCCCTCCTGATTTCGGGTGTCTATTATTTGATCTTGCATAAAGAGCGGGCTCCTTTTTGTAAAATAGATTTTAACACGCCCGAAGGTGAAGCGGCCTTTTCGGAAGCTGTGGATATATTGGTCGGGATGTTGTTCGACCGAATCGAGGGGCACAACCAAAAGCGGGAGAGTTACGAACGTATGATCAAAGATGGAATCAGCAAGAAAAAGGCTTGCCAATATTTAGGGGTTGGCCTCAATGAATTCGATAGCTGATAACATATCGGAGAAGCGCTCTTGCATGTTCTGTTTTTACAATAAATCAAATATGCTTTGATACTTTAGTAGCAGATGCTTCCCTTTGATTGTCTCCTTCATATGCCATTGAAGTTTTCCGTGAGATATCGGGAGGAAAGCATTCAACTTTCAGAGCATACGACTGATAACCGTACAAACAATCCACATCGAACGAATTTGTATTCGCTCGATCGTCCTATCGTCATCGGCGGTTTCTGGCGAGGTGGCTAATCGGAGTTGCTTCGAATTTTCGGGAGATTTGTATACAAGACGCAGATGATCAGTAACGATAAAGTACATATTCCCATAACAAATTTCCTCTGCCACAGCTTTCTTTCGTAATAATAATACTGAATTGTGTGAATCCGGGTAGAATCTGTCATCAGTATATGTGATGGCTAATTGCGCATTTGCGGCAAGAGTCGAAGAAAAAATCAGTATTTCGTCCGCTGGAAGAACCGGCGGGAATTGTATCGTTTCATAATTGTTATACAGCGGAATGCGGACAATGTTATCATGAAGGGTTTCTAGAGAATCGTTATCGCCATGAATGAGCCAGTCGATAGAATATTGCGGAAATTTCTGATGGATGACATTTGCCATATTCTTGCTGATCCCGCATTTTCCGCGCAAGATCTGATAGAGATTTTCCGGACGTTGAAACCCTATATGACGGGATAGTGCGTATGTACTCATCCCTGCATTTTCTATGACTATTTTCAATCGCTCCGCGGGAGTGCTATTGGATTTTGCCGGCATATGTTACAGAACAACGAATTAAAAAATAAGAAAGCACGAACCCAACATTGTTCAGATCCGAGGTATCGCCAAACACCCACTTACGGAACAAGTCGAGCTCGTGCCGCACAATAATAGTGCAATACACGAGCCCCGCTTGTCTATTCCCGTAAGTTGAAGTTGGCGATTTTCAGATCTGGAATAAACAGCAAAAAGCTATCTTATGTCAATTCTTTCGTCTTTCCGGTTCTTGTATAATTATTTAGTGAAACAAAGGTAGTAAAGAATTTTGGAAAATCACTCGATTCGGATATATTCCGAGTATCGGATATCGACATATGGGTTATCCCCGGCTATGGTCTGGTGTATGGCTTTCACTCTACGCCAGAACCACCAGCCCTTATATTCGACCCACACGGCCTGCCGCAGCGTTACAGGCACACGGATTTCACCTTTCAGACGTCCGTTCTCGATAAGCCCCGCCAGTTGGATATGAGGCGTTATCATCTCCACTTTCTGACGTAATATCGGTACGGTATCCCGTATGACCACCGTATCGCGTACCACTGCATCTATCGGCCCGGTAATCTCGATTTCGTGGCGCGCCGCAGCTTCGAGGTTTTTGACTTTCACGCCGAGTCTTCGGATTTTCTCGGCATCCTCAGCCCGCAGGCGCTTATACTCGTCGATCCGCAGCCGCAGTGTGTTCGCATCCACGGCGAGCGTTGTCGAGTCGATGCGTATGCGCTTCATGTCCGAGAGCAGTGCTTCGGTATTGCTCCGATAGCGGTTCCGTTCCTCCTTGAGGTAAGCGTTGCGCTGCCACAGGACGCCCGTGGCGAGCAGGAGGAGCCCCACTGCGACGAGCAGCATGCGATTAACGGTCCGCTTCATCTTCGAGGGCGTCTTGGGGTATGAACCACAGGTGCTCATTCTGGAAAGGCTTGTCGAGCAGCACCATACAGCCGATCAGCCGGCCGGGAACGGCC
>ENA-ORNK01001687-ORNK01001687.1-human-gut-metagenome-genome-assembly--contig:-NODE-1687-length-15489-cov-9.923545_pt1 | contig 15489 bp, 18 predicted proteins | sample MGYA00242115_ERZ509022 | MGnify/ENA primary metagenome ERZ509022 (study PRJEB26280, sample SAMEA2338690) | human gut metagenome | biome: human gut; feature: human-associated habitat; material: faeces...
TAGATTTGTTTGCAGACAGATTATCGAAGGGAATAAACTTGATCCCGTTTTCGCCATCCGGTAAGGCAAACAAACCGACCATTGAGGCAACAGCTTTAATAAAGTCTATTTGCTTGATGTCCGGAAGATTGGGAACTAGGGGAAATTTCTCGCCAAAAGATATTTCATTACGATCATACACCGTTAAAGACAATATACTACTACTTGCTCCTGTAGCAATGGCTTTTATAGTAAAATGCATAAATTCGTCAGATTCAATAGATACTAGATCGTCAAAATTGAAAAGTAATCTAACGTTAGGAGCCTCAATATATGCAGCATAGTTTTTTCTTTCTATAGTAGATACGCTAGATATATTACCAGAAGAATCAGACTGTGACACTCTCAAATTCAAATACTGGTTATTTACGTCCATCCCAGAATTGTATTTAACCAACATTTCAATAGTTCCTTTAACTTTCAATGTGATAGGATATTTGGTATACAATCTATCTCCATAAGGACCACCAACACTTGCATACTGTTGGGTACTATCTCCTATATAGTTTAACTTTAGATAAGAAAAAGTGCTTTCTACTATCACATATCCAACCATTTTCAAAGAAGATGGGAAAGCATCGTTTATCTTTTGTGAATCATTCCTTGTCAAAAGAGGAATAATCATTTTGTTTATAACAGTAAGCTTGTCAGACGGGAAATTAAATGTCACTCCGCTTTCTTCTTGAATCCTATAAAGTATCCACCATACAGGTACTACTGGATGACGCCAAACGTTTGGATCATTAGAGTTAAACCCGTAGTCAATACGTGGAAATCTTTCCGAATTTTCTCCCCAATTTTCCCAAACAACCCAATCTGTACCCTCAACTGTTCCATATTCCAAATCTGTCAATTTCTTATCACTACTTACTATTTCCGCAAAATTAGTTACATTTCCCCAAGACAAAGCAGTTTCGATATATTCAGACACAGATAATAATACAACATTCGCATCTTTCACAATTATTATTCCATTCCGTAAAACATTCCCTACATGCTTAAGATATGGGAATTTAGTAGTTGAACTGGGAAGATGTGCGCACTCAATCAAAGCCAGATTCTTTGCTGTTTTAGGAAGTTTTATCGTATAACTGTTATTGCTCACGATCTTACTAATATCAGTGAGTAGATTGCTTTTATAGTTCAGGCTAATATCAGTATCTCCGACATCGACCTTATCACCATTAATATATAATTCGTCTCTTATCATAGCATCTGTGTAATAGTTTCCGGCATAGTTATTTGAATTTCAAAGTCTTGAAGGTCTGCTCCATTATCTGTAAATGATCCGGCCACAATATTAACCGGTATCCAGTTTTCATCAATATACATATCAACAATGGGAGAAGAATGAATAGAAGATAACATATTGAATGTTTCTCGTTCTACGAGCGTAGCACAAGCCTTTCGTGCCGTTTGATATGTTTTGCCTTGATAACGGCTCATTCCATTGTAAACGTATTTTATATTGCTATAATCAACGTTTAATTGCTCCCCTTCATTGGAAGATTGTCCGGTCAAGTCCCCCTCTTGGAAAAGCCAATACTGAAGGAATCCGTGACGATCCAACCAACGTAGATATATTCCTTTAGTGCAATCATTAAATAGAACCTTGATAAGAACAGCATCATCAGGAAGAGGTTTAAACGTCCGATCGAAAGTATATTGAAATGTGCTGGGAGCCTCTGGGGTATTAAGTATCTTAATCATGCCGAATTCCTTTGCCTCCTTGAATAATTCGGAGAAATCTTTGTGTAATAACCCCGTTTTTTCAACTTCAACAGAGGTATATTCTTCCGCATCATATCTTACATTTATTTCTCCATTGCTATAAATGGAAATAGTAGAAGGGAAGTTTCTAAACATAGTAACCGTCCTTGAAGGGTTAAATACCTCCCCTATATTCATAGCTCCCCAAATCACATTTATATAAAATTCAAATGTCGGACCATCAATATCAATTCGAATATGAATGCTTTTTGAGTTAGGTATAGTTGTGTAATCAAATCTAAGTAGCGATCTTAGATATTCTGAAATGTCGATAGATACTCTGCCTGATATAGGCTCCCTCATATCTGAATAGTCTCCAACATAAAATATAACAGAACCGGTCAAATTATCTATCGTTATAATCTGCGGATTAAAAGCAAAACAAGTTTCATCCGGATATGTTATCGTATGTCCATTAAACTCCTCTGTTCTCATTGCTATTTAAATTTATATGTTTAATATCTCTTTCGAATATGCCGAAAACTTTCTCCATGACAGACTGAATTGTGCGTTCAATTTCTTTTGAGTAAATATCATCTCTACCTCCGTCTCTATAAAGTTGCGTGCCCTCTCTTGCAATCTTTCTCGCAATGAAATAAGCGAAAGTTTTAGGTTTCTCTACCCTTATTCCTTTAGCCTCTATCCAGTCAAGGATTATTTTATAGAATCCTTTAGGAACTCTTCCCGGCCTTCTTCCGGTTTCTAAGGTCCCAAAAGCTTTCCTTCCCCAAAGAATACCGCTGTTTTCTGTTATTTCAACCCGTAAGCTTGCAATAGTTTTTCCGCTAGTTTTTTGCCTCGCTCTTATATGATTGTCGATTATCCTTTGGCGGAGATCGGTTAACTCATATTTTATAATTCCTAATGCTTCATCCTTCCCTGCCATAAAGAGAATCCCTTATCTTTTTGAATATTTCACCTATAGCCTTACCGTAACAAAGCAAAAGGCCTTGTCTTTCCTTCAACTGCAGTTCTATTGCAACAATAGCCACATTAGAATCCAACCCGTCATAGGTAGTAGAATAGTAGATATCTCCTTCTATGTACTCAAATAATCCACTTTCATTCAAACGAAGTATAAACTCCTTAGCATAGCTTTTGCAAAGCTCTACTTTCTGATCTGCTTCTGTTCCGTCAAAATCAAAATCTATCTTATCCATGAAAGCAATCAAGCAATTTGGATAATCTTTTAATTGATTTTTGTTCAGATTAAAGCGTCCGGAAACAGGGAGTACATTTACCACTGCTGGAAAAGGAAGCTTATCTAACCTCAAATTGGCGGTTTGCCAATTATCAAAGACATAGGTCAATCCCTCCATCTTATCAACTACGCTTTTTATCTTTTGCTCTACTGTTGTCATACTATCGTTTTGCTTTTAATTTACTCTCATATTCTATAATTTTACTCTCCTTTATTTTGCATAGCGCTATTTTTTTCTCCATATCAAAACATTTATAAATTCTTATCCATGGGACATCCTCTACATCATCATGATTGCTTATACCCATCATTTGAGCATATCGATGGATAATTCCAAAAGCACCAAATCTTAAATCCCCATACCCGGCTTTTTTTTGAATAGGAGTTAACTCAATACTTGTAGAAGCAAATAACTTACTGATATACTCTACTTCCGTTATCACCCACATTGAGAAACCAAGAACTAACTCTGCCTTTGATTTCAAAATCTCTTTCTCTTTCATACCAAGGATAGTCTTACAAGGAATCAACGCAACGTCTTTAGAATCTCCCATAGATTGAAGCGTTATCAGCTGCCCCATGGTTATATCATTCAAATCGGAAGGAGTGCGCTTATTCCCGATAAATTCCGGCTTCGGAAGTTCCTCTATCTGCTTTCTCAATTCTTCCTGATCCCGGCAAACATCGCTCTTTATTAAAAATTCTTTTACTGTCATATCTGTCCTAATTTTGCTTTTGGTCTTTGTGGTATAGGTTTAATTCGAAAAAACATTGCCATTATCAACATATCCAAATAATCAGGAGAACGACCTAATATCTCCTTCATTTTATCTTTGCTGATAATACCCTTCTTTCTAGTATCAGCGTCTATATGATCCTGTTTTAATACGCCTAATTCTTCCGTTATATGCTCTTTTTGATGTTCGGAACACACAACCCTTAAACTCCGAGAATTAATCAATTCTGCAAGCTTAAAAGCGCATTCTGATTTAAGATTATCATATTCTGGGTTTATTGGCCTACTACCTCCGTGAAACTCTTTGATTCCTGTCAAGTAACTTTCTAGGTAGGCTCCTAATCCGTCAGAGTCTACAATCGTCATACTACGAGGAATTTTGCACTCTATCATCATATTTTTTAGATCGGTCTCAATCATCTTTCCTAGACTGAAATCTTTATCTATTCGGATAGTACAAACATTTCCGATCCAATGCCCGGCCACAAATCTATCACGCCCCTTCATTGCAAGGTCAGCAGAAGCGGAAGAGATGCCGACGGCTTTAACATGGTCGTTTACAAATAAGTCGCATATAGCATCGTATTCGCATAGTACGGCTGGATCACTATCATATTCCCAGTTTCCATAAAGCAAACGCTCTTTTGTTACTTTGTCTTTTGTGTTCCGTAAAGATTCAAGATAATCATCTGTTGCGTATGGATTATCCTGAACTAATGCGGGGATGAAAGCATAAGGAGAATATAATTTTTCTTCTTTCCATGGTTTATAAAAGTCTCTATAAAGCCAATTCTTTTTAGGATTACATGTTATTAATATTTTCCCCTGTATATTATAAACATCATTTAAATGTCTCCCTATGCGAGTTTTAAGGACTTCAAAAGCGAGGTAATGAACTTGCCCAGCCTCTTCTATCCAACCTCCAGTAAACTCTTTAGATCCTAATCTTTCGTACATTGGATCTTTAACCGGATAATATGTCAGATCAAGGAAGATTATTTCTGAACCATTATAAAATGATATTCCATCATCCGTATTGGTAAATGATGTGAAGCCATGCCACTTTGCAACTTTATCAAATGTGACAGTAATTGATTGGCGGCTATCTTTTAAATTATTTCTTCCCGCAAACCAACGTGTGCCGGGTAAGTAATAAGCGCATTGCATTAACCATTCACAGCCCAGCCAAGACTTACCACCTCCACCGGCTCCACCATACAACAAAAATTTCGTTTCATTATCACGAAGATAATTGTACGCTAACCTTTGCTTTATGTTGACTTTACTATCAATCATTTTTCTTAGCCTACTTCAGGAGTATATGGTAAAAAGTTGAATCCCTTAAACTCTTTGCCTGCATTAGTATGATCTATTTCTTGCTTGTCCGCCAATCCATTAATGCGAGAGACAATATTAGCATTAAACGCTCCGACAATAGCACCTTCTAATTGTTGTGTCCTGATGACATTCTCTATGCGTGTAATGACTACGGAAAAATCTTCATGACTACCTTTTTTAAAATCGTTCCAAAAGGACTTACTAACATCTAAATAAGCCATTAACCCGGTCAGAGAGTAAGGACGTTGTGTAGGGCTTTCTTCTTTTTCCTTTATTTCTCCTTTCGTTTTATTCTTGATTGCTTTCCATGGAGTCCTGTCACAATAGGCAAAATACTCACAAGCCGCTTCCCACAATAAATCAGGAGTAGCAAACAACTTGTCACGTCCATGTTTACTTCTTAACTTCCAAAATTGGTTTCCTTTAGGTGCAGCACACATCTTTTCTTAATTTTATCCATTTCACAAACTAAAAATACCGAATAAAGCCCTAATAGGGCTTATAGTAGCACACAAAACTATTGAAGTAACTATTTCAGTAACCTACCAGCTTCCTTCATACATTCCGCCAGTAGGTTGCTGTCTGCTTGGTTCATAATTATTCGTCACTGTCTTTTAACATTAAATCTCCATTCATTAACAGAGGAAGCATTGAATCCCTAAGCTCCGCAAGAAGCCTGTTTTCTTCATTGTTGAGATAATAAAGATGTTGTTTATACATATTCATGAAGAAAGGCATGATACTTGACAATATCTCCTTATCTGTATTTTCAATCACAAAAACCTTACTATTAGATGACTGGATATATTTGTTCTCAATAATTTTTTCTTTTACTTCATAATTTTTGAACAAAGAAAAACTTTCATTTATGGCTTTTACAACTTCATTAGTTGCTTCACAATCACTTATTACCTCTGCAAGCCCCAGCCTTTCCGCCCATACTTTATTGACAGTAACTTTAATAACATTGCGTTCACGGATAATACGATTAATATCTGATATGATGGCATTAAAGTCACGATGAATCGTTCCTTCCAATTCAATAGATAAATATGGACCAATAGTCAAGTTATACCCATGCTCTTCCAATTCTTCCTGGGAGATTCTTTTTGAAAATGAATCTTGCTCTTTTGTTGTAAGCTCACATATAGCAGCGATTTGTTCATCTGAAAAAGTGTTGAACTCTTTTTTGTAAATACGGTTATAATGTGAAGCATTACCTTCTCCACGTTGTTCTCTCACCTCAACTGATTTCATTTTTTCCGCATTAACAAGCATTACCTCTTTGCTTATATTTTTCTTATCAAGCAAGAGAATACATGTAGCAACAGAGGTAGATTCAAACATCTTTTCTGGTAAAGAGATAGCAGCTTTCAGCCAACCTTTAGATATAAGATACTTCCGACACTCTAGTTCTTCTTTGCTTGTTAAAACACCTCTAGGTAGAATCAATGCACATCGTTCGCCTCTTTGCAGGCAATGAGCTACAAAAGCAAAATTACAGGTGTATTTTAAAGGTAAATCCTTTGTAATATCTTCGGAAACTGAAGATTTTAAATTGAAAGGAGGGTTTGACACGCTTACATCCGCTTTCTGGAGTTCTGTTTCCGGGAACATAGGACGTTGGACAGAAGCATACATAGCCCCCTTCACTGTACTGTATGAATGGAAAATATCGCCAGATAAAATATCTCTATTCACAATAGTAGCTTCAATATTCCGGATACAGAGATTAAATAAAAGGATTGGCAATACCTTTTCGTCCAACTCCTCACAGATAAATTTCAATTTCGGATTAGCGCACCACTTTTGGATAGACAAAGCTCCGGAACCACAGCAGCAGTCATAGACCACTTTTTCGCCTGGCATATAGCTAAGATAAGCAACAAGTTTAGCAAGAGCCACTGGCGTATAATCCTGTTTCTTCTCGGTCCTATCTGCATGATAAAACTGATACACCCTTTGTAGCCAGTCTACAGTCAAATCCGGACACACTTCTTTGTATTTATCAAAATACATTGTCGGATTTTGAGAAAATAAAGCAAACATTATCTTATCCGGGAGTGTATCAACACTGGCACACCCAAAAAGATCACATATTCTCGCTGTTAATTCTTTTAGTTCCATATCTTTTTTATTACTTTTCCATTTTTCTTTTAAGATTACTGTATTCATCCTCAATGCACTTGCTTATCTTAGCTGCATCTTCGTAACGTTCAGACTCTATCAGTATTCTTTTTATCTCTTCAAGCTGATTGATGTATACGATGTCATTGCGATCCGTTACGTGCTGAATATAACTTTTGATGTCATTCAGCTTGCCATCCATGCGTTTGTGCCATTTGCCTATCAAAATTACAATGATGGCAACAGTTGTGGCATTTAGGATGAATAATGCGATTTTAAGTATTAATTCTGCGACTTCGCTTATTGGCATGGCTATTCCTCCCTTAGTCAACTAACACAAATTCGTAAGCAAATACAAACGGATTACTTTCCCATGTACCTTTGCCGGATACTTTGTCTATCAAGAACGCAAAAGCTTGTTGAGCTACATCTGTTGACAAATATCCTCTTTTTGTATGAGGGGTATGATATCTCTTTATTCCATTATTATCGGTATACGCATGTATAATCCCCTCTTTCAAGCAATCTTCATCTGATATATCCTGTAGGCGTTCTACTTTTACATTGGTTATCTTTATGTGATGTTTACAAGCATATGACTTAACGAACATCTTGTTATTCCATCCTGCGGAATCCTTCATAAGACCGCGAACGCTTAAATCTTTCGGATGCCTGTCTAGTGAGTCTGGGGAATAGCCTGAATCTTTGTAGCTTTGCGCAATGGCAATAATCTCCCCAACCTTGTACGATGAATTGTCAATAAAAAACTCTTTTTCATCATAATATTGTCGTGTCGTAGGTGTATTTTCAACACTTACGCTGTTGCAAAAATCATCGTAATCAGTCCATTTATCTAATAGTTTTTCACTTACAATCCTTCTCGTCATAGTCTTTCGACCATCCAACACAGCTTGGGTTAAGCCGAATTTATCATTGAACATGATTTTCTTCATGATTATTCCTCCCTTTCTAATTGTTTCACAATTTTAAAATAATCCTCGTTGCTTAAAACCTTTTCCGCAGCATCGAGTACGGTATTATATCCGTTACAATAGGCTAAATCTGCAATTTCGCTTATTATAGAAAAAAACAGGTCTTATATTTCCCATTTTCATTTTTTGTCAATGGATGCTCTATTTCTTTTAGGATATCATAATACGACAAATCCTTATCGCTAAATAAATATCGGCTAAATCCTATGACAGATACATTATATTTATCTTTTTCCATATTTATATTCATTGGAATCATGTGTGCCGGAATCGAACCGGCATATACAGATCATAAAAGCTATTGGGTATTGATCGTCATGATGACTCTTCAAACTAGACGGCTATTTTTTATAATTTAAAGTTATAATATTTAGCCTGCATAGACCTACCACATGATTAATTTTATTTTCTAAAACCCATACCCACACTTACCTCCCAGATGGGCGACTGTAGAGGTAAAGGCGTAATGGTATTCACTGTATTTGCTCATATCTTTATTTGTTTTTCGCAAATTCTTGATAATTCTTCAAGAACTTGCAAGGTTTAATTAATTGTATCCATCAAGTGGTCCGCTATCGCATACACCACCAGGTAAAATAAGATGTTCACTCCTAGGAGAAGGAGGATGTTTAGGAGTATTCTCATCTGCGGGAAGATCCCTTCAATTCGATTACATTAAACATTTCATTAATGCGATCAGCGATATACGCACCATATCGATCCTGAATCTCTTCTATAGAAAGATTGGTCGTTATATGAGTTTTACACTCGTATCTCAATTCATATCGACATTGAAGAATATACTGCATAACATTCAACTCCGTACCAAAATGCTTAGAAGGAACGGGCTCCCTTCCTAATTCATCAAAACAGATCGTCCTAGGGATTCCACCATTGTAAGTATACAGTTCCAAATAATCCCGTCCTTTCATCGAGAACCCAGTAGCAACATAAGAGGCGGAATCAATTCTGAATCCTCCAATGGGATAATCCCCGGCATCACGTCCTCCAATAAACCATAAGTATTTATTTAGAATTTGCATTATAGTTGATTTACCGGTCCCGTAATCTCCTGTTAGCAAAAGGCCTTTTCCAGTTCCAGAACCACCTTCTGCATAGAGAAATATATCATTCATTATCTTTCTAAAAGCCCCTTCAACTTTAAATCCCGGACAAACAAAGCGGCAGCATTCAGCAAACACTTCTGCTCGTCTCTTCTTGTCATTTATCAATGTTGTAGGTGGCAGTTGTGCGGATAACAGCTTTCCTATCGGAATCGGAGTTACCGGCCTTATCCTTGTTTCCATACTTTTTTTCTGTTTGATAATTATTTCTTTCCCATGTTCTCACTGCTGCTTTCCAGTCTTTCATTTTAGAGCGGCCAACCATCCATCCGTTAGAAGTGTAATGATCCATCCATCTTTGCGGATCAACATCATTTTTTCTCTCCATGCAATACGCAGAAACTTCTTCAAAAGAAGGAGGAACAAATTGTTTATTTTTTGAGGTTTCCCCTATATTATCTTTTAGTTTAGTTTCTATTTTAGTTTTATATATATAGTCTGGCGCATTGGTTGGCTGATTGGTTCTCATATTGGTTGGCAGATTGGCTGGCGCATCTACTGTCTCTTGGGCTGGCTTATCTACCGGAATATTTCCGGTAGTTGAACTCACAATCGAATTCTCAAAGGCCTTTTCAAAAGAATACATTCCAACTGTTCTTTTACTTTTACCAGACTTGTAATAAATCAACCCGGCATTAATTAGAGATAACCTGGCACGGACTAAAGTTTTCTCGTCGATATTAAGAGCACAGCAGAGTTCGATATTCGAGCAACTGAATACGTCCTCCCAACCCTCGCTGTTACAAACGGCAACTAATTCGTGGAATAGTGCCTGTTCGGTAGCGGTAAGCCGATTACGTCTTCGTGCTTTTCTCATTTTCTCTGTCAATGTATATCCGTCCATAAATTTAATACGCATGAATACAGTTTCTTTTGCTGTCGGCAACAAACCGACGGTTGAAGAAACTACAATAAACTACTCGTGGATTACCTTTCTCAGTTGGAATTATTTGCCCGTTGTTGCATTTTGCACAGGTGTCCGGGCGGATAATATGCTTGTCGGATTTCTTTTTCATGATTAAAGTTATTTAGGGCTACCGATAAGTAGCCCCGTTGGTTTATGCGGCATCTTTTCCTAAAAACTTATTCACAAAATAGATTTGTCCTTTTCCCGTAACCTTCGTTGTGGTGGTAACCAACACCGAACCATCCGGCTTAGTAATTGATGTTTTCTTCAATTCAAAAAGCCCTAATTTCATGGATTTCTGTGTCGGTTGATTGTAGTAGTCACCTTTCTGGCAGAGATAGCCATTATCACGCATCCATGATAACAAACGATTTTGACCGATATTCACACCATTCTGTTGTAGTATCTTCGCTAATTCAGCTATTAAACAAGAACGTTGGGAAGTCGAGACCGCATCGGCAAAAAGAACTTTAGGCGCATCTTGTTGAATTTTACTTTCCGCTTCGATAAGGCGCTGCTCTTTTCGTTTCAGTGTCTCTTGTGCTACAATCAGCGCACGTGCCATAATTTCTTCAGGAGTATCATTCTGATGGGCTGTAATATAACCGCCATGCTTGCGGATTGAGGGCAAAACTTCATCGCAAACCCAATCTTGAAACTTTTCGGCATCCGGTAATTTAGATTTCATAGTCAAACGATAAACTTCACTCTCTTTGCCGTACTTTATGTCTTGCACACCGCCATTTGTGGGGGTCGGCAAAATAACGACCCCTTTACAGTGTTGATTTACAGCATCGGCAGGTCTGCTATATCCAAGTGCTTTTGCCACATCAGACAAGCAAAACAAAGGTTCTTCATTCTCATTCATTGCAATTCTTACCTCTCCGAATTGCTCATTCTGAAAGATTTTAATTTCATTCATAATATATTGATTTAAATTTTAGACAATAGCGATACAGGCGGGAGTATCTCATTCCGCCATTTAGTTAGAATTTAAAAATATTCGATAACAGAAACTTTAAACAATCCTTGTGTGGATCGTCTGAATGATGACTAAAATGGTAATCTTGGAATTGCTGGAATAATCCTTGCGAGAGTATGAAGGCATAAGCTTCATTCTTGCAATTCTTTTCGATTAGGAACTTTTCATAAGATACAGTTTTCGCACTGCTAGGCGTAGATTGGATATTACTATACTTCTTACCCTCTCTAACTCCGTTGAAGTTTGGCATTTTTGAAAACGAAATTTGAGTTATGTATAAAAGAGAAGCCGTCAGCCTCCCAAAAGTCGCCAAACTTCTACATATCAGCAAAGCAGATAGGTATTCAAGGGAAACCAACGGCTATTATCTTTGCGATAAAGCGCAGCCATAAGGATATAAAAAATCCCTATTCCGTTTTGCTAAAAAATCAAAGTTTGGCGAACTTTATGTCGCAAAGATACACTCAAATTTCAAAATACCAAATGAAAATCTTATTTTTCTGTTAAGTAATCATTCACAACCTTTATAAACTCCTCTAAAGAACGGCAGACAACATATTTATTCCCTACAGATTCAACCGCTTTCTGCCATTCCTTTTGTATAGGCTTTTGGTATTCACCCGGTCTTTTCATCTCTATGCATAAAGCACCATAGAAACGATTACTTTTAAGCAAAATCAAATCTGAAACCCCAGCAAGCATACCCTCTTCCTTCATATAGGCACCGTTTCTTGCACTTCTCCTTGCTGCGTTGGGTATGGCAAATAGAATGTTTTTTAACTGGGGATATTGGAGGCGAAACCATTGAATACAAGATGCTTGTATCTGATGCTCCTCACCTTTCGGCTTTTTGCGGATGTTCTTTCCGCAATACTGGGCTTTCATTTCTTCGAATGTCATGGCAATTTTGATTTTATTTCATTGAGAAGCGTTTCGTTACTCGTATAATATCCAACACCTGCTATATCACACAGGAATCTTCTTAAATCTTCCGGAGAGTTGAAATTTACAGGTTGATCTTCAAAAGCTACTACACGATTTCCTTTTCTATAAACTCTATTTCCCCGCTTCTCAACTTCTTTAATTAGCTCATCGTCGTCACACTCTTCAAGAATTTCATCAACGTAATCGTCAAGGTCTACTTCAACCTCTGTCATTATTTCTACGGTTCTCATAATTTCTTTGAAGTTTCTTTCTAGTTTTACAAATCATATCTTCATCTCTCGAATTATATCCCCTAATAAGGATTTCTGATGTTTTCAAGCACCGGACTATCGTCTGGTATTCTTGTTTGGTGATTGTTATTTTCATGTGGGACAAGCAGGATTCGAACCTGCACAAGTATCGTCTGCTTTCTCGCTTTCGTCCGTAGATTGGCTATCCTACGATCTTTAAACTACTCAACCTGTTACTTACAGCACCGGTCTTGATGACATCCATTCTTATGTACACTTAGAATTTCCGTTCATTTAGTCTTAGCGCCCTATGACCATTTTGTCCCATGTTCGCCCGCCAATCTTCACAGACAGGCAGGCTGGGGTAAAAAGGTTAACAAAGCTATTCCTTTGCTTCATAAGGATATACATCCATAATAGCCGTTTCAGAGACAGATGCTATTTGATAATCTGCCATCGTTCCCTTCATGCCTTCATCTAACTTCTTGACAGCATCCCTTAAATCGGCAGCCTGAACAAGTACATGAGTAGATGTTTTCTTTTCAGAACCGCTTTTTTCATCAAGCGTGATAAATACCAGTTTGCATTTAAACCAGCGGTCAGCCGATTCTTCTTCAGAAAAGAATATCTCTGAATAATTAGCCCTCTTTATATCAGAAACAGTAAACTCCCCACTGATAAAGGGTGTCATTTCTTCAATACATTTACCTTCACTCTCTGTAAAAGACAGGGTATCAAACAAATAAGGTTCTGTAACCTTTTTCTTCATTCCATTTTCCATTACTTTCTCATAACGGATTTTCACTTCAAACCATGTGTGCATCATATAAATACTACTTTATAAAATTATTAATATCCCGTTTTATTTAATCTCATTGCTTCCTTCTCGTAACTCAACAAAGTGCGTAAGGCATCTAATTGATGCGTGCAGGCAGCATTAAGCCGGTCAAGCCGATCCACCAAATATGATTCTTCCTCCGCTATGCTGTCAAGCAAGGCGTTTTGCACCTTTGCCGACAAGCATTGCTCTTTCGCTATTGCGATGATGGTATTGCTTATCTCTGTAGATTTCTTCTTCCGGAGCAGCTTCTTCGCATCCGCAAGCATTTCACCGGATCGGTTCAAATACACCATTATGACTGATATTCTCTCTTGTATCTCCACAGGATTATTCGAGCAGGTAATATTCAGGTAATCGTTTATTTCGCTAATTTCTTTTTCCATAAGCTACGCTACCATTTTTTCAATTATTTCATTAGCCATCAGAATACGCTTCTCTATGAGCTTGAAATTCATATAATCCGGGAAGATTCTCACAATGTGAATAGGACTACATTGAAAGGGGCAATAAACCACAAAGTCACACCATTCGGCACCGGTCACCATCATGTGAGACTGACATTGGTAGAAATATTCAGGTTTAGCAAGAAGCAATCCGACATTGTCCTTCACCTCTTCTTTATATTTCATGAAAACATATTGGCTGGGGCATTTAATCTCTAATGTCCCTTTCTCTCCGTCATCGTTACAACAGAAACCATCGGGAGAAGAGCCAAAGAAAGGAATGTTAGGATGGATACAGAAGCCCGTTTCAATCATATTATTACCTTTCATTCTGTTATACAATTTGCGAGCGTCAAATTCCTGTGTATTACCCCATTCGATAGCCTTTGATGAAACTCCGACCTGAAATAGGTATTTTTCAAATAGATTATCATCATTGATAAAATATGGATTCATACTTCTTTCGGCTGCCAGTTGATATATATAGGATTTTGCGGTATCTCCGAACAAATCCTCTTTCTTTCTACCGGATTTCATCAAGTCACCGACACGTGAGCCGGTGACATGACCTAATCGTTTTCTATACCATTCTAAAGAATGTTGAGCTTCCATTATGGTGGTATTTTAAATTATTCCTTTTTAGTTTCCTCTACTCCGGCAGCTTTTGCCGCAGCTTCGGCTATTTTATGATTTATAGCCTCTTTACTTTCACGTATCGGTTTCATTAATTCATCGACTGTAGTATCTCCGTCTTTCAGAGCCTGAATCGTTCCCATCAGCATAGATATTTCGTCAGCACCGATTTGGTTTACCGTTTGCTTTCCACACATCTTTACAACCTCTTCTTCGGTTATACCATAGTTATTTTTGAAATTGTTCAGTATCCCTGTTCTTACCTTTAAAAGTTTGTCGGAGTCAGATAAATCACCGGTTATAAATTTTTGTGCTGCGTAATACACTCTATCTGTTATAGCTTTAGGAATGACAGCGAATACGGCATTACGATAAGCGATTGAGTTAGCTGCGTTACCTGTAACTGTAATCATATCATCAGAGAATCGCTGCCCGTTTTTGCCGATAATACTACGCCTGACTTCAAATGCAGAAGCGACATTAGTTTCCAGATCCCAACATGTTCCACGACTGATGACTTGCTTGTCAGTTATTTGCACAACTTTTGCTTCTGTACGCATATTACCCCAATTAGAGACAATTATCTTTGCTAGATGAACGGATGGACCGGTGATAGGTTTTCCGCCACGAGGGAGGGCGTAACTACATGATTGGGCTGTTTCTTGATTCATAGTAGCCATTACAACAGAGTTGTCTATGCTACGTCTTATATCTCGTGGATAACGTTTGGCTGTTGCTACCTGCGAATCTACGTTTGCTCTTTCTACTGCATCAACTTGTACAATTTGTACATCTTGCGCTTCAACGGGAAGCACTTCATAGTTTTCTAAATTCATATCTTATATTATTTAAAGTGGTTTAAATTGCTCCCGGAGTGCCGATCAAGGAAAACCGGGAATAGATTACTCACATGGAATAACTTCACCATCGATTAACTTATAGTAAGTATCAGGTTTTATAATTTCACCATCAACCCTTACAGCTTTAACTTCTTTAATCGGATACACATTATCATCCCATTCTCCTCTTTCTGTAAGAACTATCCAACAACCGATACCTCCTTTAGCCTTGCTATCTTTTCCTGTTACTATGGCTATTGATTCTTTTCCGGTTACTTCTGCTGCTGATTGGTTTCCGGTGTTCGTTGCTGCTGATCGGTATCCGGTGTTCGTTGCTGCTGA
>ENA-ORNK01001709-ORNK01001709.1-human-gut-metagenome-genome-assembly--contig:-NODE-1709-length-15304-cov-8.632435_pt1 | contig 15304 bp, 10 predicted proteins | sample MGYA00242115_ERZ509022 | MGnify/ENA primary metagenome ERZ509022 (study PRJEB26280, sample SAMEA2338690) | human gut metagenome | biome: human gut; feature: human-associated habitat; material: faeces...
GGCGGCATCCTCCGGCCCACAGCCGAACCGCGCGGCCCGCTTCTGGAGCTTCTGGGCGCGCATCAGGGCGGGCAGGGTGGCCGGGACGGTGTCCAGCTCATCGGCCAGAGTCGTGCGGCCCTTTTCCTTATTTTTGAGCGCATCCCAGCTGTTTATACCAGCATTTTCCGCCGCAGAGGAAGCAAAGATGTTCGGGTGGCGGAAGACCAGCTTCTCGCACACCTCGCGGCAGACCTTTTCCATGTCGAAACGGCCCCGCTCCTCCTCGATGACGGTGTGGAACACCACCTGCATCAGGACGTCGCCCAGCTCTTCCTGCATCATGACAGGGTCGTCAGCGTCGATGGCTTCCAGCGCCTCGCACGTTTCTTCCAGAAAATTTTTCCGGATAGAAGCGTGGGTCTGGACTTTGTCCCACGGACAGCCGTTCTCCCCGTCTCTCAGGATGCGGATGATCTCCACGAGGTCTTCCGCCGTATAGTGTTCCCTCGGCGTCCAGTCCTGCATGGGGCGTCTCCTTTCCGCATTCCGAAAACATCTGCGAACAGATTCAAATTGTACCGCAGAATCTGCCGAAATGCAAGGGTACAAGCGCATTTTCCGGCTTTTTGCGGCAAAATTTTCATTTCATTCACAACAAAAGGCGGCATCCCCCGGGGGACACCGCCCTGCGTGGGCTTTTTAGCTTACAGCTGTGCGCCGCACTTGTTGCAGAACAGCGCGTCGTCCGAGACGGGCGCGCCGCACTGGGGGCAGGTCTTGGCCTCGTTGTCCTCGGGCTTTTCCTCGGCGGGCTCTGCGGCTGCGTCAGCCGTCACGTCGGCGGCGGCCTCTTCCGTATCCTCGAAAGTCGTCTCAATGACGGTATCCGGCTCGAGAGAGGCTTTCAGGTCAGAGAGCTCCTGCTCGATGTTGGCGATCATCTCGATGTATTTGTCCACAAGGGGCTGGTTCTCCTCGTTGCCCTTGGCCAGACTATACACCAGAGCGCCCAGCTGGCGCTGCGCCTTGTACAGCTTGCTCTGCGCGTTCACGATCTTTGCCTGGGTGCGGCCCTTTTCGGCCAGATCCAGCGCGGCATTCTTGCCTTTCTCGGCATACTCGAGGCCCATTTCCTTGATCTTATTGAAGTCCATAAAAGACACCTCACTTGTCTATGCCCGGGGTGGGCAGCACTCCTCTGCGTTTTCTGCTCAGGCTGTCCCTGTGCCGCCGGAGATTATTTTCATTATAGCGCACTCCCGGGGGGAATGCAACGAATCCCACCCAAGTTTTACAGAATCGTGCGGATTTGGAAACAGTTTTTTCGCAATTTGCACACTTTCCGCGTTCTGACGTTTTTTACACTTCACCTGCGTAGAACTCGCGCAGCATACTGTCGGCGGGCAGAAGCTCCAGCTCCACCGGGGCCACATGCTCGAAGCGGCGGGCCGTCTCGTCCCAGAGCTCCGCGTTGTTGCCTTCCAGCGTGAAGCGCTGGCTCACCGGGCGCAGGAGCTTTGCGATGAGGCCCAGCTCGTAGGTGAAGGAAGTGTCCAGCAAAAAGTCTGCCGTAGTCTTGAAGCCCTTAATATACCGGGTCTCGCCGTCGAGGACTCTGTCCCACATGGCGAGGGTCTTGGCGGGGCTGCGGCCCCGGGCTGCGGCATCCCGCAGGGTGCGGCGGCAGAGGCGGATGTCCTGGGTGTTGATGACACGGCGGCCATCAATGCAGTATTCCTCCCGCAGGCCGGCGTAAATGCGGTAGACGTCGTCGCCTTTCACAAGGCCCGTCAGCTCAGGGTTCAGGGCGTGGATGCCCTCCACGATGCAGACGCCACCCTTGAGGTCCAGCGTCTCCGTCTCGGAGGAGCGGGACTCGGTGGTGAAGTCGTAGATGGGCAGCACGGTCTTTCCGGTGGTGCTCAAATCGCTGAGGCACTGGCGGATGAGGGGCATATCCAGCGTGTCGGGGTTCTCGTAGTCCAGCGTACCGTCGGGCAGGCGGGGGTAATACTGAGCGCCCTTGAAGAAGTTATCCAGACTGATGACATGGGCCGGGGTGCCGGAGGCTTCCAGAGCCTCGGCCACCTTATGAGCTGAAGTCGTCTTGCCGCTGGCCGACGGGCCGGTGAGCATGACGATCTTGGCGCGGGAGTCCCTGATCTTCTGGGCAGCATAGGCCACCCGCTGGCGGTAGCTCTTCTCGCTCATCTCCGCCAGCGCCGCCGGGCTCTGGGCGGCGACGTTGTACAGGTCTATCTCAACCAGACGTTTCGGTACCCAAATCGTGATCATAAAAAACAGCCACTCCTTTTTTCCGTTCCAGCACTTCGTCGAAACGCTGGATGTATTCTGTCGGATACTTGAAATTAAAGATGCGCTGCATCCGCTTGCCGCCGTCGGCCACCAGCTTGGTGCTGCCGCCTGCGCCGGCCGAGAGGATGGTCTGGACTTCTTCCATGATATAGATATTATAATACCCCTCGTGGCCCGGCTTGCACCAGCCCACGTTTTCCAGGTTTTGGAGGGTATTTTTCTGACGATAGAGGTAGTAGGGTCGGTAGCCCGCCTCGGCCAGCAGATGGCACTTTTCCAGCATGGCGGCCACATCGGCGTAGTCGTTCTCCTTCTGGTCCTCGATGACGATGCGGGAGGCCCGCTTGAGGGTCAGGGTGTGGACTGTGATGTTCTCAGGGTCGAGGGCAATGGCCTGACGCAGGCTCTTCTCGAACCCTTCCACCGTGTCGCCGGGCAGACCCGCGATGAGGTCCATGTTGATGTCGCCGTGGCCTGCGGCCCGGGCCTCGGCATAGCAGTCGAGGATGTCCTGAGCCGAGTGCTTGCGGCCAATGTTCTCCAATACTTCATCCGAGAAGGTCTGCGGATTGATGGAGATGCGGGTCGCGCCGTATTCCTTGATGACGGCCAGCTTTTCGGCGTCGGTGCAGTCGGGGCGTCCGGCTTCCACCGTGTATTCCACGATGGTGGAAAGGTCGAAGCAGTCCCGCACCGTCCCCATGAGCTGGCGCAGCTGCGCTGCCGAGAGGCTGGTGGGGGTGCCGCCGCCGATGTAGATGCTGCAGAGCATCAGCCCGGCCTTGTCAGCCTCGTCCCGGATGGCCTCGACCTCTTTGCACAGGCAGTCCACATAGGGCTGCACCAGCTTGCGGTCACGGTCGAGGTTGCAGCTGACGAAGCTGCAATAGCTGCACCGGGAGGGGCAGAACGGGATGCCAATATAGAGGCTGTAGGTCTTGGGCGCACTGCCTACTTTCAGGATAGGCTCCTGCAAGTCCGCGATGGCCTTGGCCATGCCGTATTTTTCGGGCGAGCAGTCGAAGCGCTTGAGGAAGAAATCGTCGATTTCCTCTTCCGTCCAGCCTGCGGCCCGCTTGTCGTGGACGAGGCGCACCGGGCGGACGCCGGTCATCTTGCCCCAGGGCGGGCGGACACCCGTCCAGCTGCGCAGCAGGTCATAGGTCAGGCTGGCCAGCGCAAATTCCGGCGTCTCGCCGCCCTCTTCCACGGGAATGGGCAGAGGTGCTTCGGCGGTCTGGCTCTTGCCGCCCTGCCGCACCATGGCCCAGAGCTTGTCAGGCCGCTTCTCGGCCCAGACGCAGTCTGCGCCGTCCTCGGGCGGGATGAGTGTGAGCGGGGCTATTGGGTAGAACAGGCGGACGAGGTGCTCCACCTCGTAGCCCGAGCCGAGGCCCGTGATATAGATATTCATGTGAAATCCCGCCTTTTTATGCGTTTCTCAGCGCATTTTTGATATAGAAGTTGGTGGCGGCCTCCTGCCCGAAGGTGGAGAAATCGCCGTGGCCGGGCAGCACCTGCGCCTCGGCCGGGACGGGCAGGGCCGCGAACTTGCGCAGGCTCTCGTCCATCTTCCGGCTGTCGCCGCCCTCGAGGTCGGTGCGGCCGATGCTGCCCTGAAAGACCGTGTCGCCCACGAAGAGATAGTTTTCGCACAGCAGCACCACGCTGCCCTCAGTGTGACCGGGGGTGTGCCAGACAGTGAAGCTCAGCTCATCGAGGGGGATGACCTCGCCCTCTTCGTAGCCGCTGTCCGAACCCTTGAGGGGCAGCAGCTGGGTCCCCCGACAGTCGGCGGGCTCACAGTAGAGCTTTGCGCCCCACTCGCGGCTCAGGACCCCCGCACTGCCCACATGGTCGTAGTGGCCGTGGGTGCAGAGGATGAGGCTCAGCTTGCCGCCGTGCTCCTTTAAGATCTTATCGTACTCCTGCACCTCGGCGGCGGGGTCGATGACCACCGCGTTGCCTGCGTCCGAGATGAGCAGGAAACTGTTGGTGTAAAACGGCGCAGGGCCGACCAGATGAAATGCCTTCATGGTTTATTTTTCTCCTTTATGCCACTCGTCGGTGTCGATGACGATGGTGCAGGGGCCTTCGTTGACCAGCGACACCTGCATATCTGCGCCGAACTCGCCGTGCTGGACATCCTTGAGGCCCTGCTTGTTCATCTCGGCGAGGAACAGCTCGTAGGCGTCCACGGCGAGAGGGGGCTTGGCCGCCTTGATGAAGCTGGGACGGAAGCCCTTCTTCGTGTCGCCGTAGAGGGTGAACTGACTCACCACCAGCGCGGAGTACCCGAGGTCCTTTGCGCTGAGGTTCAGCTTGTCGTTTTCGTCCTTGAAAATGCGCAGGCCCGCGCATTTTTCAGCCAGTTTCGGCACGATGTCGAGAGTATCGGTGTCCTTGACGCCCAGCAGGATGACGAGGCCGGGACCGATGGGGCGCGGCTCGCCGCTGTTGACCCGGACGCTGGCCGAGGATACGGCCTGAATGACTGCACGCATATTAGCTCCTTGTTACCTTGAGCACATCCTTGACTTTGGACAGACGGGCCACGACCCGGTTGAGGTGCTCTGTATTGTTGATGCCGATGGTCAGGCTGATGACGGCACAGTTGTTCTCCACCTGACGGGCGTTCATGGCGTAGATGGGGACGCGGATGTCAGCCAGCGCAGCCAGCACATCGGACAGCAGCTCGTTGCGGTTGAGGGCGATGATCTCCAGACCGGCCTTGTAGCTGTCCTTGACGCTGTCGGCCCAGTACGCCTTGACCCAGCGGGGGGCGTTGGAGGGGTCTTTCATGCTGGACACCGCGTTGGCGCAGCTCTGTTTGTGGATGGAGACGCCGAAGCCCCGGGTGATGAAGCCCACGATGGGGTCGCCGGGCAGGGGCGAGCAGCACTTTGCAAACTTGATGGGGGTGTTATCGAAGCCCTCCACCACTACGCCGTCAGTTGCGTGGACGCGGCTCAAATCGACCTTCGGCAGATCCTCCACCGACTTGTTCTCAGCAGCCTCGGCGGCCTTGAGCTTCTGCCACTCCTCTTTGAGCTTGGGCAGGCAGTTGGCGATGGTCATGCCGCCGTAGCCGATGGCAGCGTAAATTTCCTCCGCGTTGTTCTGGCGCAGACGACGGCTGCAGCTGCCCACGAACTCATCCAGCTGGTCGTCGGGGATGAAGATCATCTCCCGGCGCAGCTCTTTGGCCAGCGCGTCGCGGCCCTGCTGGATGTTCTCTTCGCGGCGCATCTTCTTGAACCAGTTGCGTATCTTGCTCTTGGCCTCGCTGGTGCGCACGATCTTGAGCCAGTCGCGGCTGGGGCCTTTGTCCGCCGGGCCGAGGATGACTTCAATGATCTCGCCCGTCGCCACAACGTGGTCGATGGGGACGATGCGGTTGTTGACCTTACAGCCCACCATCCGGTTGCCGACGGCAGAGTGGATGGCGTAGGCAAAGTCGATGCAGTTTGCGCCCGCAGGCAGGTTGATGACGTCGCCCTTCGGGGTGAAGGCAAAGACCTCCTCCGGCAGCAGGTCGCTCTTCAAATCGTGGAGCAGATTGCCGGAATCCTCGCTGACGCGCTGGTTTTCCAGCAGCTGGCTGACCCATGCCAGCCGCTCATCCAGTTTATCGTGGCCCTCGAGGCCCTCTTTATACTTCCAGTGGGCGGCAACGCCGTACTCGGCCTGCTCGTCCATGGTGCGGGTGCGTATCTGCACCTCAAAGGGGATGCCCTCGTGGCCGATGACGGTGGTGTGGAGGCTCTGGTAGCCGTTGGGCTTGGGGGTAGAGATATAGTCCTTGAAGCGGTTGGGCAGCGGGTGGTACATATCGTGGATGAGGCCCAGGGTGCTGTAGCACTCAGCCAGGGTGTCCAGGATGATGCGCACCGCGTAGATGTCGTAAATTTCATCAAAGGACTTGTTCTGCATGATGGTCTTGCGGTAGATGCCGTAGATGCTCTTGACTCTCCGCTTGATGGTCGCGCCCTCAATGCCGCTCTCCTCGAGGCGGCTCTTGATGACGCCCGACACGCTGGCCAGAAACTCGTCGCCCGCGCGCTCGCTGAGCATCTTGTTGATCTCCTCGTAGCCCACGGGGTCGAGGTAGTGGAGGCTGCGGTCTTCCAGCTCCTCCTTGACGTTCAGGATGCCCAGACGGTTGGCGATGGGAGCGTAGACCTCCATGGTCTCCCGGGCCTTGTCGCGGCGCTTCTGCTCCGGCCATGCGTCGCCGGTGCGCATATTGTGCAGGCGGTCACAGAGCTTGATGATCATGACGCGGACGTCACGGCTCATGGCCAGCAGCATCTTGCGCAGGTTCTCGGCCTGCAGCTCTTCGATATTGGAAAATTGGATCTTGGTCAGCTTGGTGACGCCGTCCACCAGCGCGGCCACCTCTTCGCCGAAAGCGGCGGTCAGGTCGGTCAGCGTGGTGGGGGTGTCCTCCACCACATCATGGAGCAGGGCGGCGGCGATGCTTTCGCTGTCCATGCCGAGGTCCAGCACGAGGCGGGCCACAGCCAGCGGGTGGCAGATATAGGGCTCACCGCTGCGGCGGCAGACCCCCTTGTGGGCATCGTTGGCCAGGTCGTAAGCCTTTTCTATCATGGCCATATTGTAGGCTTTGCCGCTGGCTTTGATAGCCTCCACCAGCTTCTCCCAGGTCACGATCTCGGGCCGCACCTCCGAGGGAAGGGTCCCCTCAGGGGCGTTGGCCGGCAGGGCCGTTGCGGCCACGGTAGCCATCTCCGTCACCGGCACGGGCTGGTGGAGATGGGTCTTTGCAGAGTAGCTGTCCTCTTTCGCCGCAGCCGGTGCTGCGGGCGAGGGGAGGACAGGTTTCTTTCCCTCAGGCATCTTTATCGTTCCTCCAGACATTTCAGGATGGGCGCATCGGCAAGGTTTTTCTTTCCGGTGGCAGGCACGAGTTCCCAGAACTTTGCCCCGCCCCGGTCAGCCGCTGTGATGAGGCCGACCTGTTCCAGCGCGGAGATGGCCACCAGCGTCCGACCGGTGTTCTCCTCGCCGAGTTTTGCAAACAGGGGCTGCAGGTCTTCGGCGTGCCAGCGCCGCGTCTGCAGCTCCCGATAAACGGTGATGATATGGCTGCGCTCCGGGGCGATGCTCTCCTTCTGCTCCGGCGTCAGGGGCGTACCCCGGCGCAGCGCCTGCACCAGCGCGGCCTGCTCTGCAGCTGTGTTGCCGAGGCCCGCCGGGTGCAGCTCGATGATGCGGCCCGACAGCTGTGCGCCCCGGGGCGAATCGTAGACCGAAAGGCTGATGGCTGCGTCCACGACATCGCCCGTCGAGTAAGGCACCTGTTCCGGGTGCATCCCGAACCAGACGGCGTAGATGCTGGAATTGCCCTGCCGCAGACGCAGGCGGCAGTGCTTGCCCTCCGAGACGGCGTAGACGCCCTCCACGACAGCCATTTCCAGCACGAAGACCGGGCTGGGGTTGTCGGCACCGTAGGGTGCCAGCTGGTCGAGGCGGCGGACGCTCTCCACCGTCAGACGGTCGAGGTGGACGGATAGATCACATTCCAGCGGCGGGGTGCGCAGCACGGGACACTCCCGGGCCGCCCAGTCGTTGAGCCGCTGGCGGAGCGTCTGCAGATCCTCTTCCCGCACCGAGAGGCCCGCTGCCATGGCGTGGCCGCCGAAGCGGAGCAGGATGTCGGCGCAGGAGGCGATGCACTCGTGCAGGTTGAAGCCCTGCACGCTGCGGCCGCTGCCCTTGCCCTCGCCGTGCTCATCTACTGACACCACGATGACCGGGCGTCCGGTCTTTTCCACAAGGCGGGAGGCCACGATGCCGATGACGCCGGGGTGCCAGTCTTTGCCCCAGAGCAGGATGACCCGATCTTCGAGGCGTTCCGGCTCAGCGTCCAGCAGCTCCTGCGCGGCTTTGACGATCTCCATCTCCGTCTCCTGCCGCTGGATGTTGATGTCACTCAGCTTATGAGCCAATTCTTCGGCCCGGTCTTCGTCCTCACAGAGCACCAGCTGCAAAGCGGTGACGGCGCTGTCCATCCGGCCCGCCGCATTAAGGCGGGGCGCGATGGCGTAGCTGATGTTCTCTGCCGTCACCGGCTTGCCTGCAAGGCCCACTTCTTCCAAAAGGGCGCAGAAGCCGGGTCTGTCCGTATTTTGCAGCTGGCGCAGACCTGTTTTGACGATGGTGCGGTTCTCCCCTGTCAGGGGCATGACGTCGGCCACGGTGCCAACAGCGGCGAGGTCGCCGCAGTATTCCAGCATCTCTTCCGGCGGGCAGCCATCCAGCGCGGCGCAGAGCTTGAAGGCCACGCCCGCGCCGCACAGGCCCTTGAAGGGGCTGTGGTCATCGGCACGGCGGGGGTCCACGATGGCCACTGCCTGGGGCAGGGTGTCGTGGGGCAGATGGTGGTCTGTGATGATGAGGTCGATGCCGAGGCTGGCCGCGAATGCGGCTTCCTCTACGGCAGAGATGCCGTTGTCCACCGTGACGATGAGGCGGCAGCCCTTATCGTAAATCGACTGGATAGCGTTCTTCGAGAGGCCGTAGCCGTCGCCCTCCCGGCTGGGCAGCATACACTTGACGGCGGCGCCCATCCCTTTCAGGTGCTGATAGAGCAGGGCCGTGGCGGTCACACCGTCCACGTCGTAGTCGCCGAAGACGACGATCGTCTCCCCTTCGTCGATGGCCCGCAGGATGCGCTCACAGGCTTTGTCCATGTCGGTCAGGAGCATGGGGTCGCTCAGCTCTTCTTCGCCCGCCAGAAGGGTCAGCGCCTCGGCGGGGTCGGTGATGCCCCGGGCAGCGAGGATGCCGGCCAGCAGGCCGGCTTCTTTCTGCTGGGCCGCGAGGACAGAGCGGTATTTTTCCTCGCTCCACTCTTCGTCCATGTTCTGGTATTCCAGCTCTTCGGTGTTCTGCTGGGCGATGGCCGCTGTCAGCTCTTTCAGGGCGGCGCGGTCAACGGTCTTGGTGTTCCAGGCCCGGTAGGTCATCGCAATCCCTCCCCGGCCAGACCATCGTTCGCCAGCATCCCCTGCAGCGCAGCGATCTCGCTGGAAACGTCCAGCGCCACGTCCGACAAAAGCTTATCGTAGAGGTTATCATAAGCCTGATTCAGGGTGTGCAGGATGCCCGCAATATCCCGGCGGATGGCCTCCGCGTTCTCGCCCTGCTGGCTCTGCACATCGTCGTAGGTGTGCAGGAGCTTGAGGGTGGTGGGGATATAGTATTCCGCAAAGCGGCGGGCCTTGGGCAGGCTCTCGGGGTGGGCTTCCAGCCAGGCACAGATGGACTCGGTGGTCTTCTGCATATGCTGCAGCTCCTCCACAGCCCGCTCATCCTCCATGAGTCCCTGCTCCTTCTCGAGCACCTGCGCAAAGCGGCGGGTCGTCTCGAGGTTCAGGGGGACTTCTCCGGCCTGTTCCGGCGCTTTTTCCGGTTCGGGCTGGGGCTGATTTTCCTGTGCAGCGCGGTAGTCCTCTGCCGTCAGGTAGAGCTTGTCGTTTTTCTCGTCCAGCCAGGCACTGAGCCAGCCCTTGTGGATGAATTTCCGCAGCATCTTGAGCGCTTTGGTCTTCTTTTTATGCGTCAGGTCGGCCAGCATGGAGAGGGACAGGCCCTTGTGCCAGTCGAAGCCCTCGGCGGTATCGGCGTAGAGCTCCAGGGTCTTGGCAGCCTTCATACGGGACGCACCCGCTGCGGTCAGCCAGCCGAACACAGCGGTCACAGCGGCAGAGCACCACCCCGTCACCGCGATAGCACCCAGTGCGAGATCACCGATGGCACTGAGGACCGTCATATCAGCCGCCACTATCACGCCGCCGGACGTGAACGCCCCCGCCGTGCCAAAGCAGGCGATGGCCGTGATGCCGAAGATGACGGCGAAGGTGATGCCGGTCGCCAGCATGGCGACGCCTGCACTGTGGCGCTTTTTGGCGCTGGTGCGAATATTCTCGATGGCCGTCGGTTCCGGCTTCTTCGCAAAGAAATTGCGCGCCCAGTCGGTCATCCCGCTGGCATTTGCACTGCTTCTGGCCTCCTCGGCCCGCTTCTGGTACTCCTGTTTTCCGGCCTGAAAGGCCCGGCCTGCCTCCGAGATGCCATAACCGGCGGCGTTCACTGCGGCGCGGCCCACATCCCACACACGGTCGCCGATCTCCTCGCCCCGGCCCTCAAAGCCGTGGCGGAAGGAGTCGGACATGGTGTCGCCCAGCTCGCGGAGCTGGCGTTCCAGCTCCTGCTGCACCTTACGGCCCTCGCCGTCCTGCGCCGTGCGGTTAAAATCGTTTTCACGATCAGTCATTCAACTTCTCACCCTTCTGCCGGGCTGTACCGGCTGATGATGGCGCGGGCCACCCGCAGGCCATCGACGGCGGCACTCATGATGCCGCCCGCATATCCGGCACCCTCGCCGCAGGGATACAATCCTGCCAGCTGGGCGCATTCAAAATTTTCTTCCCGTTTCAGCCGCACCGGGCTGCTGGTACGGGTCTCGAGGCCGGTCAGAATGGCCTCGGGGGCGGTGTAACCCGCAATTTTCCGCTCGTAAGCCCGCAGACCGGCCCGCAGGGTGTCGGCCAGTTCGGTCGGCAGCAACGCGCCGAGGTCCGTCGCGACGACGCCCCGGTCATAGGTGGGCTGGACGCGGCCAATGTTCAGCCGGCCCCTGCCCTCCAAAAAGCTCTGGATGTTCTCCGCCGGGGCGGCATACTCTCCGCCGGGACGGCCTGCCGCATAGGCCCGGGCTTCCAGCTCCCGCTGGAAAGCGATGGCCTTCCGGGGGTCGTTGCCGAAGTCTTCACCGCCCACGCTGACCACCACGGCCGCGTTGGCATTCCTGCCGCTGCGGGCGTGGTAGCTCATGCCGTTGGTCACGACGCGCCCCTTTTCGCTGGCCGAAGCCACCACCTGGCCGCCCGGACACATACAGAACGTATAAACGCACCGTTTTTCAACGTGCTGCGAAAGCTGATATTCGCCGCGCGGCAGGGCCGGATGGCCCGCCGCCTCGTGGTAGAGGCTCTTTTCGATTTCCGATTGGAGATGCTCTGCCCGGAAGCCGACGCTGAAGGGCTTGCACTCCAGCACGAGGCCGCTGTCCATCAGCATCCCGAAGGTGTCACGGGCCGAGTGGCCCACCGCGAACACCAGCGCCTCACAGGGGAACGCACCGTCCGTGGTCTGGATGCCGACGAGCTGGCCGTCCCGCCGCTCGAAGCCGGTGAGGGCTGTGTTGAAGTGGACTTCACCGCCCAGCGACTCGATCTCTTTTCGGATCGAAGTGATGACGCCCCGCAGCAGGTCGGTGCCGACATGGGGCTTCTGCTGCCAGGCAATTTCCTTCGGCGCGCCGTGCTCGAGGAACACTTCGGTCACGAAGCCGCAGAGCTCGTCGCCGATGCGGGTGGTGAGCTTACCGTCCGAGAAGGTTCCGGCGCCGCCCTCGCCGAACTGGATGTTGGCGTTTTCGTCCAGCTCACCGGTGGTGGAGAAATGCTCCACGGCCTTGACGCGCTCGTCCAGCGCCGGGCCGCGTTCCAGCACGATGGGCCGATAGCCCTGACGGGCCAGCAGCAGCGCCGCAAAGAGGCCCGCCGGGCCGAGGCCGCAGACCACAGGCCGGTGCGTCAGCAGCAGAGTGCCATTCTGCACCGAGAGATCGGTCTTTCCCCGGACGGTAACGCTACGGGAAGCGCCCGCACAGGCGGCCTCTTCCCTCTCCTCTTTCAGGGTCACGGCCACGGTGTACACCAGCTTGGGCTGGCCGTGGCGGGCATCCACCGAGAGCCGGGCGATGCCCAGATGGCTCACCTTTCCCCGGGGGATGCGGGCGAGGCGGAGGGCTTTTTCGTAGGCCTGCGGCTCCCCGGCGGAGAGGGGCAGGCGAATATCATGGATCAGGATCATATACTCAGTTACTTTCTATCTTGCACTGCACCACATAGCTGCCCAGCGCAAAAATTTTGTCGTTGGCCGGCACATAGAGGCGGCAGGCGATGTTCTGCTGGCCGATGGCGACATAGAAGTCGTCGGCGTCGATCTCAATGACCACCTGTTCCGGATTCAGTGCTTCCAGCGAACCGGCCGGGCCGCAGAGGGTGACGTTCATCAGCCGCTCCGTCTCCACGGTCAGGGTGTAGGTGGAGGGCAGGTTGATGACCTGCACACAGCTGGCGGGCAGGTTCATGGTCTTGGTTTCCAGACGGGAGCTGTCGAAGCTGACCGTGATGCTGGAGATGTTGTCCAGCAGACGGATACCGCTGGGCAGTTCGATGGGCATTTCGTACACCTTATCCAGTGCAAAGGTGGAAAGGTCGATGGTACCCACCGACAGGGTGGACAGACGGTCGATCTGGGACTCCGGGCCGGCCACATTGAGGGTCTTTTTGCTCAGGGAGTAGACCAGCACCGAGGGGTCAAAGTCGCGGGGCGCGTTGATAAAGCTGACTTCCACCGGCAGGGTGGCCAGCTTATACACCTGCAGCGTGACCTCGACGCTGTCCGTTTCCAGAGTAGTATACTCAAATTCCACCTCCCTGCCGCTGCGGGTGTAAAAACGCAGGCTGGTGTCCAGAGTGACGGGGCTGGTCAGCTCGCCGTTGTAGGTCACCTCGGCAGTGCAGGTCTCCACCTGGCTCAGCTCAGTGCTGGGTCCGGAGAGAGTCACCGTCTCCTTCGAGATGTCGGTGCCGTAGAGGATATAGCCGTCTGCTATCTTCAGGTAATTCGTCGTCACCTGGATAGGCAGGGTCTTTTCTTCCACCACATCGAACACCACGTCCACGGTGTTGTCGCCGTCGATGGAGACGGACACACCGGTGAGCAGGGTGCTCTGGCTCCGCACCTGAAGGCGCAGGCTCTTTTCGCCGCTGTCGCGGACGCTGGACCAGTCGGGGTAGACGACAAAGTCGTTGGCCGACAGGCTGCCGATGGTGTAGCCGTCGCCGGAAAGTTTCAGGTTGACCGTTTTTTCCTCTGCATTGACGATGCTCAGGCCCCGGGAAGTGTAGGCAGCCGAATCATAGGTAAAGTCCACCGGAACATTATAGATGGTGGTGGTGGTGCCGGGCTGCACGACGATGGTGACAGCCATCCACGCAATGACTGCACCCAGCAAAGAAAGCAGGAGCCGGATGCGGCGGTCGTTCAGCAGATTGCGCTTGGGGGGTACGGCAGGCTTGCCGTTGTTCTGCTCAGTGCTCATTGCTGCTCATCCTCCTCCTTGTTGTTCACCCAGTTCAGCAGGCGCTTGCCCCGGGCCTTCCAGCCCTCGGCAGCGCTCTTCTCGCTGGCGGTCTCCTTGGGTATCATCTCATCCACCAGCCGGGTGTAAAGGGTCTGACGGTCAAAGTGGCGCATGAGCACACCGTTTTTCGCCATCGAGATGATGCCTGTCTCCTCGCTGACCACGATAGCGATGGCGTCGGAGTTCTCGGCGATGCCGAGGCAGGCGCGGTGGCGGGTCCCCATGTCCTTGCCCAAGTCCAGGTTGTTGGAAAGGGGCAGCACACAGCCTGCGGCCTTGATGCGGCCATCCTCGATGATGGCTGCGCCGTCGTGGAGGGGGGTACCCTCGTAGAAGATGGTACCCAGCACCTCGAGGTTGACTGCGCTGTTCACGGGCGTGCCGGTGCGGACGATCTCAGAAAGGTTGGTGTTCCGTTCCAGCACGATGAGCGCGCCGGTCTTGGTCTCCGAAAAGCGCTCTGCCGCGTCGCAGATGGCGATGATGGCGCTGCGCCACGCGCCCTTGAGGCTGGTGTCGTTGTAGCGGTTTTTATTGAAGAAGCGATAGGCCCACTGGTCGGTCTGGCCCATCCGCTCCAGCGCACGCCGTATCTCGGGCTGGAACAGCACCACCAGCGTCAGCAGACCGACTTGCAGCAGCGAGTTGAGCAGCCAGGTGACGGTGCGCATATTCAGGATGTTCGCCACCAGATAGACCGCCATGACGATGAGCGCGCCCTTGGCCAGCTGGCCGGCGCGGGTGCGGTTGACGAAGCCCAGCAGCTGGTAGATGAGGAACGCGATGATGAGGATGTCCAGCAGGTCTACCAGCTTGAAGGTCTGGAAGTTTGCTACGATAGAGTTCAGAGTCATGGGTCACATTCTCCCGTTCACACTGCTTCGATGAGGGCGACGGCGTGGGCCGCGATGCCCAGCCCCTCGCCGGTAAAGCCCAGATGCTCCTCGGTGGTGGCTTTGACGCTCACGGCGTCCACCGGCATCCCGAAAGCCTCGGCCAGCTTTGCCCGCATGGCCGGGATGTGGGGGGCCAGCTTCGGGCGCTGGCAGAGGATGGTGGCGTCGATGTTCTCGATGCGCCAGCCGTGCTCGGTCATGATTTCTGCCACACGGCGGGCCAGCATGAGACTGTCGGCCCCGGCGTACTCTTCCGCCGTATCGGGGAAGTGCTGGCCGATGTCGCCCAGCGCCGCTGCGCCCAGCACGGCGTCCATGACCGCGTGGGCCAGCACATCGGCGTCCGAGTGGCCCAGCAGGCCCTTTTCATACGGCACTTCCACGCCGCCCAGGATGAGCTTGCGGCCCTCCACCAGACGGTGGACGTCGTAACCATGACCAATGCGCATTTTCTTTCCTCCGTTCTCGGTCCGGGGCAGGTCCTCCCGGGTGGTTATCTTGATGTTTGCGTAGTCGCCCTGTACCAGCTCCACCGGACGGCCCGTCAGCTCGAACAGGCTGCAGTCGTCGGTGACGAGGCGGGCGCTGGCCTCGTCCAGTTCATCCAGCGCCGCCAGATAGGCTGCGCGGTCGAAGCACTGGGGCGTCTGCACCGCATAAAGGGTGCTGCGGTCGGGGGTGTTCTCCACCATGCAGCCTTCCGGCACAGTCTTGCCGTTTCCGCCCTTCGCCTGCTTGATGGTGTCCTTCACCGGCACTGCCGGGGCGGCGGCACCGCAGCGGGCAGCGGCCGCTATCGTGTCGGTGATAACGCTCTGGCTCACGAAGGGCGGGGCCGCGTCGTGGACGGCCACCAGTCTGCCGT
>ENA-ORNK01001726-ORNK01001726.1-human-gut-metagenome-genome-assembly--contig:-NODE-1726-length-15130-cov-23.976318_pt1 | contig 15130 bp, 10 predicted proteins | sample MGYA00242115_ERZ509022 | MGnify/ENA primary metagenome ERZ509022 (study PRJEB26280, sample SAMEA2338690) | human gut metagenome | biome: human gut; feature: human-associated habitat; material: faeces...
GCGCCTCCGGCCCCGCCGACGAGTGTGCCGAACACGCCGCCTGCGCCTCCGGCTCCGCAGATGAGTGCGCCGAGCACTCCGCCTGCGTCTCCGGCCCCGCCGATGAGTGTGCCGAGTGTGCCGCCTGCGCCTCCGGCCCCGCCAATGAGTGTGCCGAACACACTGCCTGCACCTCCGGCTCCAATGGCACAGGGAGCGGCACAGATAGAAAAAATTGACACCCCGCCCTGCCCGCCTATGTGTCTTGTGAAATGCAGGGGACAATATGTCTGGGTGGTCGGTCAGGACTTTAGCCGAGCCTGGGACGGAACGGCCTGGGTGATGCTGTAATAGAAATGAAAGAGGAACCTATATGATTTATGATTCTTTGCTGCTGAATAACGGCGGCGGCATCATTAACAATTCGCAAAAGTCCGAGCAGTACAGAGGGTCTGCCGCGCTCTGCATTGGCATTGGCGGCACCGGCGTTGCGGCCCTGCAGGAATTGAAGCGCAAGGTGTATCAGCAGTTGGAACCAGATGACCCGAATTCCCCTATTCCAACGTACCAGCATATCCAGTTTCTGGCCATCGATTCGGACGAAACGGATATTGCAAGACAAACGGGCAAGAGCCGCTTGGATAAAAACGCGGAGTTCTTTTCTGTCAAAAACGGCGCTTTGGCTGATATCCTTGCAACAAAGGAACCTGTCAAAAACAACCCCTGTATGAACTGGATGGATATCGACCATATTTCAGCACTGCTGAACCCCATGGGTGCCGGCGGCATTCGCCAGGTCGGCCGATTCCTTCTTATCAGCAAGGCGGGGGCGCTGTACAACAAAATTCAGGAAAAATGCAACACGGCACTTTCCGGGGCGGAAACACCATCGCTGGACGTGTACATCTTCGCCGGCATCTCCGGCGGTACGGGCAGTGGGTGCTTTTTGGATACTTGCTATATTGTTCGTCAAGTGTTGAACGTGGCAGGCCTGGGTGGACAGAGCAAAATCATGGGCTTTTTCTTCCTGCCGGATGTGGTAACCAGCAAACCTGAGGTGGCAGCCGTAGAATCTACTGTTACATGGAACAACAACAATGGCTATGCGGCACTCAAAGAGCTGGACTATTTGATGGATCTGAAACAAGCAGGAGACCGCTTCCACCAGAATTATGGTGCGTTTACGGTGGATACAGACGAACCGCCGGTCGATATGTGCCATCTGCTGTCGGCAAAACAGTCGGACGGAAAAGTAATACCGAACGGGTTTGGATATTGCATCAACGTTGCAGCGGACTATGTGATGTCGTATCTGGCAAAGGTGGAACTGGGCCAGGCGGAGGCCGGTAACGACGGCGGCCTGACAATGCGCGGACATCTGGCCAACGTTACCAACGGCGTCAGCGTTCTGCCGCGCCTCCACGGTGCAAACCTTTCTTACCATGTGTTGGGCGCCTCCAATGCGGAAATCCCGATGTCGCAGATCTCCACCTATCTGGCGGCGGGGTTCTATCAAAAATTCCAATCTATTGTTAGTCGCGACAAAGTGGCTTTAACCTCGGACGACGTCAAGAAAAAAGCGTCAAACTGGGGCCTAACTGCCAGCAAGGTGAAGCAGGGCATAAATCAGGGATGCAGCCCACTGATTCTGCCGGACATCGAGATGGGCGAGCTGGCCGCCTATGGCGTAATGCCAAAAGCAACCTACCCGCAACCTTGGGGAACCGGATCTGGGATGGCGTGGGAAAATAAATGCTCCGGGCAGCGGCAGAAAAACCGCACCGCCCTGAACGGAAAGCTGGAAAGCTACGATGTAGCCAAGGTGACGAAGGATTCTTACGTTGGCAGAATCTTTGCGGATCTGGTGACATGGTGCAAAGATCCGGATTACGGCCCCTATTACGCGGCGTCGGTTTTAAGCCACAGCGGGCACGACCTGTTGGCTGAAATCGATGGCATCATCAAAGAACTGCATGAAAATGCTGGAACAGCTGAAACGCAGCTGGAAGGCAACAGCGCTGGGGGCGGAGCGTGGAATGCATTGGTACAAGCTGGCACCGACTTCTGCGAGGCTATGTCCAGCAAAAACCCGATTGTGATGATGAATCGCAAGAAGTACTACGACTACTACAAACAGGCGGCAGAGCGGACCTATCAATATTCCAATCAAATCAGCACCTGCAACGACGCGATTGCGATGCTGCGGACATTGAAAGAGGATTTGCAGGAGCTTCGCAAGAGCTACTTCGATCCTCTCATCACGATGCTGGACAACCTTAATGAAACATTCCGTGAGGATCTGGTATATCTAAACGGCAAAGAGGCCAAGAAGGTGGTCGGTTATACATGGCGCATTATGGAGCTGGCGCATGTCAGACAGCACTTGGACGACACAATTGAGAAACTGACCCCGAACCAGTTGGTACGCCAGTTTATGGAGTATTTTCTGGCAGACCCGGCGGCATGGCAGGACGGGGATGACGGCAAGATCACGCTGCTGATCAGCAAACATATGCAAACGGTATTTAACGAGCAGATGAACAAGAGCATTCAGAATTACCTGTTCGAGAAATACCCGGAGGCAAAGGGAGACCCAGACGTTTTGGCGCAATATGTACAAACCAACGTAATTCAAGAGGTTTATAACCGCGCAATGCCAATGTTCTGGTGTGACCCAACGTATGACTTGGTGAATGAATCGTTTAGAACCAACAGTCTCTCGGTTCCCAGCTCGGCGTCTGCAATCTGCAATGCAGCAGATAATTTTGTCCAAAACAGGGCGGACTTTAAGGTGCGCAAAACAGGCTTGAAAGACCGCATCTTTGCACTGCGCTTTTGCAGCGGTATCCCGTGCTACACCTATCAGGGAATCGTGGAGTTGAAAAAAACTTATGATGCGGTAAAAACGGCTGAGACCGGCGTCGGTGCACACCTGTATGCCAAGACAGGCCGCGGCGAGGACGGCAGTGGTGAGAAAGACTGGCGGAATTTCCTGCCGACGCCTGTACCGTATTCCAGCAAACCCGAAATGGTCGATCAAGCTGAGAAGAAAATTGACCTGTATCAGAAGGGCATCAAAAGTGGAGCGATTCGGCAGGATCCGACAGGAACAAATTATCAGATTCTTCAGTCCCGTGCCGTGACGATTCCGACGTATACTTCGGAGATGTTTGTCAAGGACGGCGCTTTCCAAATGAAAGACTGGAGCGACGCCAAAAATGGTATGGTTCAAGCCAGAAAGACAATGTATACCGATGGCATAACGGTATATCTTCTGAAAAATGATGGCAAGGCGGAAATGGGCAATTCGGTCGTTGAACGCGTCCGAATGGACTACTTCCTGCATTACCCTAAGCTGCAGCAGATTGTCAGGGGGGAACTGGAGAAGCAGGCTCAGCTCGATGCGGCAATCAAAACGCTGGACGGAATTGCGGCCGCGTTTAACGAGTACCAGAGCGACATGGAAACCTTTATGTGGATGATCTTCTTCAAGCTGATCGACTGCAAGGATTCAAAGGGCCGAGAAAATTACAAGCGCCCGGAAACGATCTCTTATACCTACAAGGACAGCCGCGGTGCGAGCAAAACCCTTACTTTCGCTGACAGCCGCACCGGCCAGTACGGTAAGGAGTATCCGCTGTATCAGGCGTTCCTGACCTACCGGGCGCTGGATGCAAACGAGCGCCCCCGGCGCGATCTGGATGCTCTGGCAAAAGACCGCGGCAATGGGGAGTTGGGCGCGAAAGACAATGTGGTCGGGTATACGTTGGACCGGTGGTGGAACGGCGAGGCACTTCAGGATCTGGAGCGCGAGACGGAGCAGCGATTCTCCAGGGAAGATCGGGCAAACCTGCTGGACTTCTACTACAATATGCGCCGTGAAATTGATAAACTCGCCAGCCGTTTTGACGAGGACGAGTGGACGTACATCCCGAGCGAAAACCCGAATCCGAGCAACAGGGTAACCCCGACTCCTCCGCCCCCGCCGCCGGTTGTGCCGCAGCAGCCCCGCTATCTCTACGACCCGGCCACCGGCCACCAGATGCAGACACGCCCTGGCGCGCCTGGTTATGCGCTGGACAGCACGACCAACCAGTGGGTTCTGCTGAACACAGGGATGCAGATCTACAACGGCACTACATGGGAGCCGCTGCGCCTGGATGACAACTATAATATTTTGAACTGATTTTTGTCTGATATCGCGGAAATAGTCTGGCGTACAGCACAATGCTGTGCGTCAGGCTGCCCGTGGTATTATAAGGACGAGAACAATCCGTATCGAAATTCAATGAGGATGTGCAAGGCATGGCAGAATATCAGGAAATGATCGAACGGTGCAGTCGGCTGCTGGTCGGAAAAGGCAGCAGAGGCGGGGCTTATCGCAGGGTCAATGCGCCGCTTCTCAGTATTTTTCTTGGCAAGGAAGCCGAGGAATATCAGGCGTATGTGAAAGAATGTTATGACAGCTGCTGGATCAAAGCAGAAAAAAATCTGCGTTATCTGGCAACGGATTCTTTCCATGAGGCAGAACGGGCAGATGCCGAAGCCGAAATGATGGAAACGGAAAACGTTTTCCACGATGCTAACAGTCTGGTTCAAGCCGTTTACTGGGATGTTATGGATGATCGTTTCAAGGAAATTTTTGAAAAGGTCAGAGCGCCGTATGAGCCAAACTGTGGGACGGTCAATTGCCATGAACTGTACTTTGTTTTTATCCGGCAGGGCAGATCCGCAGAAAGAGAAACAAGCAGAGAGCGATTGACGCAGTTGCTGGATTGGGCCGGGCAAGAAAACAAGCATCTGCTGATTTTGAGCAACCGAACGGAAACAGGCTTACTGAGCCAAAACAGGATTAAAGAAAATTATCGGATCGCAGCAGACTTTGTTTTGATGGCAAACTCCTACACCGAGTACCCAGACGGAACACCGCTGGAAAAAGAACTGCTTTTCCAACTGAGCCAGCATACTGCCTTTGGGGCAGGGTATGCGGCTGTCGATAAAGATACGCGTTCGATTGCCGTTGTATCGTTGGCAAAGATTCTGGAAGAGTACTGCAGTGCTTGCAGCGAGGCAAAAACCGGCACGAAAAGCATAGAGGAAGTTATTTGCGAAGGAAAAGGTTATACCGGCCTGTTGGATCGCTGCTTTGCAGAACTGCTGGAACCATGCGTACCAAGCGACAGAGAGTTCCTTCGCTATCTTCCTTATACTGATGCCGTGCGCCGACTGAACGCTACTTCAGAGAAAACCGCGAAACCGAAAAAAGTCGGATTGTTTGGCCTGTTTGGCAAAAAAATGGCAACCGACGAGATGGAAGCTGTGGCACAGACGGGCGGAACGGCAGAAAGCATCGTAAACTCCAGCGATATATACAAGGCTTGCCTGAAGCTGTATTATGAAGAACCAGTTCAAAAGTGTTTTGACAGCGAACCATGCAAAGCGGCAATGAATGAATTCTTTGACCGTCAGATCACAAAAAATTTGGGTTATGTAGAAATGCGCAATCGTCTGGTTGACGCGGCAAATGACCTGGATAGCCGGGCGAAGGGATTGAGTCCCAAACAAATTTCAGGTACCCGAGATCTGACAACACTGCTCCACAATTATGAAATCGGGAAAATAAAGGAAGCATTCTACCCTGAAATGGCAAAGCAACTAGCAAACCGGATGCGCGGCATTGGAAAAGGTGCACAAAAGTTTGACGAGACACTTGATAGGGCTTTGAAGGAGTTGAATGCAGAAAGCGTTGATGAGCCGACACAAAGAGCTTATGGGCGTCTGGTTTCAGAGGTTTGCCAGCGAGACAAAGAGCAGTTGATGATGAGAATTCGCCCTTCCGAGATGGAGGAACTGCTTTCCCAACTGGAGAAGTTCTTTGAAAAACTCAGCGAGGAATGCCCGGAATACGGCTATTCGCTGGATCAGCATCTGTCTTTCTTGAAAGACAATGCAACGGTGGGAACTGCGGCTGCGGCGGTGATCGATACCTGCTTTGAAACGAATTTGGCACAAACAAGGCGCCTGCGGATGTTGATGCCGCCTAAAGAGGAATACCTGTACTGTATGCTGAACGATAATGTCAGTGCGTTTGGGGGCGTTAATCCGCTGAAACATGGCAAAATTTTCAAGGTCTGGCGCAGTGATTGCATTGAGCGCCTGATGCTGTATACGGTTGAATTCAATCAAATCAATATGTAAAGGGGTGAGGACAGTGCCGATTAAGCCGGTGGAAGGAGAATTGCTTCATGTGAGAAATCTGGCGCTTGGCAATGACGAACAGGGGCGCTACCTGACTTGTACTTGCAGTGGCGTGGATACCTATGTCTTCTGTTTTAACAAAAAAGAATTGCTCAGAATGTCGGATTTGGTGCTGAGCGATGAGGAACTCAAAAGGTTGTATAAAGGTGAAACGCTGGACAAGGGCGATTACCGCTTGCAGGGAGTTAAGGCTTTGACAATGGCTATGGACGGGATGCCGTTTCGTAAGTTCAAAGCGGAACCGCCGGAGCAGATCCAGGCATGGTGCATGACGATGCCGCCCAACGGCGTTCCCATTCTGTATGTCCCGGAGGAACCGGGGAAAGAAGAGGTATGCAGGGTTCCGCTGTGCTACCGCGTGGAGATCCAAAGACAGGAGAATATCACGTCGCTGTTTATTCGCCTTGGCGATACGGAGCAGGAACAGTATGAGGACGGCGCACTGTGCTATCAGGTGGGCGAAACGCTGCCTATCCCAATCCCCAAAACGTGCGTCAATCAGGAAATTCAAGTTTGCACAGGCGGGAAAGCAATACAAGTGACACCAGCCCCCGCTTTTGTGGAAAAGTATAAGGAAATTTAACAAGAGGAAAGAGGAAAGAATATGCCCGAATATGCAATTACCTGCCCATATTGCTTCAAAACTTTCCACGATAACGCTGTTTTGTTCCGCGCTTCAAAAAGTTGGACGAGCCAAGAACTTGACATGATGGAAAGCAGCGGTATGGACTATGACGGAAAAATGGTTGATAAAGCGGAGTTGGCGAGGAGAAAATTGTTCTGTACCCGCGATAAAGATGATGCGCTCGATAGTTTCTGGAAAGACCACGGTGGGGCAAATGGCTATCAAATGTTGGATCCCAATTGGGGAATGCCATACATTGATCCGCTAAATCAAGAAACTTTTGATCGGATGGTCAACAAGGCTGCCCCGGATAGTGACAGTGACGGCATGATCCGGGATCGAGACGGTTTTACTATGCGCGTGTGGGACGCTTACAACGTTGCCGGTGTGGATGCGATGACGCGCCTGTGCAGGTTCTGCCACAACCCGTTGCCTTTGCCGGATTATGGGAAATACCCGGTGATATTTATCAGCGTGGTCGGTATTACTGGCTCTGGCAAAACCGTGTATCTTGAACAGCTTCTCAATAATTTCGTGGTTGCAATTCAGGATACGGGTTACCACATGGGTACAGCCAGCATTCCAGAAGGAAACGTAGCCTTGGGAAGCCCCCTGCCGGGAGCCACAGACCCGTCTATTATGCGGAGACCGATAGCGGTCACACTAATCAAAAATGGAAACAGCAAAAAAGGGGTAACACTGGTTCTGTATGATATTGCAGGTGAGAATTGCGTGGCGGAAAAAAAGAACGATGGATCAATTGACGACCACGTTTCCGTCGGACATTTTGTTGGCTATTGTGATGCACTTCTATTCTTAATCGATCCCAAACAGATACCCGGCTTTGCAAAGGACGCAAAACATATCGCAGAGGTGAGCGATGTTATCAATACGGTTCACAACATCCGCGCAGCGGTGAACCGTGAGCAACCGTCGTGGAACGGTATCCCGGTGGCTACGGTGCTGACGAAAAGCGATAGCCTGAAAGGGCAGTCTGAGGACTTCCCGGCAAATTCCCCGCTGTTTCAGCCGATTAAGCATGGAGATGGAGAGAGCGGCCAGAGGGGATTCGACCGCAAGGAATATCGAGAAATCAACAAACTTCTTCAGACCATTATAAAAAATCAGGCTCATACGCTGGACGCGGCAATCCGGGCCTTTGACACGCACGGATTCTTTGCCGTATCTGCGATTTCCAGCGGCGTGGAAAGCCACGTTAGAAAGTTTAGCAATGAGTATCTTCTGGATGAAACGAACGAAGTGAAATTCCGGGCGCTAAAGGAATGGGCAGATGGCTGGAGAAGCCGCAGCCCGGAGGACCGCTTGCACTATCCGAAGTGTTCCGTCCGATTGAAGAATGGAGAACCCATTGAGGGTGGTGCGCTCAACGGAAACTTGGAGACAGAGATCATTGCTTCGACGACGGTGCAGGGGGAGGCATCCACAATCAATCTGACAGTAGCGGATGTGACCAACGAGTTGAACCTGGAAAGCTATCCAAGCGGGATTCCCAGTTCGCTTCGAATCGAAGAGCCGATTCTTTGGATTCTGTGGCAGCTTGGCTTGATTGGTCCTCGCTTTCAACCAGATGAGAAACCTCATAAAAGATTTTTGGAAACCGTAGCGAGTTTTGAGGAACGCATGAGCGATTACCGAAGAGAAATGCGGGAAAAAGAAAGAAAGTTTTATTTACTCTGATTTGATCGAGGGGAAAGCCATGAAAGTTGAACAGGCGTGTCGTTTCCGAACGAATACGGGTTACAAGATCAGCGCCAGATCTCCCGGATTTACGGCAGCAAATGAAAAGAATATGGAAGCAGTGTTCAACGACAGCATGAATGCTTTGCTGCCAAGACCCGGTGACAGTGTAGTGACGTGTACGGTAAGCGGGGAAGATGCGTTTCTGGCAAAAAGTACCATGCGGACGGATTCAATGGGACGAAAAAGCATTTTTTCTCATACATACGTTATAAATCGTGACTTTTATTCGGATGGGATGGCAGAGAATCCCGGCGCAATGTTGGAAATTCCAACCGAGGATATGCTCCAATGGCAGCCGGATCATGACCTACAAACTGAGGATCTCCATTTGGGAGTCTCTGGCAATTTTGATTTGGAATCCCTGCGGCAGAAATACGGCTTAGATGAAAGCCGCTATGCGCAGCTTTTGTATCTTGGGACAAAGGCCATCTGCAGCAATTCGTCGGTGTGTATCCAAATCCCCGCAAAGCTGGAGCCGCTGCAAACGGTACGGGAGTTTGCGTACTGCTTGGCGGTGGGAGTGATGCCGTCCCTACGTGGAAAAATCACCTATTCCAGCGCCTGTGATGTACGGCAGCGCCTGTGTGTACAGGCACCGGGCTCTGTCAGAATCGGGGGACAGGCGGAAAACTTTCTGGCATTTTGGCCAAACAATGCGGTAAACCGGTGGCAGGTCGACCCGATTTCCCAGAAGACATTCTTAACAATAGCGCAGGCAACTCCACAGGAACGCGATAAAATCCTGGAAAATATGGACAATTGGCTTGCCGAAACGGTTGGTATTGTAGGGGTGAATCCGGCGCTCGTTAATACCGCTTTTTACTATTGCCAGACGATCACGCCTGGCAAACAGAATCAGATAACGGCGCAGGAAACGTTGGTGGCGTTAAATAGTCTGAGCAGTATGATGAATAACCCGGCGGCGGTTTCTTCGGCACTTGACGTTTCTGCGGCGATCCTGATGGAAAAATTGACGAAAGAACATCTTTGCCCGAAAAATATGTTGCCGACACTGGTAAACTATGGCGCACGGACAAAAAATGAAAAATTTCAGAGAGAGTTAGGCCAGATACTGGGCTTGGCGGATACGGATACGCGCTTGGATGCCATTGAAACGCTTTTGCAGCCCCCCATGACGGAAAGCAAAGACCGCGCAGTCGTTGCTATGCTCAAGAATACCCCTGCGCAGATTCTCTTGTCGCGGCAGACAATCAGTGACAGCCTGATTCATTGGTGTACGGACGAGAATATTCAGGACGAAAGCTGTATTGATTGTTGCTGTAATCTGCTTGCCACACAGCCGATCCAGATCCAGAAGCAGACGATTTGCGGCATTTTGGACGACGCAGAACAACGCAAGGTAAATCTTTGCGAGGAAGCATTGCTGGGAATGGTTTTGGAGCAGCTGGCTCTGAATGCCGGGGCAGGCGGCATGGGGCAGAAATACGATCTGCAGCTTGATTTGCACTTCCCGGAATACACGAAGCCAACCAAAGAACAGTATATCCAGTATTTCTTCAGAGTTCGGCTGGCGGCTTTTGTCGGTGCAGAGGAAAAGGCGGATATGCTTCGAGACTTACGCACAAAAGCCCCAGAAGCGTTTGAAGCACTGATTTGTTACTTGAATGAAAATCCTGACGCCGAGAAGGATGTGCAGGATGCCTATGCGGCACAGGTTTATCTGTTTGACGTTTTTGACCGGGAGCAACTGCGGGAGATCTGCGCACAACATAACCAATATATGGATGCAGAAGGAACGTTTGAACCCCGGTGTCGTAAAATTTGGAAACAATGCAGTGAGGAACAATTTGACAAAATTGAGAATCAGTTTGCGGTTGACGATGAGCTGGACAGTAAAGAGAGAAGATTGATGGCAGGAACAAGGCTGGAACAGATGCTGGCGCAGCTTCAGATCAATACTACTGCTGTTCAGAAATTCCGGCTTTCTCCGCAAACGCAGCAGAGAATCATACAGGATGATGCGAAAAGCTTTTGGGAAAAAGTTGATTTTTCGGCAATTATTGATAAATTTGAAGAAATCCCAACGGCCTATGCGGATTGGAGTAGACAAGAATACGAGAAAAAAGTTCAGGAAAAGATCAGGCTATATGACTGCATGAAAAAAATTGAAAACGAGACAGATACGGCTGATCTTTGTGAATTTATGGAAGCATATAAGGAAGAAGAAAATCAGAGACGCAGGGAAATCAATGCATCTCTTCTCAATGCCTGCATTAAAAAATTTGTAGTGAGCAAGAAAATTTTTCTGTGGGATCTTTTGTTTGTATCCCGTCTCATGTATAACAAAAAGACCCAGGCATATACGGATCTTGACTATGAAGGATTATACAAAGCGATGCAATTGATAACAAAATGGAAGCCTGACTTTGATCGGCTGATTCCATACGACCAACCGATGCTGCAATATTCTTATATGCTCGAACAAAACAGGGTCAAAGTCAAAGAGCTGAAAAAAATTAACGAAACGGTGGATTTCCCACTTCTAAACCGCTTACTTCGGGAAATTGACGAAAATGGATCGCGTGGTCGCCAGGCGAGTTTTGCGCATGGGATGACCCCGGCTAAACCTAGGAAAATCCTTGCATGGAATCGCTTCGTGGATGAGGTAGAAGGTGAGACCGAAGACGATTTGTATGCTGGAGGGATGAGCTCTGCCGCAGATTACAGCGACGTGGGTGTTTCCCGAACCAAAAAAATTCAACGGGAACAGCCATTGTACTCGATACCTGATGCAAACGAAAACCGGGGCAGAGAAATCAGGAGCACCAATTCGCCCCTCCCTGCCACGAAAAAGGAAGAACTGGAAACAGATAGATACGGTGCAACTCAAGGCGAAAAGACTGTATACCGTGCGGGCGGTGAAACCAGAAAAAAGCAAAATGGATTTTGGGACAATTTTTTTGGAAATAAAAAATGAGAAATATCCTCTCATCGGATAAACGGAAGGAGAAGGTTTGAGGGTATGGTTGTATCTGGTATGAGAACCGGCAAGAAATATGTGCTGGGTGAAAAGCCTGTCCAGAAAGAGCAGGATGGGAACATTTACCGTGTGCCGAAGTATGCAAATACGATGGTAAAAATGTATAATCGGGACTGTCGCAAAACAATGCAGCTCCGGGTGGTGAATGCCATCAACGGGGAGGATGTATGGCTTGGCCCGGAGCCAATTGAGCCGGTCAACCATAATGGTTCATTTGTAGGGTATGTGTTTGAAACGGAGCAGACGGCCGAGGAACCGCAGCAACTGGCTGCTCCCTCGGCACCACGACGAACAGGGGTAAGCACAGCAGGCCTTTTTGTCATCAGCGCTGTCATGGGGGCAGTCTTTACTGCTCTTATTTACCTACTTCTCTTTGATGCTATTACGCATGGCTTCTCCGATGGTTACATCCGTTACAATGCAAAGGGCATCCCCATGATTGTCGGCGGATGGATCGCTATGGAACTTGGGGTGCTGATGCTGTCCAGTCAAGTTACCTCCGACGTGATCAAGGTTATCTGTCTGGCGGTTGCGTACGCAGTGGGCAGTGCAGCAGTCTTTCTTGCTATCTGCCTGGTCGTGTTCGTGGTTGAGCTGATCAAAGGACTTGTCACATCTGCCATTGCGATTGCGATAGCAATTTTACCGGCGGTCGCTGTACTTATTGCTATCGTTGTAGTGATAAAGGCGATTTTCAGGTAAGTGCAAGCTGTCAGTCTCCCGGAACAAGTTGGGCGAGGCCAAAAGGAGAAAAAGATGAGTTCAGAGTCGACGCAGGAAAGAAAATTGCCCTCAGAGTGGGAATTGACCTCGGAGTGCAGAAATCTGCTTGAAGCATTGAGGCAACTCAGCGGCATCTCGGAAAAAGAAGTCGGCGAAAGGTGCCTCCCGATAAGAAAACATCGTGGGGCAAGAGAGAAACGGTATAGCTTCGGCTATGCCGTTTTTCTCATTCTTGCCTTGATGAAGTGACTTTGGATACTTCCAGGGCCCCAATGCCCTTATAGTAGATGTCAATTTCCTGGGTACGGTTCTTGCCCTTCGAATCGCTGGCAGCATGGACAACAATCTTCTCGATAAACTCATGCAAGATACACGGAGTCAATTCGGGAATTTCCGTATACCGTTCGACAACGGAGAGAAACCTTTCCACATTGGCGCTTTTGCGTTCCTCCGCCTCGATTTCACCACGAAGGGTAGCCGCTACCTCTTGAAGCTGATGCTGCTCTTGCTCGTAGCCGACGGAGAGCTTTTGAAAACGCTCGTCAGAAAGTTTTCCAGAAATGGTATCTTCATAAAGACGCTTGAAGATGGTATCCAGTTCTGCGATCCGCTTTTCGGCATAGACCAATGTTTTCTGCCGTTTTGCCAAACCTCGGTTACGCTGGCGCATATCCGCATCCATGACCATCTTCACAAAATCGTCTTTGCGCTGTGATGCGAAGGAAACAATCTCGCGCAGATTTTGCAGAACTAATTCTTCCAGGATAACAGTTCGGATAGAATGTGTCTGCCCACATACATCACGGCTTTTCCGATAGCCGGAACACAGGTAATATTCCTGATCGCGCCGGAAATTGGTTGCCCTGCATTGGTACATGATGGAGCCGCAATCGGCACAGAACATCATGCCGGAGAACATTCCCATTTCTCCCATCTTTGTAGGGCGGCGCCGCGATTGCCTTGCGAGCCTTGCTGCATCGGCAATCGCCTCCGTCCAGATGGCTTCGTGGGTATTCTCAAAAATCTTCCATTCGCTTTCAGGATTGTGCAAGGTCTTTTTACTCTTGTAGGATTTTTTACGGGTTTTGAAATTAACTGTGTGCCCCAGGTATTCACGCCAGCGGTCCATGATGTCGGCAATCGTAGAAGAATCCCAAGCGTAAGGAGAACCTTTCTTTGTGACATTGGTTGTTCTGCCCTTGCTCGCATAGTAAGCAGCCGGAGTAAGAATTTTTCTTTCCGTCAGTTTTCTTGCAATCTGCGAGGGTCCCAAACCATCCATGATATAGAGACCAATTTCATAAACTACCTGGGCGGCTTCTTCATCCTTCACCCATTGCTTTTTGTCATCAGACGATTTCATGTATCCATACGGAGGCAAAACAGTCAAATGTTCTCCTGCATTGCCTTTCACTTTCATAACGGCACGGATTTTTTTGCTGGTGTCTTTGGCGTACCATTCATTGATGATATTGCGGAAGGGCGTAAACTCGTTGTCACCCTGAGTGCTGTCCACACCATCATTCACCGCAATAAAGTGAATATCATGTTCGGGAAACATGATTTCCGTATATATGCCGACTTGCAGATAATCACGTCCGAAACGTGACATATCCTTGATGATGACCCTCTTGACAAGGCCAGCCTCAATGTCTGCAATCATCTGCTGAAAGCCTGGGCGGTTGAAGGTCGTACCTGAGATGCCATCATCAACATAGAATTTGAAATTGCTGTATCCATGCTCACGGGCATATTTTTCCAGGATTTTTTTCTGGTTTACAATGCTATTGCTGTCACCCTGCAATTCATCATCACGGGATAAGCGACAATACAAAGCTGTAAGTTCTTCGGAGCTCATAGCCGTGTAAGGGAATTGAAGCGCGGCAGCGGTGTTTGACTGATAATACATAAATACCTCCTATCCGGCAGTCAAACACGATATTGAAGTCCAACTTCATTATACCGCGCTTTCTTTTCCCTGTCTGCCTGTTAGGAGGTTTTCAAGTCACAGTTTGTTTCTGAATATCGGCTTTTATCAGGTTCTCCAGTTTGGAGGCTATCGTCTGATTTCCCGTTTGAGGGAAAAAGGAATTGACGATAAAGGTCGTGTTGCCGATCTTCTTTTTGCTCCGCATAGGCGGGGCATATTTATTTTCAGATTGATTTTTCTGCATGATAAAGCCCCTTTCATGCCATTTCATTAAAGCTATAAAAGAGGCAGAAAACGGATGGCTGCTGGCCGCAGCTCCACGGGAATCTCACCCCGGCCCATGCTGATGGGTGTGCCGCGCAATGCTTTGAGGGCGTTCAACGCGGGAGTCTCATTATCCTGCCTGCGCGTCCTCGCCCACAGGCTGCCACACCTGTTTTGCGGCCTGATGTTTGTCGCTCTCCTGTTTGGTAGGGGTCCCGTCCTGCGGACTTGCAACAGGGTCATGGCGCACCGGCCGACCGGCTCAACGCAGACAGATCGTATCCGTCTGCCTTATACTGCGCCGGAGGCCTCCCGCCGGGCTTTCTTTGTCAAAGAACAATAAAGGCTTTGTCGGCCTGTAAAAACACATCGTTTCCGATATGCTTTTACGGAACGACAAATAGCCCATAACGGGAAGCATGGAAAGGGGACATGCTTCCCGTATGGACTAAAAGATTATCCTACATGAAAAGCAAGGGTGCGGGTAATAAGGCGCACTTGCAGCCTGTTACGCATTTCCTCGTCCACATAGGAATAGGTATTGCCCGCGTCGTCTTTCAGCGTGCGGGTACAAAGTTTCGCTATGTAA
>ENA-ORNK01001730-ORNK01001730.1-human-gut-metagenome-genome-assembly--contig:-NODE-1730-length-15121-cov-5.594119_pt1 | contig 15121 bp, 18 predicted proteins | sample MGYA00242115_ERZ509022 | MGnify/ENA primary metagenome ERZ509022 (study PRJEB26280, sample SAMEA2338690) | human gut metagenome | biome: human gut; feature: human-associated habitat; material: faeces...
GTGTCGGGGGCGGATCATCGTCATCCTTCTTGTCAAAGGGCTTCTTGCCCAGCTCCTTGCGGTCCCGCTCGATGGCCTCGTCCAGCTCTTCCAGATACGCTTTGGGCGTCCGCTCCACCACGACCGTCATCTTTTTGTGTTTGTTGGCTTTGGCCTTGACGTGGGTCGAATCCGTATACAGAATTGTTCCGCCCACCAATCCCTTTTCCATGGCCTGGCGCAGAATCTCATTGAAGATCTGCTCGGGAATGTCGTTATCCCGGAAACGGCGCTTGCGGTTCACGCTCAGCGTTGTGGCGTCCGGCGCCTTCTCTGTCAGACTCAGCCCGCAAAACCATTTATATGCCATGTTATAGTTAATCTCTTCCTCCAGCCGCCGCTCCGAACGGATGCCGTAGAGATACCCCACAAACAGCATACGGAACAGCACCTCCGGCTCAATCGCCGGACGGCCCAGGTTGGCGCTATACAGCGGCGCGCACAGCCTGCGGATGAATGAGAAGTCGATGCTCCGGTCGATCTTTCGCAGCAGATGCTCCTGCGGTACCAGCTGTTCCAGAATGATCAGTTCCATTCCCTGTTGCTTTTCGTGGAATTTGTTCAGCATGCCGCTCTCTCCTGACTCTTTCTTTTGTGTTTCCCGCTCTTTTCTCTTTCTGCTCCTATATTTATATATTCGACATGCTTGTTCGTTTTTCCTTATGAAAAATGACCGTTGACTTGGGTTTGTCAACGGTCTGAAGGAGCTGGTTCACCAGCTCCTTGTTGTTTTAAGAAAAGCTATTTATAGCAAACTAACATGTGTGCTCTCTAAACGGAAATGGCATACTTTGACATCGTCCTATTGGTTTTAGTAACCTGTAAAATTAACTACCATTTCCCAATAATTTTAAAGAGTAAAATGGAATTTTTAGGAGCAGTAATGCGTTTATATTGTGCATGGATAGGAGGAATAAAAAATGAGAAAAAAGCTAATTGGTTCCTTACTATTGGTTTTGTTTGTTCTCCACCTTATTCCTAATATCGCGATTGGAAAATCAAGTTCCATCAATTATATAACGAAAGAAGATGCAGCTGCGGCTTTTCCTGAGTATACGCTTCGGTCCTTCGGCTCATATAACCCAGAAGATGAGGTATATGCATGCTATAGCCGCATTGATAACGGAAAATTGTATGTAAAAAGAGCCATATTTTTCCCGCATTTGGAACAACCGATTGTTAGCGACTTAATCCCCGTTCCGTTATCGCATATGCTGCTCGAAAGAATAAATGACGATAATTTTGACTCGTTGCTTTCGATTCAAAGCGGGGATTCCCTCTTTAAAGTCGAAGACGCGCTTAATACAGATGTCGTTCCAGTTACCAACAACATTCTTGCCGCCGTCCTACAGTCACAAGCTTTAATCCTTTTGACAGAGGATACAAAGGGGATTCGTTATATTGAGATTGTCACTGAAACAGACGGAGAATATATGGTTTCTCCCTCTCCGGAGATGCCCGATGATTTGTGGCTCAACGTTTACAACTCTGGGGATGGCGGAATCTTCTTAGAGTGGAATGACCAGGATAATTGCGCCATGTATACTCTACACAGCGATGGAAACTGGTATTTAAATTGGGTTCAAGTTCGGAAAGATCAGTATTTCGATTTTTCTGTCTTTTTCTTTGGTGTTTGTGATGAAGCGGTGAATCCCGGTACAACGGACGGTATTGCGATTGGCAGTTTTATGAATAGCGGTCTACTTGAGGCTTGTCTGGATGCATTGCCAAGCAATCAAGACGAACTTTGCTGTGCCTTAAACCGCGAACATTGGGCAGTGGTTAATTCTATAAACGAATCGGTGCAAAGCACTCTTTATGAAAGTCAAAATTCCAATTCAACAATCGTTGGAGAAATATTCACAGGCACACCCGTTCAGATCCTTCGCTCATCAAACGAATGGTGCCAAGTCATGATTGGCCTGGATGGGAATCTTACTGGATGGATGAATAAGAGTCAACTCGCATTTGGTGATGATATGGATAAAGTATCTTGCCGTTTTCCGCAAAAAGTTCTGCTGGACGAATATGATCCTGTTTCAACGAATGGCTTTCTTTCTCCAAATACCGAGATTTCTTCCTTGGGAGATATTTGGATAATTGGGACGATTGGCGATGAGTACTATGTTATTTTATCTTCTCTGGGAGAGACGGCGATTGCGCCTCAAAAATGGTTTTGGGATGGACGAGGATAAAATCCAATTGGCTTAAAGCAAAAAAGGAGGGATGGGCTTGAAACGGTTGCGGGATTGGCCGCTGTTCTTGGTCATTGCATTATACATGTTGTGTATCCCTACGCAATCACTTGCCGGGACAAAGGCGCTTCTGACAGAAGCCCAGGCAAGGAGCTTTGCGCTGGGCTTCTGTTCTGACCCTGATGTAGCACTGTGCACGGAAAAGGACTGCTTCTCCGTCATCAGGCAGGATGATCTTTGGCGTTGCGATATCACCACAGGGGACGCCGATTGCGTTTCCCTTCTGTTTGACGATTCGGGCAGGGTCATTCAATTGCTCTGCGACCGTTATCCTGCCGCTTCGCTTGACGGCGTATCCTTAGCATCCGGCCTTTCCTCCTTGTCCAAAGAGGAATCCGATGCGATCAACGCCGTATGTGACCGGCTATTTCCGGGCGATATCTGGTGTGCGGGAGACGTCATTGGATGCAAGGACGGAACATACACTCTGGTGGGCGACAGCTTTAATTCAACGCTGACGTTTTACTTCATTGTGAGATTTGGCGCTTCGCCGCAGCTTGTAGGGTTTGGTGATCTGCGGCATCCTGCGGGCCGGTACGGTCCGTATTTGTCGCGCGGAGACGCGTCGCACATTGCGCGAGAAGCCATCCTTCGGACCTGTCCGGCAGCGGATGGCGCTGATCTGAACATCACGCAGGCCGAGTTTGTGACGGCTGAAGGATACTTCAACAAAGACCCGGTCGATACGCCTTTCTGGTATATTGCGTTCAACAACGGCACGCCTGAATCCTATGAGGTGTGTATTGATGCGAAAGAGGGCGATGTCATGGAATTGCTAGACGTAACCGCTGGAGGCAAGGGGTGACCGCACAGAGAGGCTGTCGGGAAGATGCCAGCCTCTCTGTGCAGAATCTTTTGTGAAATTGTTTAACCGTAATAAAGGGAACTGCTAAGTACCCACCCAGTACCAAACGTAGTACTTACACGAGAATAATTATTAGAAGTTTCATCAAGGACAGTAACTTCTTCCCCGGGATACAATTTTGCAAGCCGAGAGCTAGACGAATCGGGAATCTCTCGAAGATTGGAGTAGTCATCGGTACTATCGCCTTGAATAACTGCAGACGAGGAACCATTGGGGATATAGACTTGTTTCGCTAGAATATATCCAAGATTGGTTTTGAAAAAACGTTGGGATCCGCAGGTTTCAACGCTTACATCTGAATTACTGGAGTAAGAACCCACTTGATTTGCTGCACTAGTAGAGTCATAAATTGCAGTAGTACGAAGAGTCACTGCATTATAATAGTAAGACACATGATAGCCACCTTTCATGATTGATTCTTGCAAGTAGTTTATCGGCCGATCATCTTCTTGCTATGTTATATTATAATTATTTCGATATTTCCCTAAAAGTGAAACGACTGACGCAAATTAAGCATAATATGTGAAAGACCGAGCAAACTATGTCTTTATATCATTGACATAGCAAATGATAACCTTATAACGCATTAAAAGTGGATGGTTGCCAAGACATATGCAATAGTCGATAAAAGTTAAATTGTACTAGCAATATAAACTCGTAGTATAAAAGGAAGGAGATCATCATGAGGAAAATATGCAATGTGCTTTTAGTAATCGGGATAGTGTCATTAAGAATACTCTTTCAAGATGCATATGCAAAAGGCCAAACATCGGCATGTTTAGTCTCTTCAGAAGGAAATGAAGAAATCTTAATCACGGTTTTTTCAGAACCAAATATCTCATCAGAAGTTTTAGGCGAGTTCTATTCTGGAACAAATGTGACTATTTCGGAATTTGACAAAAATGGATGGGCACAAATTAGCATTGGAGACGCAAAGGTATCGATCGTTGGATATGTGAGGTAGGGGCGTGCGGGTATTTTCATGGCCTGTACTGACAATTTGGCGGGATTTGATGCGACCATCCACGCCACCTTTCCATAGACTGAAATCCAGAACTGCATTATCCACCAACTGCGCAATTCCAGCAAATATGTGTCCTACAAAGACATGAAGGCCCTTTTGGTCGATTTGAAGGCGGTCTATACCGCTGTAGACGAAGTGGATTTGAGCAAATTGTTGCCGCGGTTTGTACATTGATAGAGCATTGTTATTTATTTTAACCATTACCTGCCCACATCCACTCAAAAGGCACATATCCTGTTTGGCCATTACTCGTTAGAAGAATATAGAAGTTGCTATTTACTACACCAACAATATGAATATAACCGTCCAGTTTCCGAACAACATCCGATTCCAGTGAAAGATAAGCAGGCTGTTTTTTTTCAAGAATTTCGACATACATTTTTTGGGGAAATAAAGGTTCGACTTGATCCATCTCGATACCGAACGCCAGATGGCTTGTCAACATCCAGCCGACTATTCCATCCAAACCAACTGAGACCTCTGTCCATTCTCCTTTTTGGCCTTTTATTTGTAGCGGTGTTCCATTGAAAAATTCTCCTAATACTTTTGCATGTGCATCAGGCGCCTCAAGCAGTTGTAAGCATTCTTCAGATGCTGGGCAATTTACAACAGCCCATCCCCGCCTGTTTAACCCTTTTCTCAATTCTGCCTCCGACGAAGGCAGTTTTGATAGATCAGCACCATCAAGAGAAAATTCCTCCATTGAACCAATCAACAGATAATCTAGATTGCCTTCTGTCCATGCCCCGTACATGGATACGCCACAAAAAACAGACGAGTAGGAAAACGAGCCATCTTCAGAAGGAAATCTTGCCCAAGACCAGCGCCAATCGTTATTAGCGCTCCTTGAGTAACACGCTTCGGACCGTCCACTGTTCCAATTAATATAAATTTCACCATCGCTGCTATGAAACAAGTCAAGTTCTGCTCCGGCAGGTAATATTGATGTAGCTGCACAAACTTTGTATTCACCTGTTGGCATCAAGGAAACCAGCTGCACTTGGCGATCTCCTTTATCATCTTCCACAAGAAAAGCCATAGCATCTTGATGCAAACCAACTTGCACAACTCTTTCGTAAACTGGAATCTGCTTCATGTCCAGCAAGTCTTCTACATAGAGCGTTCTGTAAAGCCCGTTGATGTTTAATACTTTTTCAAATGGCTCTGTCTCCAAAGCATGAATTATGTTTTCTGAAAGCGGAAGAGGTATAATATCCACCTCGGAGATTATCTCGCCATTCTCGTCAAAGTCAACATGTTTTATCCTTAGCGTATTATCCAATATCCGATAGTAACTTGCTAAAGTTGATGTTCCATAGTTAAGACGCTCATAATAGTACAGCGTATAGTTGGGGAATAAATCATTGATTTCTTGCTGAAAAAAATCTGTGGCACAAGCAACCTGCGTGGTACTAATATTGGTTTTAATGTTTGACTGTTGACTGACAGCAATCTCAGATGAAAAAAAGACTGAAATAAGGCCGCTAATTCCTAACAGCAAAAAAAGTATCATTTTTATCTTTTCTTTCATAAGATAGACTGCTCCTTTCGTTTACGCCAATATCGTAAGTATCGAAGAACGGGGATTTAAGATTAACGTTTTAACTACAGATTGCTTTTATGCGTCATAATATTTATTATAGCAATTAGGGTAGATGATGTAAATGCCTTCCACATAATTTACAAAGAGTGTGTTCAAATTGTTCCTTGTTGAATAATAATGTATATTATCATTACAAGCAAATAATCATTATAGTAAAACAAGGAGCGTCTCGTTTGCTTCTCGAGACGCTCCTGATCTTAAGTTGTTTAGTTACGCCTCGTCAAACGGACAACCAAAGCCTACGATATTTGTGTCGCTCACATTCATAGGAGTTGGACGTATGTTTACTACGGATGAGCCTTCGTAGTTACCTTCGATTACATCAAAATCGCCATTTTCAGCCACATTAGAAATAATCAAAGCAACATGAGAAGCCGTATCCTCCGGCCGATTTTTGGTATACACAAGGCAACCCTTGCTAGGAGTAGCCACATGGCTAATCATCCCCCAAGCATCTCCACAGTTGCTTTCACTGACCCAAGGATTGTAATCAGCAAGTCCTGCCTGAGCTACGCATACGTTCACAAAAGATTGACACCACTCACCAGTTAAGGCCAAATCCGATTTGTTTTTACCCTCATAGAATTCAGCAATTTCAACAACACGATCATACCATGGTTTACTGGCATCAATATTATTTACATTGCTTGCCATAACGTATGCGGCTTCAGTGGGATTTTGCCCATAAGTTGTCAAATACCAGTCGTTAGTCGTAGACAAAGATTTAATGCCAAGGGGAGTCCCCTGCTCAAATTTGATCCAATAGCCAGAAGTAGTGTTTGGTTCTTTTCGAATTTTGGTCTGCGGAATCGAAATGTAACCCTGCGCCCACTTCTCGTAAGGGAGCATTTCTACCATTTCCAGAGCGTCAATCCAAACTTTTTTAAGCGTGGCACCAGAAAGCCACTTGGTAGCAATGGTCAGCATCACCTCAACGGTATCGCTCGTTGAGGCAGGAATATCTACATTAAAGGATTTTATGCCAGTAAAGGTTTCTGCATCAGGCAAAGTGTAGTTGCAATAACTATTGCCTCCCATACGTGGCGCGATAAAAAACCTTAGAGTAATATTGTTTGCTTCTTCGAACTGTGCATAAAACGAAAAGCGATAGGTTTTTCCGGTGGGTACTGTGAAGAATGCATAAGTTTGAAGAGTCTCACCTGTAGTGACTTGAGTACAACGCAGGCTTCGCTGGCCGTCGTAATGCACATCCGTCACATAATGCGGCGTTGTACCGCTTCCATAGAAGTTCCAATTCTCATCGGTTTCAAAACTACCATTCGGGATAACATTTGTAGGCATGAAAACATCTCCTTATAAGTATTGGGTAGTTGGTTGGTTGGCCATCCCTTCCGTTCACCTACTATAGGTTAGAACAAATGAGAAGAGAATGGGAGTGAAAATATCATCGACAAGTAAGCATAATTTATGAAATAATAACAATAGCAAGCTGTGCGCTTTTTTACAGTCTGAGAGGCTGCTTACAAGAGGAAGCAGCCCCCTTTGTCGACGGGTTGTAGTTTATGGCTTTTTGGGCTTATAAAAGCATGGAGCCATTCTTTTTTTGATTACTGCAGTCAAACGGAATAGTTGGGGCGAGCGTAGCCAACAATTTGAACGTCATTGATGGGATGGCTTTTGTAAGCAACTACACCTTCATTACCGTATGCATCTGTTGTATTTCCCTCATAAGTAAAGATATTGCCCATACTCCATGCACCTAACCATCCCACATGACTAACACTAATACTTTCAGGTGTTGGCTCACCGCCAGTGCTGGTCCATCTAAAGTATACAAAATCACCCTTTATAGTTTGAATTGTAATTCGGCGTCAGTAAGCTCGTTTCCAATCAATTCACCTACTGCAGAAAGATTGTTGGTACGAAAACGAGTTTTTTGTTCAGCGGACTTAAACCAAAAGGCCGAGCCAACGCCCCCCAAAGATGTAATCCACTTAATAACAGCTTCATTACAATTTCTGGTGTTAGGAACACGTTCCTTTGGAAGACCAGCATGCATTGCTAGCCAATCAACAAATGCATGACAGTAATCTATGCTGATAATCTGACCATTTTCACTATCGACATAGCCATCGAACCATTTTGAATGATTACGACCGATCTCATAGTCGGCGATCGCGCTCATTCGCAACACAATACTATCATGAAGCGTTGGAAGCCATTCAGTTGACATGAATTCCTTCATGACATAAGCAGGCTCTCCACGATACACAGTTTCATACCACTCACTATCTTCCGAAGACTTTACAACTGCCAAACGATTCTGTGGCCACGGAAATGGCGTAAGTTCACCAGTAGTTGTACTTGGAGCGTTGCGAACGTTAACTGTTGATGCATTTGTTTTTGCGTAGATCGGGACACTTGGGACAGTCCCTCTCAGTTGAATATCATCCACATATGCAGGAGTAGCGGCATTATCAGTGCTATCTGCTTCGTAAATATAGATATATAGCAAATCTGAAGCGGCATCCGAAGGAACTGTGAAAGTGAAACTGTTAAACGCATAAAAAGGATAAGCATCTGATCTTGAGAAATAAGATTTCCAAGTGGGAACATTTGTGGCACTTCTATACATATAAGAAATTGACACTCGTTTATTCTCGTTTGTCTTTGCCATATAAGACAAAGTATAGGTAGCGCCCGGAACAATTTTAACCGTTTGATACGCATAGTGTGCATTTGTAGCCACATCTGTATTTTGGGGAAATGCAAGGCATCTATTTCCGGAGTAGGCGTTGTTACTATCATAGACAGCATGACTGGTACGATACCATCCCATATTGTTTTCAAATCCGCCATTGACTAGGAGATTTTCTCCATCGCCTCTATCTCCAGGACCAAACCATTCTGAATCTCCTTGTAATTGCATATCGTCTATCCAGATGTTCTCAGTTTCACCCGTTCCCGATGCGGAGGTGTAAATGTTGACATTGAGATGGTAATACAACTCGGAACCAGCTGGAACCTCGATGTCGGCTTGCACGTATCCTGTTACTTGCTTAGAGAATTGGAGTGTCTTTGTGCTTGTAATATAACCATATGAGTCGCATATCTTTATGATAATGTATACGCCAATCCTGTGGCTAGCGGACACTGTTTGGTGAAACCGCAAAGTATAAGTTCTACCGGCAATAACGCGATCGCTATAACCAATTGCTTGCAATTGTTGTCCGGAGAAATTATTATGGCTACATGCAAGGCAACGAGAACCGCTAACTTTATGCTCTGTATCGTATGCCGCTTCGTTATATAGTGTCCAATTGGTATCGTCTTCAAAGCTGCCGTTAGGTAAAAAATTGTAAGTTGACATATGATCGCTCCTTGTTAATTGTTTAGTTTCAGTTTGCTGGCCAGCAAGCCTTTACTGTAGTAAGCATACTACGATCCTTCTCACTTAAGAAAGTAAAAAGCTATTCATAAAAGTCACATAATTTATGAAATCTATTCCTGATAAATACAGATATAGTTTGTTTCTAAATATATGTATGAAAAAGAGAGCACAGTTGCTGCTGCGCTCTCCTTTGTGGAACACTTTGCTTTCCGGGGCAGTGGTGGACTCTGCTACTATTTTTTACCTCCCTAGGGTAGCAGGCTGATCATTATCGTCATCTTTCTTAAGTGGTTTTTCTCGTGTGCTGCGTGATCCGCTTCAATTTCCTCATCCAGTTGCTTCTGATAACGTTTCGCTGTTACCGGTATAGCCTTTTTTCACTTGCTTTCTCAGGTTCGCATTCGCTTTGACATGCGTTCCATCCACAAACACAACTTCCGGCGACAGGTATCCTGCACGGGCAACTTTTTCCGGAATCTACCGGAACACGTCTTCGACTACTTCAACTGTGAATCAATTCTGGAATGCGTAGCTGATTGTTGCAAAGTGCGGCAGATGCTGCGACAGAGTGTTCCCTAGAAACCATTGATATGCCACATCCACTTCCGCATCCCGCATAGTCTGCCGCAAAGAACGGATGCCAAACAGATGCTGGATCAGCACCAGCATTGTCTGAGAGCACAGTTACTGCTGTGCTCTGAAAGGTCCAAGCTTATTATTGTTAAGTACATATGCAACTTTGCTTAACGCCTTTGTTTGCCAGAGCTGAAACGAGCGAATTGTTTTTTCAGAAGCAGCACCCCACAAAGCCACATACTTTAAACTTACCTGTCCCCAATCTAATCCTTCAACAAGATGATGTTTTATTACAAATGCTTCGTTTTCTGAGAAAAGAGAAAACAATCCATCAATTTCCAAAAGTTTACGCTCGTAATCTTCAATCTGTTTCTTGATATTATCAGGCATTTTATCTTCCTGTTTGTGATATTGGGCTTGCAGCATCTTTATCTTCGCCTCGATTTCTCTCCGCCCAACAAACATTCGTGCTGCATCCTGCTTTGTGAACATAATTGCCTCCTTCTACAGAGTAGCAACATGGCAAACATGCTGAATAGCAGTTACTTAACCTCGCTTGATGGAGATGCCGAAGTGAGATTCCCGCTATATGGTAAAACGGCTTCAATATCATCCAGTTTTTCTTGAATGCGTCCAATACCTTCTTGGATATTTCCACTCAGGTTTCCGATAATTGCCTGATATTCTTTTTCTCGCTCTGCATTTTCCTTTAACATGCGAAAAAACAAGTAAATATAGAGAGCAGCCCATATTCCCTGTTCTAGTGCGACTTTGATAATTGTACTCAATGATGTTTCCATAAATATGTTCCTTTCTGTTTGTTCGATATTTAGCATGTTCGACCATGCATATTATATCGTATAGAAAAGGAGTGTGGGGAGTGAAAAAGCAGTGCAAAAAAAGTGAAAATTTAGACAAAAATTGACAAGCAATTACTCCTTATTGAAAGAACAGATCATCCATCCAAGAAAAATCTATCTTCTTAGCGTATTGTGTTATATATGAGGATATCTTTTTCAACGCAGTCTGCTGACGATATATGTATGAGCGTTTATCTGTCCCTTTATCATAAGGCCAGCGTTTTTCATACTCACTAATAACAGATTCCCATTTCATACCCTTTACCAAATGCAGACTCAGAATCATTCGTTCTTCTTCTGAAACTAGTAGAAGCATGCCATTTATACCTTTTATCTGACACTTAAGTTTAGCAACCTCTTGATTTTGCATATAATCCTTTTGTTTGTAGTCCGCATCAATCTGATAAAACAGAAGCTGCGCCTCAAGTTTCCGACGCATGGAAAGAATTTTCTTTACTCTTTCTTCTAGATTGTCATTCAACTATGCTCCTCCTTTCATGTTCTATTCGTTGAACCATAAAGGGAGGAAGCATTCTTTTGTTAATCATTAAAACGATATGACCATTTATAATACACATTTATTGGCAATTAACAAAAGCGCACCAAGTAATGAATTTTTGTCAGAAAAAGTTTCATAAGTATTTTATCGTTCCTTCCGATATGTATTATTGTGGATTTATAAAGGAAGTAGAGAACGATAGAATATATATGAGGTGAACGATCATGCCACCTGGCAATTTGACGCAATTAGGGCACACTTTGCGTTGCGCTCGTGAAGAACGTAGACTGACGCAGGATGCACTTGCTGACGCTGCAAATCTGAGTAAAAAGTATATTTCAAACATTGAGCGTGGCAAGTGCAATCCATCATATGATGTGCTGTCTCGCTTGATTTCAGTCCTCCATATATCCGCTGATATTCTATTTGGAGATTTCCAAAATGATTCCCCCTCGGAGGAGGAAAAGCTGTTGGCCAGTTATCGCAGGTGTCCGCTTAAGGATAGGCCCCTTCTTCAAAGTATGACAAAACATTTTGTTGATGAGTTGCTTAACCGATAAATGCTGTTATACCAAAGAACGGAGGCGATTTTGCAGTGTCCGAAATAGAGCGTAACCAATTTATATCTAAGCTTTATGAAGACTACTTTGATCGGCTAACCCTTTTTTGTATGCGTATGGCTGGTTATCGTCCAGAACTGTTTCCGCTTGTCGAAGAATGTGTTCAGGATGTATTTTACACAGCTATTAAAAAACATATTATACTCGTAGACCATCCCGACGTTGAGGGGTGGCTTTTTCGTAACTGTATCAACCATATGAACAATATGCTAAAGACCTACTATGGCAGAAAGAAAAGGCATGCTTATTCCATGGACATAGATAGAGTTACAGAACTGTATGATCCAAACGATTCTTTTCGCCAATTGGAAGAGGATGAAGCGTATCAAGAAATTCTGTCGCGAATTTGTATGTTACTGCGCAATAACGAAAAAGAAATATTTAATCTGTACTTTCTTCAAGGCCAAAATTTGGACCATATATCTAAATACACTGGAAAATCGTTCAGCTCTATCAAAAGCACGATCTATCGTATTCGCAAGAGATTAAAAGATTCTCTTTTTAGAGATTTAATCATTTTATTACTAATAGATGCGTCTTTTCTCCATATGAATAAATGAGTATAGCGAAGGAGGTTGCTCAATGGATAGCAGTAACGGCAACGCCGATTACAAATTGCAAACTATCAAAGCTGCCATTAAAAATGGTACATTGACTAAAGAAGAAGTTGTCAGAAGGCTGACCTATGCTATTTCGAGAGAATACCAAAAGAACCCATCTGACCGTGATTCCCAGTTTGTCTTGGCTTGCGAGAAGATATTATACGAAATGTATACTGGCAAGCCCTATATAAGCCAAAAGGAGGCGTATCAGCAAACATTGCTGGAAAAGTTGGGGAGTAAGAAAGTGACGCGTACCTCGAGAGTTGCACTGCGTATTGCGATTTCAATCAGTGCTATGCTTATTTTGATCATTGCTGCGGATATTCTTTTACATCGAGAATGGCTGTATGGAATCTCAACGGGCAATGAGCAACAATATGTTGTTTCTGGCGAAGAAACTAACTTGGATGCACTTTCAAGCAGTGTAGCAGATGCAGTTCTCGCTACACAAAGTATTCAAACGATTGATTTTGAAGAAGTAAAAGAAATACTTGGTTTTGAACCGGAAATGGTTTCTGTCCTTCCTCAAGGTTGGTCTCTTGAATACTATTCCGTTATACTTACTTCTTCAAATAAAACCTTTTCAGCTGCGTACAAAAACAATGCCCATGAGAATATTCTTCTATTTAGCATCAAATACTATACTGATATTGAAAGTGCGCAAAACTGGATCGAGCAGAACGAACAAGGCGATATTATTCTTGTCGATGGCAAAGAGGTGTATTGTGCAGAAAACCTTGATAACAACGTATGCTCTTGGTCACATGGCTCTACATGCTACACTCTGTTCGGGCCAGTATCTCGTGAACAGTTAATAGGGATAGTAGCATCTATAAAAGGAGAAGAGAATAATGAATAAAAAAAATAGCATATTTCTTTGCGTCGTTTTGCTTGCGGTTAGCATGATATCCTCCGTTGCACTTGCGGGCACTCACGCAAATTCTGCGTTTTCAAGCACCGAGGTGGCGCTTTCAGCTTCAATGTATGCAGATTTTACTGCACTAACAACAAGGGATTATCCCAAAATCACGGTTTCTGTCACGCTCCAACGCAAAGATGGGTCTTCATGGATTGATGATAGAGACCTTCCAGCACCTGTTTTTGCGGCCTCGAACACGGCAGTATGGGGGGCTTCAAAAGACTATTCGGATTATGGCACTAGCGGAGAAACCTATAGAATAAAGGCTGTTTTTGATGCAGAAGGAGTAACCGCCACAGCATATTCTGTTTCCCGGGTTAAGATATAAAACTGCTTGAACAAAACTTCAATAAAAAAGCCGCGCGACGGTAAAAGAAAAAAAACGTCGTCGTGCGGTAGAATGCCTTTGGTTATTCATGCTTTTCGTTTAATATACACATTGTTACGCACGGCGTCATTTGGAGGCATGCCGTGCGTAGTTTTATATTTTTGTTCTCTAAGACAAACTTTTTGCAAAGCAGCTGCTGCTGGCCTGACGGGTGATTCTTTGTACTCGAATTGGCCGCTGTCGCTCTCCACCATATCCTTCCGTTTCTTCGTTCTTTGATGATGATGATACGGAGGTATGGATATGGTACGAATCAATCTTCGGGATTTTTATCCCTATAGCAATGAAGAAGCCTCTATTGATGTCAACGCCGAGGTAGCCGACTTGCTATTCGCTTGTAAACGAGCAGAGGCCAGCTATGAACGTAAGATCCGCCGCCATAAGGCGTATTACTCCCTTGACCATAAGACAGGCATTGAGCGCAGCATTTTGTTCACTTCTCATTCTCCTGAAGAACTGTATGAGAGAAAGCTGACCAGAGAAGATCTTCATGCAGCCATTGCTCAGCTTCCGGACAAGCAAGCCAAACGTATCTATGCTCATTACCTTCTGGGAATGAGCAAAGAGGAAATTGCCAAGGCTGAAGGCGTTAGCTGGCGTGCAATTCATCAAAGTATTCTACAAGGACTTGGCCGAATGGAGAAAATTTTGAAAAAGTTTTGATGCCACATGCAATTTTCCCCTCAAAAATGTCCCTGATATTGAAGGAATACATTTCCTGCTCTGAATCTTGACAACTGAATATCGGGTGTCACAGGTACGAAACCATGCGGTGGAGCGGCTTGTGGTGCGGCGCGACGATGGCGCAGCCGGAGCGATCAACGTGAACCACAGACCCTGCGGTGGCATGCAGGGCGCGATTATGCCGCATGGGGACAATGAGACTTCCACTACGGCCTCCCACTGACTTGAGGGGGAGTCCCTGCGGTATACGCCCGTCCGGGGGACGGCGGTACAGGCGGGGCTATGTTGCGGATGGAGCCGTCCGCAGCCTGTGACATCCCCATGGCCAGCGGGAAGCCTGCCGGGGCGCAGGGCAAATACGGCGAATTCCCGCCTCCGATTCATTTGTCATGATTCTGTTTTTGAGAAAAGGGGGATGGTTATGGCCCGAATGCCAGACGGCCGTACCCTTCGACGCTGCCCGGATGTTATGGATATCACGGAGATGTGCCGTGTCCTGGACATCAGCACAAAGACCGGCTATCGGTTGCTGAAAAACGGAGACATTTCATCATTGAAGATCGGCAGAGCCTATCGGATTCCCAAAGCCCATCTCCTGGCGTATCTCAAGATTAGAAAAGCAAGCGGGCTATGGTAGCCCCTCCGTAACCTTGCCGTCCGCATGCGCCGGTGCTATGCTTGGTCTGTCAACGGCAGGAATCCAAGCTGCAAGAAGGAGGGACAACCATGATCGCAGGACACCTGCAAGAAAAAAAGGGATTGTACTACATGGTCCTGAGCTACAAGGACAAAAGCGGGAAACGGGTATCAAAATGGCTGCCGACGGGATTGCCCG
>ENA-ORNK01001738-ORNK01001738.1-human-gut-metagenome-genome-assembly--contig:-NODE-1738-length-15042-cov-2.913525_pt1 | contig 15042 bp, 17 predicted proteins | sample MGYA00242115_ERZ509022 | MGnify/ENA primary metagenome ERZ509022 (study PRJEB26280, sample SAMEA2338690) | human gut metagenome | biome: human gut; feature: human-associated habitat; material: faeces...
GTAAATGATGTTCCAAATCGGAGCGACAACAGCTAAAGCGGCCGTACCATCCGGTCCCTGATATTGCCCCACCATCGCCATGTCCACGATAGAGTAGACCGATGTGATCATGGCGCTGCCAAAGGCGGCGGACAGATACTTGAAGTAGATTGGTCGGATTTTCCCGGTTAATAAGTCCATTTCTTTCCCTCCCTGCAAAATAAAAAGGCCGGATAAGAAAGCCGCACATAACGGTTTTCTTATCCGGCACTCTCATACGCAAGAGTAACCCTCCGGCAAACCGCCTGTTCGGTATCTTATCCGGCCTTATCCCTACGATGATAAGTCCTCCGACGGTGGCCCATTATACCATATTCAAAATCATTGTCAAGCAATATGTTCGGATTTATGGTGTCCGCTTTTATCCGTAAGATAACTGTCCATCTCCGCCCATGAGAGCGGTCATTTCCTCGATTTTTTCCAATGGGAACGGTGGTTGGGAGAGTGGTTTCATCGCAATCGACATCAGCTTCATGGGATTATCGTCGGCCGCCACCCGGTTTGAACTTAAATGCCCGCATCTCCTGCATCGGTGGATGATCGCCCACTCGCCATTTTTTCTGACCCAAACGCCCACCGGGTCCATGATCCCTCCGCAGTCTGCTTCCCGATCTCCAGGCTCAATGTCCAAATGCAGACTGCTGAGACAGTTTGGGCAATGATTGCGGTGGTCGCTTCCCGCTCCGGTGGGCACGACTAATCTGCCGCATACCTTACAGGTGAAGCTGTCGCTGCACCCATGTGTTTTATAGTACCCTTTTTCATACTGCTTGCGCTTATTTTCTCTGTTCATAACTGCTCCTTGATGGGCGAGGACAGATACGATTACAGATCTTCATGCAGGTATTTTTTGAACGAGTCCCGGTACTTTTGTGTGAATAGAAGATACCGCTCTTGCTCATCGACTGTCCATTCGCTCCATATCTTATTTTCAATCTGGAATAGTGGGCGGACTTTTTGAGCAGAAAAATCCCGCCCCTTTTCGGTCAAACAGACCAATGTATTCCGGCCTTCCCCCTGCTTCAGATAGGCAAGCCCATCCCGCTCCAATTTGCGGATCGCCGAGTTGATCGTTTGCCGGCTGATCCCTGTCAGTCTGAATATGTCGCTTTGAAGGCATTGTCCTTCCTGCTCGCAAAGGACATACAGAATATCCAAGACAGTATCAGAAACGCCTATTTTTACAGCTGCTTCATGATATAGGGAAGTGATCTCCGCAGACAGATAGGCATATTTTCTTGCACTTTCGCAGTTCATCACGGCCTCCTTAATATCCGATTTCATATATATTATATCCGTTTTCGGACATATGTCAATAGGAAATTCAAACCTTCTCAATCTGATTTGATTAGGCAGCAGCATAGAACATCATAGTCAATATAGTGGCTGCTATCAATCTTTTTAGGTGTATAAAATTACAGATGCACAGGTCATTTTAGAAACGCCCGCCCCGTGTACCCAATAAGAGAGCATTCAGCAATCAAAAACGCGGTGCGGACATTCTGATCCTGCACCGCGTTTTCAATTTTGCTATACGCTCAGAGTGTCCAGCGGCTGGACTCCGTTCGCTCGGAGACGAAATTCCGGTAGATGCCCGCCTGCTGGATCAGTTCGTCGTGGGTACCCTTTTGGACGATGCGGCCCTGATCCAGCACCAGAATCTGGTCCGCACCCCGAACTGTCTTGAGCCGGTGGGCGATCATCAGCACGGTCTTCTCCCGCGTCAGGGCCTCCATAGCCTTTTGGAGCTGGTCCTCATTCTCGGGGTCCACATTGGCCGTGGCCTCGTCGAAGATGACGATGGGCGCGTCCTTCAAGAGACACCGGGCGATGGAGATGCGCTGTTTCTCGCCGCCGGAGAGTGTGGCCCCTCCCTCGCCAATTACCGTATTATATCCAGCCGGCAGGGCAGCGATAAAGTCGTGGCAGCACGCCTTTTTTGCGGCCTCCACCACCTGTTCATGGGTAGCGCCCGGGCAGCCGAACTTGATGTTGTTCTCCACCGTGTCGGCAAAGAGGTACACCCGCTGGAACACCATGCTCACCTGCTCCATGAGGGATTCCAGTGTGTACTCCCGCACATCCCGGCCACCGATGGTCACACGGCCGCCCTCCACATCCCAAAACCGGGCGATCAGGTTGCAGAGGGTGGTCTTGCCGGAGCCGGAGGGCCCCACAATGGCGGTGGTGGTCCGGTCCGGGATGATCAGTGACACATCCTTGAGGATGGGGCGGCTTCCATAGGAGAAGTTCACATGGTCGAATACAATCTCGTGGCTCTCCGGGCGGATGGCCGTGCCGCGCTGGTCCATCTCCGGGATGTCGTCCACCTGGTTGGCGTGGTCAATGGAACTGCCCACCAGACGCAGGGCGGACACACCGCTGCCCGCGGACTGGATCTGGGAGAAGATCAGGAAAGAGACGATGACCGCCATCAGCGCATTGGCGAGGGTCATAGTACCCGTCAGGCACAGCCCCACCGACGCCGCCAGGATTAGAACACTGAACAGGTGGAGGACCATCTCCTGGCCCCAGATATAGGGAGTAAACAGCTTCTCCACCGCCAGATTGTTCGCCCGGCTGTCCTCCAGCGCCTGCCGCACCCGCTTGTCGCCCTTTCCCGTCAGGTTAAAGGACTTGATGACGCTCATGCCCTGGAGCTGCTCCAGCACCGCCTCCACCAGCCGGGCCTCGTCCCGCTGGCGCTTGGGGGCGATTTTTGCGGACTGCTTCTCCATCGCTGAAAGTAGGGCCAGATACACCAGCATCCCCGCCAGGGCCAGCAGGCCGATCCGCCAGTCCCAGAACAGGACGCACAGCAGCATGACGGCGGAGTTGATCAGGCCGCCCAGAATGCTGACCAGCACCATGGGGCCGGTACTCTCCACCTCGTCCAGAACGGTGGTGGTGATGCCGGTGAGTTCTCCCAAGCTCTGGTCGTTGAAATAGCCCATGGGGACCCGCTTGAGCTTGTCGCCGATGGAGATGCGCTTGTTCGCCACCATGAAGTAGCCGGCGTGGGTCTGCTGGAGCTGGCTGAAGCGGTTGAGGACCGCCCGGCCCAGAATGCTGGCCAGCAGAAGCCCCAGCGCCTGCCAGGCCGGGGCGGAGTCTGTGGAGCCGCCCACCAGGGCCAGCACCACCACATAGATGGCCGCGATCTGGAACATGTGGAACACCGCGTAAAAGAAACCTAAAATCATGGACTTTCGGATATTGCCCTGCTCCTCTCCGGCAAAGTCCCAGATTTTTTTCAAAACACCGATCATGCCTGCTCTCCCTCCTTTGCGCCCATATGCGCCCGCCACATCTCCTGATACAGCGGGCAGTTCTTCAAAAGTTCCCCGTGGGTGCCCACATCCTGGATGCGGCCGCCATTGACTACCACGATCTGATCCGCGCCGGTGATGGTGCTGAGGCGGTGGGCGATGACCAGCACGGTCTTTCCCGCCACCAGCCTGCCCACGGCCTGCTGGACCACGGCCTCGTTCTCGGGGTCTATGTAGGCGGTCGCCTCGTCCAGCACCACAATGGGCGCGTCCTTGAGCATGGACCGGGCGATGGCGATGCGCTGACGCTCACCGCCAGACAGATGGGTGCCGCCTCCGCCCACCACCGTGTCATAGCCGTGTTCCAGACTGCGGATAAAGGTGTCACACCCGGCGGCTTTTGCCACGGCCTCCACCTCGGCGTCGGTGGCCGCCGGGCGGCCCATGCGGATGTTCTCCCGAATGCTCTCGTCAAAGAGGTAGTTGTCCTGGGAGACAAAGGCCACCTGGTCGTAGAGTTGCTTCAGCGGGACCCGATTCAAGTCCTGCCCGCCCAGGGTGATGGCGCCGGAGGTCACATCCCAAAAGCCGGCGATCAGCTTGGCGATGGTGGACTTGCCCGATCCGGAGGGCCCCACAAAGGCGGTCATGGTCCCGGCGGGGATGGTGAGAGATACATCGTGGAGCACTTCCTTGTCCGCGTGGTAGCAGAAAGACACATGGGAGAGCTGGATGTCCCGCCCCTGGAACTCCGCCGGCGTTTCCCCGTGGTCCTGCTCCGCTCCGTTCAAAATGGCATCCACCGAGCCCACGATGGTGCCTACCTTGGCGAGACTGTCCACAAAGTCCATGGCGGCCAGCAGGGGCCCGGCAATGCCCAGGGACAGGACGATGGTGGTGATAAAGGTCTCGATGGGCAAACTCCCTCCGGTATAAAGCAACCAGCCCACCGGCAGAATGGTGATCATGGTGGTGGGCGAGATGGCACGGGCCAAAGAGACCGGCATCTGGCAGCTCTTCATCCAGTGGTAGAAGTAGGAGGCGTTGGCCTTTACGCTGTCGGAGAAGCGGGCATAGGACTGCTTGCCCTGGTTAAACGCCTTGATGACCTCAATGCCGCCGATGTACTCCACAATGGCGCTGTTCATGGCCTGGGTTGTCTTGACCGAGCCCTCGTACTGCTTGCCGTAGCCGGCCATGACCGCCATCATGAAGGCCATGCCCACCGGGATGGACACCAGACTCAAAAGGGCCATCCGCCAGTCCAGCACGAACAGATAGATCAGGATGCACACCGGCCCCAGCACATTGGCGGTCATCTCCGGCAGAAGATGGGCCAGAGGCCGCTCCATGCTCTCCACCTGGTCAACGATGACCTGCTTCATCTGGCCGCTGGAGGTGTCCAGAATCGTACCCAGAGGCATCTTTGGCAGTTTCTCCAGCACTTTCTCCCGGATAGATTTCAGGATAGCAAAGGTGGCCTTGTGGGATTGGGATAGAGCCAGGGAATACAGGGTGGCCCGGAGCAAAAAGCCCACGAGCGCCACAGCGCACCATATCAGATAGTATTGCGCGCTCTGCTCCCCTTTCAGCAGGCCCAGGATGATCTGCGCCGCGGCGAAGTAGGGGAGCATCCCAAACAGTACCCCCACCACAGCGGACAGGACCGCCCGCTTCAAGCCGCCCTGCTGTCCCTCTCCCAGCTCCCACAGACGGAGCATGGGGCTTTTCTGTTTCATGATAAATTCCTCCTTTGGTTAGTAATTGCTAACTTTTGCGCAAATGAGAGGGCTGCACCCAAAGGCACAGCCTCTTATCAGGACTGAGGATCGAACACGGTGGAAAATCCCGCCATGTGGTAGCGGTTGAGCATCTTGACATAGCGGTGGGCGGCGGCACGGTCCATGTTGTGCCGCACCACCTCAAACATGCCGTTGAAGTAGGCGGTGACGATGATATGGATGAACTCCTCCGTCACCAGACCGGACTTGACGCTCTCACAGCCGATGACCTCCATGTACTTGTAGGTGTACTCCACCTCGATGTCCACCAGTTCATCCAGGAAACAGGCAAAGCGGGTGCCGTGGGCCCCGTCCAGCAGCAGACAGAACACATCAAAGTGGTCGTAGATGTAGTCCAGCATTTCCTCCTGGTGGCGGGCGGTGTACTGTCCCATATCCGCACGCTGCTCCTCCTCGCTGAGCTGGTGAAAATCCTCCTGCACCCTGCGGAACATGGCCTTGAACTGATCCACCACTGGCTCCGCGATGGCCCGGAACAGTCCCTCCTTGTCTCCAAACCGGGTGTAGATGGAGCCGGTGCTGGTATCTGCCGCCTGAGCTATGGTGCGCAGAGAAGCGTCCAGAAACCCCTTGGACAAAAACTCCTCCTTGGCGCACTCCAGCACCTTGTCATAGACACCCGCCTTTTGTTTTGCCACTGTCATTCCCCCCTTTTCAAAACACTGTTTTATAACGATGTTTTGAATATAGCACGGTGATTTTTATTTGTCAAGAGGGGAGTTGCTTGAGAAACCTTCTGCCAGACTATAAGAGCAATCTCTATTGACAGATAAATTACCAGCGCGCTATAATTACATATACCCCTAACGGTATGGAGGTGTTCTGGATGAAGCAGTGCATGGATGCGGAAAACCTGCACCGCAGATTGAAAAAAATCATCGGACAGGTACAGGCGATTGACCGTATGGTGGACGAAGATATTCCGTGTGAGGATATTTTAGCCCAAATCAACGCGGCCAAATCTGCGCTGCACGGATGCGGGAAGATCGTTTTGGAGGGCCATATTCAGCATTGTGTGCGGGATGGCCTGATACACGGAGACGCCGAAAAAACCATCGAGAACTTTACAAAAGCGGTAGAACGGTTCTCCAACATGGGATGAAATCTGGATATAGAGAAAGCGGCCGGGGACGGCCGCTTTTTTCTTGACAAGTTATACCCATAGGGGTATTATATACGCATACCCCCTATGGTATGAAAGAGAGGATGATTTATGCAAGCGTCTATGGAAAAATTAGAGCACCTGTTGGAACTCGGCGGGATCAAAAAGGACATCACTCTCCTTGTGATTTCCGGCGTCGCAGTCATTTGCAGTTTGCTTCAGTTCCAACCTCTCCCCTTTGACATGGCATGGTTCGCCATCGTTCTGTGCGGCCTGCCAATTATTTTGGAGGCAATGATCGGACTGGTCACCGCTTTCGATATTAAAGCAGATGTGCTGGTATCGCTGGCTCTGATCGCCTCGGTCTGCATCGGACAGATCTTTGCGGCCGGAGAGGTCGCCTTCATCATGCAGCTCGGCGCGCTGCTGGAGGAGGTGACGGTCGCAAAAGCGCGGGCCGGCATTGAAAAGCTGGTCCATCTGACGCCGCAGACTGCAAGGGTCCTGAAAGGCGGAAAAGAGGCCGTGATCCCCGCCGAGCAGGTCCAGGTCGGCGATTTGCTCCGCGTTCTGCCCGGAGAAACCATCCCTGTCGATGGTGTGATCGTGTCCGGCCAGACCTCCATCAATCAGGCGGTCATGACCGGCGAATCCCTCCCCGTGGACAAGACCGTGGGCGATGGCGTATCCAGCGGCACCGTCAATCAGTTTGGAGCCTTTGAAATGGAGGCCACCAAGGTGGGCGAGGACAGCTCGATCCAGCGCATGATCCGGCTGGTCCAGTCTGCGGATGCGGGTAAGGCAAAGATTGTCGGCCTCGCTGACCGCTGGGCAACCTGGATCGTGGTAATTGCCCTGAGTGCGGCGGCGCTGACCTGGTTGATCAGTGGGGAGATCATTCGTGCGGTCACGATCCTCGTTGTGTTCTGCCCTTGTGCTCTGGTACTGGCGACGCCTACCGCCATCATGGCGGCCATCGGAAACGCGACCAGGCACGGCTTCCTCGTGCGGGAGGGTGACGCGCTGGAACGGCTCGCCAAAGTCAAGGTGATCGCCTTTGATAAGACCGGGACTCTGACCTATGGAACACCGGAAGTCGTTGAGGCTGTCAGTATTTCGGAGCGGTATGAAAAGGCGGAGGTTTACCGGCTGGCCGCTTCCGCAGAGCAGTTGTCCGAACATCCACTTGGGAAGGCCATTGTGAGCTGCTGCAAAAAAGAATATGGAGCGGAACTTTCTCCAGCGGAGAATTTTCAGATGATCCCTGGCCGGGGCGTATGCGCTCTTGTGGAGGGAAAACAGGTTTTCGCGGGAAACCCCGAACTGCTTCAGGAGCACGGGATCAAGATGGCGCCCCTGCTTGAGGCGGAAGCGCATATCAGGAAAGGCTGCACTGTGACCTGTCTCGCGGTGGATGGTGTGTTTGCCGGATATATCGTACTGTCCGACACGCTGCGCAAGGAGAGCTCCGGTATGATTGACGCGCTTTCCGGGCTTGGCGTGCAGCCCGTTCTCTTGACAGGGGACCACGAAAATGCCGCCAGGACGATTGCGGGCGAACTCCATATCCGCCAGGTTCAGGCAAACTGCCTGCCGGAAGATAAGCTCAAATCCATTGAGGAATACCAGCGGCATGGCAGCCCGGTCTGTATGATCGGGGATGGCATCAACGACGCGCCGGCGTTGAAAAAAGCGGAGGTCGGCATTGCGATGGGCGGCGTGGGCAGCGACATTGCAGTGGATGCGGCTGATATTGCGCTGGTCGATGATGAGGTCAAGGAGCTGCCGCATCTGATTGCGCTTTCCAAACGGATGATGATCACCATCAAGTGCAATATGACTTTTTCCATGGCGCTGAACTTTCTGGCCATTGTTCTTGCTATTAGTGGAGAGTTAAATCCGGTTGTCGGCGCACTGGTTCATAATGCAGGGTCCGTTCTTGTCATTACCAATTCTGCGTTTTTGCTGAAATGGAGGAGAAAACAGAAATGATGTATAAAATCATTGGCCTTTTGATTGGTCTGCTGATCTTCGGTGCGGGAATATATTACCTCATAAAAGAAAAGAACGATCCCAGTTCCCGAAAAATTTACGCTGTCTTTACCGGTGCCGGGGCTGTTATTGCAATCGTTTGTGGGATACTGTTGTTCATCTGAATTTGCGGATCTATTGTTACTGCTGAAATATTCACACTGAGTCTGGCTCAAAAAGAAAACGATATAAACGGACTGCATTTTTGAATAAACGAAACAACAAGATGGAACATTTTTGAACTGTTCCATCTTGTTGTTTATAATTTTTTCAAAATATAGATGCAATCTCAGAAAGAAAAACTCCCTCGGAAATAAATCCTTTGGCAAACGAATAAAAGAAATTTGATAGCTGTGAGTAATCTCCAATCTTCACAGTGCGGTAATCTGTGATTGGCATTTCACAGATAGTCATAATTGCTATGCAAAAAGTACCGAATCCCGCCCGATTTTTAGCAGGGATTCGGTACTTCATAGCGTCATAGCAATATCCGAAATAAACTTGCGAATCACTTCAAGCTGATACTCATTGCACTGTCCCAAAAGTCCGTCAATGTCCTCCCGTACTCGGCCGTTGTCCTGTACTTGATAGTCCAGTACCACGACGCTCTCAATAGGGATCTGATATACCTCGCATACCTGAAGCAGCTTGGGCAGGCTGATTGGCTGCTCACCTCGCTCAATCAGCCCCCAGTAATCGCTGTTCTCACCCAAGGGCTCACAGAATTTTTCGCGGGTCAGCCCTTTCAGCTCTCTGATTTTGCGCAATTTGCGGGCAATCCGCTTTGCCCGTTCATCCACTCTGTATTCCAAGGCGTCAAATCCTTCCCGCGTGTATTTGTTTTATTTTATCGAAAATGTCGGCCTTCATACAGTGTGATAAATATAGTATTACCATTGACTTTTATATACGTTTGTGATTATACTTTCTTTGCAAGAAGTATTTTCCATGTGCGGCGGAATACAAAGGAGTGGAATCATGAGGCGGCTGAATGTCACCCACCCGCAAATCAGCCTGGAGGATTTCATCTATTACTATCACATTGCGCACAAGCGGAAAAATATCCGTGCGCTTAATCAGCTCTGCCATCTGTATCCTGAGCTATCCGTTATGGCGTTTCAAAACGATTCCCTGTCAAAGCGGTATGACCCATCAGAATACGATTACTACTGCTGGCACCCGATTACATTGGGAAGCGCCTATATGACAGAGCGGCGCATCATGGATATGGTGGCTTATCTGTTTTCTCGGGATAGAGCGCCCAATGGATATAAACACAGACTCCGCACGGCTGCCTTGTCCTACCGGCTGATGTTCAATTATTCCCTGGACCGCTATCAGAAGGACTATGACAGGCAAGAACTGTGGTCGAATTTTTTCTTGCGACTGCCAGATCTCCGACACAAAATTGAGAGGTATCGCATCCACAGTTTGATGGAATTGGAATATCGGGCAGCGGAGTATTTTATGGATACCGATTGAGCCCAAAATAAGAAATAGAAAATCCCCGCAGATTCGGCAAATCTGCAGGGATTTTTCATTTTATTATTGAGAGGTTCTCAAACCTATAGACGCTGTCAGGGACAGTGCGGACGGGGTTGTTTGGTTCTATCTTCTGGCGGAGCTGGCTGATAATGTTGATCATCGTCAGGAGTGCGTTTTACCTGTGCTTGGGTACCGTCTTCCCACTCCTTACATCCCTTACCGCCTTTCAAGATTCAGCCACAGTATAATCTCGGTCTCCGACTCATCCTATCTCTGTATCCCCTTGAATGGTCGGATAGATTATCTGCCACGCCGGGAGAAAGTCCAATTGCACCAGCGCGTTGCGGAAGGCTCTTGATAAGGGGTCCACAAATTCCCTTCGGCTGTGAAGCAGTTCCACGATATAAAGCTCCCATGTGTAGTGGGGTCCCCGCTGCTCCTTCCACAGGGGGTAATACGCCCTCTCTGCCCGGAACATCAGAAACTCCACGATTGAGATGCAGTTCTCGAAGGAATGGAGTTTTGCCATATGGAGCATCCCGGCGCTGTCATAACGCGTTACGGGAAAGTCCACTTCTGCTTCTTCCAATGTAAAGTCAAATGCGGAGGCAGGGAACGCCATCACGGTGCTGAGCAGCACCCTTTGGGCTGCCAAGAGCAATGTTTTTTCCCGCTGCAAAAAGGCGATATATTCCTCCCATGTGAGGTCGGCCCAAAAACCGTCCGCATCGCTTTCCTTTTTCCAGGTGAACAGCGCGTCCTCCACCCGGTAGGTTAAATAGGTCAGGTACCCGTATGTTGTTTCTTTATCATACAGATTTGCGTACATGCCGGTGCGAAGGATTTGCTCTACCAGATTTTCATTTTGATCCCAGTTCATTGTTCCACCTGATCCGTCCATTTTTAGCCCTATTAGAAATTCAGGAAATCAAGCCCGGCGGCTTTTGACATTGCAATTACCTTGTTCGGGTCGTTCTGCAATTCCATTTCCGCCCCCAGTGCGTTCATCAGCAGGCCGAAGGTATCGTGCATCCCCATCTGATTCTGTATATTGTATGTGGCGGCGTACTCCGGGAAATAGGTCCAGATATAGTTCATCAATGCGGGGTAGTTGATTAGACCGCCGGCCCTTAACTCCTCGTACTGCCCCCATAGTTCAAACAAGGCGAGGCTGCTGGCCCACTTGGAAAAGAACAGATACCCCAAGGTGCTGTCAATTCCTTCCCGCACATCCTCTTCGGTCTGCTCCGATTGCTTTAATACGGTTTCTGAGAAGTCGCAGTTCCAAATAGGATAGCAGACAGCGAGGACTTCCTCTCCTGTGCCTGTTTCGATCCAGAAGACGCCGTTCATCAGCGGCTTGTAGCGTGCGGTACGGCCCCGCGGCGTGGCAAGGGGCGCTGGATAAGTTCCAAAGTATTCCGGATGATACTCCATATTGTAAAAAGCAATATCACGAAGCGATGTCTGTCCGTCTGCATATATTCCGTGCCTGACCTGATACCGATAGATCTCATACTCAATGATTTTATATCCCCGCCGCTCTTCCGCAAACGAATAGAGCAGCACACGGGAGTCCTCTTCAGGCATCCTCCCATATACCATGGCCTCTTTTGATATGGCTGGCGAGGATTTTTCCACCACATAGTATTCATCTGCCAAAAACTTGCCGTCCTGTTTCCTGGCTGCGATATAGTAGACGCCGGGGCACTCCTGGCTTGCCCTTACGATTTCACCAACTGTGTCGTCCAAGCAGAACGGCAGTCTCTCCGGAGGCGATTCTTTCTCTCTATCCATATGTCTCTCTCTTTTCCTGTGTGGTATTTTATCAAATTATCACGCTATAAAAGTGATATTGTATAAAAGAAACACACCACTCCCACCCTAATATCACACCATGAAAGTGTATTATGGGGAAAATGGTGGTGGAGGAATCATATGGAGATGGAATTTATCAGAAACCGTATCACAGAATTGCGGTTAAAAAAGGGAGTTTCAGAATACCAATTAAGTTATGATTTAGGGCATAGCAAGAACTATATTCATAACATTGTCACCGGGTATTCCCAGCCATCTGTGAAAGAATTGCTCTATTTGATTGACACGCTCGGTATCACGCCCCGTTTGTTTTTCGATGAGGAAGCGGAATACCGAAATCCAATTTTGGTTCAGGAGATCATAAATGGCATCAAGTCGATGAACGATCAGGATTTGGAAGCTGTTTTGTTGATGGTCAGGCGCTTGAATGAGAAGAATTAACAAGTATGAAATCGTGTAATTAAGATATTATACCCGATATACCGGGAATATTCAAGAGGCAGCATGTCAAATATAATAGAAATCACAAAGGGGTGGTTTCTATTATTACTTACGACCCGCTCTGGGACACCATGCGTCGAAAGGGAATTACAACTTATTCTCTAATAAAGGACTATTCCTTCAGCAAGGGAACATTGGATTCTTTGAAGCAAAACCGGAATATTTCAACCGCAACGCTGAATGACCTTTGCAACATTCTTTCTTGCAGGGTAGAAGATGTTCTTCGTCACATCCCAGATAAAGCATAAACGGCACTTTGAGGGCATTACAGCTCACACCAAAGCGCCGTTTTTATTTTGTATCTGCCTGCATAAAAAACGCAGTTACCCGTCAAGGATACCTGCGTTTTTTGCGAAAAAGGCTTCTCAGGTTACAGGAGTCAGTTCGAACTTATAACTGCTGTAGGGGGCAGTGCGGATGGGGTTTCCCGGTTCCATCTTCCGGCAGAACTGACTGATGATATTGACTACGTTCGCGCCGCAGCCCTTCGGAAACTCGTGCCATACAGCCTCGTAGATCTGTTCCTGCGTGAAGAGCCAGCCAGGGTGCTGGGCCAAGTAAGCCAGTGTAAAGAACTCCAGATGCGTGAGATACAGGGGCCCCATTTTACGGTCTGCTTGCGGAGGTGGAGTTCCATTCCAAGAAAAGCAAGAGTGGGCTTCGTGGTTCGTAGGTTTGTTCCGCCACCTCTCGCCCTACGTCGGTCAGGTGCAGGAAAAAGCCCTTGTCCATAGTTAGAAAACCGCTGTCCCTCAGTGTTGTCACTGCATGGCATACACTGGGCTTGGAGACTCCTATGTGCCGGGCCACATCCACGGACCTTACCATGCCTTTTTCCTTTTTGGAGTACCAGCACGGCCTCCAGATAATCCTCGCCCGACGCATGGAGTTTTTTCATAGGCGCGACCTCTTCTCTATACAGTGATTTTCTGTTCTGCGTTCCACATGGCCGCATATTTTCCGTTCTCGGCCAGCAGCTCCTCGTGGGTGCCAGACTCCTTGATTGTTCCGTCCGCCACTACCAGGATCTGATCCGCGTTCTTGACGATAGAAAGGGTATGGGCGATCATCACCACGGTCTTTTTCTCCTTGAGCAGATTGGCGATGGCCTGCTTGACCGCCAATTCGTTCTCAATATCCAGGGATGCGGTGGCCTCGTCCAGCAATAGGATGGGACTGTTTTTCAGAATGGCCCTGGCGATAGAAAGCCGCTGCCGCTCTCCTCCGGAGAGATGGGCGCCTCCGCCGCCCACCCGGGTGTCATAGCCATGCTCCAGTTTCTCCACAAAGCCGTCACATCCGGCGTCCCTACAGGCTGCCTCCACCTCCCGGTCAGTGGCCGTGGGCCGGGCGTGGCGGATGTTCTCCCGCACGGTATCGTCAAAGAGGAACACCTGCTGGTCCACCATAGAGAGCTGTGCCAGCACCCGCTCTGCGGAGACAGGCTGGATGGATTGACCGCCGATGGCGATAGTCCCGCTCTGCGGCTCATAGAATTTGGCGATCAGATTCAAAATCGTGGATTTGCCTGAGCCGGAGTCTCCCACGATGGCGGTGAGTTTCCCGTCCGGGACGGTGAAGGACACCCTCTTCAGGACCGGCTCTCCCGGCATATAGGAGAACGACACATCCCGGAAGGTGATGTCGTGCCGCTCCGGGGCAAAGGGCGCGCCCTCTCCGGCCTCCTCCGGCTCCTGAATCAGATTCTCAATGTTCCTTTTGGAGACCATCAGGTGCTTCCACTCAAAGAGATCAATGGCAATGCTGGCGGTGAGCTTGGTCAGCAGAATGGGAAGCATGGAGAGCATCAGATAATCCACGCCGCTCAGTGTCCCCGCCGTCCATGGCCCGGCGGCCAGCACCATGATGAGCGGCACGCTGCCCCAGCTGATGATATTGTAGCCGAATCCGATGGGGATGCCCTTGGCTTCGTACTGGTAGCACACCCGGCTGAACTCCTCCATGGCCTGGGTGACGGTCCTGTTTTTTACGCCGCCCATGTTGTACGCCCGGAACATCTGAATGCCGTCAATGTACTCCACAATGCCGCTCACCGTCTCGGCGCTGACCTTGTTTTTCGCCACGCCGTACACCTTTACCACCCGGAAGGACAGCCACAGGTCGGGAATCAGCAGCGCGACAACCGCCAGCAGGATCAGCCCCGCCGGCAGCCAGACGGTGCATACAAAGCCAACCAGAACCGCGGAGAGCGCGGCGTTTTTGATAATGTTCCCACTGGAATGGGTCAGGATTTTCTCATAGCTGCCCACATCGCTGGTCATGGTGTTCACATACTGCCCAACCTGCCCCTGGGTGAAGCGGGCCAGGGGGATCTTCTTGAGCTTATCCCCCAGAAGCAGCCGCAGGCGCTTGGACACCGCCGCCCCGCCGATCTGGACCTGGGTGTACCCGGTACTGTAAATGACCAGCCGCAGCAGGAAAATAACAGCGAGTCCCGCGGTGACCACTCCCACCATTCCGGCGGTAATCGTTCCTGAAGCCAGAGCGGTGAGGACGATGTAGACAGACAGATAACTGCACCCGGAGAGGATGCCCTCCAATACGGTCAGCACTACGCCAATATAAAAAGCCCTGTTTTTGCGGAACGGGGATTCATTTGTCATCGTCTTGCCCTCCTTTCACGGAATAGGTGATGGACCTGGCTGCCCGGTAGTCGGCCCAGGCTTTGCGGTAATAAGAGTTCTGTTCCAACACCTCCGCATGAGTTCCGCAGCAGGTGATGGTGTGGTCCTCCACCACCGCCACCTTGTCGCACATCTTTACCGCTCCCAGCCGGTGAGCCACGATGAGTACGGTCTTGCCACGGCAGAGGTTTTCAATGGCCCGGTCAATCTCCACCTGATTCTCCGGGTCGGCGGCGGAGGTCGCCTCGTCCAGAATGAGGATGGGGGCGTCCTTCAAAATGGCGCGGGCAATGGCGATGCGCTGACGCTCCCCACCGGAAAAGCGTGAGCCCATGGCCCCAACCTTGGTG